>Ga0182739_1000782_pt1 | contig 37017 bp, 36 predicted proteins | sample eDN5th30CBELigBY_FD_128873 | JGI IMG/M metagenome (GOLD analysis project Ga0182739, IMG submission 128873) | Enriched backyard soil microbial communities from Emeryville, California, USA - eDNA 5th pass 30_C BE-Lig BY (version 2) (version 2) | ecosystem: Environmental > Terrestrial > Soil >... | reverse complement strand
GACCGTCGCCGAGGCGGTCCGGGCCCGCACGGCGCGGCTCGACGATGGGGTGACCGGGATCGTCGTGGCGGCGGCCGCCATCGGCTGCTCGTTCGAGTTCGACCTGCTGGCCGAGGTCGTCGACGACGACGAGGACGAGATCGACCGGGCGCTGCGGGTACTCGTCGACGAGCACCTGATGGTCGCGCTCGGACCGACCCGGTTCGACTTCCGGCACGCGCTCATCCGCGACGCTCTCTACGAGGCGGTGCCGCCGTTCCGGCGCCGGGCGCTGCATGCGGCGGTCGCGCGGGCCTCCGAGGACGCCGGGATCCGCCGCTCGTATCTCTCCGAGCAGTACGAGCTGGCGAACATGCCCGAGCAGGCCTACCCGCACGCGCTGCAGTCGGCGCTCGAGGCCGCGCAGCTCTCCGCGCATCGCGAAGCCGTGGACCTCTACGCGCGCGCGTTGCGCACGGCGCCGGCCGACGCATCCCTCGCCGATCTCGCGGATCTGAACCTCCGCTACGGAACCGAGCTCGCCGTCACCGACCGCAACGCGGAAGCCGCGGAACGCCTCGAGGTGGCAGTCGACCAGTACCGGGCGATCGGCGACATCACGCATGCCGCGGGGGTCGCGGCGCGGTTGATCGCGGTTCGGCATCAGCTCGGCGACGACCTCGACCGGCGCCTCGCACTGGCGCACGAAGCCCTCGGCTGGCTGGACGCCGAACCGGACGGCGGTTCCGACGATGCGCGCGCCGCGGTGCTCGGCGAGATCGCGGCCGCCTTCACGCTGAGCGACCGGCTCGACGACGCCCTCGAGTTCGGCAGGCGGGCCGAGGCGATCGCCCCGCCCGGCGAGACGCGGTTCTGCGACCGGCTCGACATCCAGTCGACGATCGGCACCTGCCTGGTGTTCTCGGGCGACTCCTCCGGCTGGCGGATCCTGGAGGGCGTCGTCGCTCACGCCGAGGGGCGAGAGTACGAGTACGCCGCGGTGCGCGCACGACGCATGCTCGGCAGCTCGGCGTCGGCGCTCGTCGACTATCCGCGCGCGCTGACCTGGCTCGACGAGGGTCTGCGCTACACCGCCGGCATCCAGCGCTGGAACGACCACCACTACCTGCGGGCGCATCGCGGGCACGTGCGCTGGGCGACCGGAGCCGCGGGTGCCGAACGCGATGCCCGGCGAGCGCTCGCCGACGGCCGCGGCATCACGATCGAGATCCAGGGGCACATCGTGCTCGGGTACGTGCACCTGGCACGGGCCGAGTTCGCCGAGGCGGCCGCCGAACTGACCCGCGCTCTCGATCTCGCCGAGCCGATGCACGAACTGCAGCGCACCTCGCCGGCGATCTGGGGCCTGGCCGAACTCGCCCTGCGCGAGGGGCGCCACGCCGACGCCGCCGAGCTCTGCGGGCGCGGTCTGCGGCTCTCGGAGGAGGTCGCCGATGCCGCCTACCTCTTCCCCTACGTCGTGACCGGCGTGCGCGCTCAGCTCGCCCAGCGCGAGAGCCGCGCCGCGCGGGAGTTCATCGACGCCTGCGCCGTCCTGGTGCTGCGCCGCGGGGTGCCGGGCACGCTGCCGGCCCTCGATCACGCCCGCGGGCTGGTCGCCATGGCCGAGGGCCGCAGCGGCGAGGCGCGCGAGCTGCTGACCCGGGCGAGCGAGGAATGGGATGCGCTCGGCCGGTTCTGGGAGGGCACCCAGGCCCTGCTCGACCTCGCCCGGTGCGCATCGCGGGGACGCCGGCTCGGCGAGGCGACCCGGTTCGCCGCCGAGGCCCGGCGCCGCGCCGTCGAGGCCGGGGCGACCCTGTTCGTGCACAGCGCCGACGCCATCAAGCTCGACCCGGCGGCCGAGGCTTCGAGCGGACCGCTCACCGCGCGCGAGTTCGAGGTGGCGCGGCTCATCGCCGAGGGCGCCACCAACCGCGAGATCGCCGAGCGCCTGGTCATCGCCCCGAAGACCGCCTCGGCGCATGTCGAGCACATCCTCGCCAAGCTCGGGGTGTCGAGGCGGGCCGAGATCGCGGCCTGGGTCTCGCGCTCGTGACCCCGGCGGCGCTGACGTAGGCTCGCTGCGTGACCACGTCCGAGGAGCCGCCCGTCGTCGAGCTGGAGGAGCTGCTCGACGATCAGACCGATCACCCGGACGGCCGCGCGGCCGGCAAGATCGCGCTCATCGTCGCCCTGACGGCGGTCGGGCTGGTGGCGATCTCCATCCTCGCCGTCCTGCTCATCCCGGCGGTCAGCGAGTTCGTGCGCTGGATCACGTTCCTCATCCGCTTCGCCAACGGCGCGTAGGTTCGAGGTCATGACGTTCGTCGAACCCACCCGCCGCCTGCCGTACTCCGCCCGCTTCTCGTACGACGGGCGTTACGGCGCGGCGCTCGTGGCCGTGCTGCTCGGGGGCTACCTGCTGCTCTCGGCCGACGTCGCCCGGCTCGCGCTCGGCCTGGCCGGGGTCATCGCCTTCCCGCCCGAGCAGACGATCGTCCTGCTGCTGCAGTACCTGTTCGCGATCGCGGTGATCGTGTTCGGGTTCGCCGTCTCGCCCGCGGCGTCCGGGCGGCGGATCATCGCGATCGTGCTGGTGCTGGTGCTGCTGGTGATCTGGACCATGTTGTACGTGGCACGCCTGACCGGTTCCGCCGCGCCGCTGCCGTTCGCGAGCGGCTTCCTCACGGCGCCGTCCTTCATCGTGCCGCTGGCGCTGTCGACCGGCTGGCTCATCGTGCGCGAGCGTCCCGCGATCACCTATCCGCTGCTGATCCTCAGCCTGTTCGGTGGGGTGGTGCCGTTCCTGATGGTGCTGGCGGCCCAGCCGTCGGCGGCCATGCAGCTCGTCCAGGCCCCGCTCGCCCTCGCGCTCGGGGTCGGCATCGCCTGGCTGGCCCGGCTGATCGCGGGGGCGGTGCAGGCCGCCCGCGACCGCTCGGGCTACGTCGAGGCGCCGCCGGCGGTCTGAGCCGGCCCGCCGCGCCTACTTCTTGCCCTGGTCGGCCACCGCCGCCGCACCCGCGGCGGCGGCCTCGGGGTCGAGGTAGGCACCCGGCTTCACCGGCATGAAGTCGTCACCGAGCTCGTACACCAGCGGGATCCCGGTGGGGATGTTCAGTTCGGCGATCTCGTCGTCCGAGATGCCGTCGAGGTGCTTGACGAGGGCGCGCAGCGAGTTGCCGTGCGCGGTGACGAGCACCGTGCCCTCGCGCAGGGACGGGATGATGTCCGAGCGCCAGTAGGGCAGCATCCGGTCGATCACGATCTTGAGGCTCTCGGTGCGCGGGATCTCGCCGTCGATGGCGGCGTAGCGCTCGTCGTGCACCTGCGAGTATTCGGCGTCGTCGTCGAGCGGGGGCGGCGGGACGTCGAAGCTGCGCCGCCACTGCATGAACTGCTCCTGGCCGTACTTCTCCAGGGTCTCGGCCTTGTCCAGTCCCTGCAGCGCGCCGTAGTGCCGTTCGTTGAGGCGCCAGCTGCGCTTCACGGGGATCCAGGCGCGGTCGGCGCCCAGCAGGGCGATGTCGGCGGTCTGGATCGCGCGGGTGAGCAGGCTGGTGTACGAGATGAGCGGCTTCAGCCCGGATTCGGCGAGCAGCTCGCCGGCCCGCGTCGCCTCTTTCACACCCTGCTCGCTCAGGCGGACATCGACCCACCCCGTGAACAGGTTCTTCTGGTTCCAGTCGGAGTTGCCGTGCCGCAGGAGGATGAGGGTGCTCATACCTTTAACGTATGGCCAAACCCGTGGGGCGCATCACCCGCGGTACCACCGGGACCAATCGACTGCGGCGAATGGACAGGTGGATCGCGGCGCACCCGGCGTTCCGGGGTACCCCGGAACCCGTTGTCGTCGACCTGGGGTACGGCGGATCCGCGGCGACGACGCTCGAACTGCGCGACCGGCTCGCCCGGGTGCGGCCCGGCGTCCGCGTCGTGGGCGTCGAGATCGACCCCGAGCGGGTCCGGATCGCCGCGGGCGCCGCCCGCGACGGGGTGCGTTTCGTGCTCGGCGGCTTCGAGATCCCCGTGGAGGGCTCGCCCGACGTGATCAGGGCGGCGAACGTGCTGCGCCAGTACGACGAGGGCGAGGTCGCGGATGCCTGGGCCACCATGTGCGCGCGCCTCCGGCCGGGCGGGCTGCTCGTCGAGGGCACCTGCAACGAGGTCGGCCGGGTCGCGAGCTGGGTCGGGCTCGACCCCTCCGGACCGCAGACCTTCACGATCGCGTTGCGGCTGGCCGGGCTCGAGCAGCCGTCGGTGGTCGCCGAGCGGCTGCCGAAGGCGCTCATCCACCGCAATGTCCCGGGCGAGCGCATCCACGCGCTGCTGGAGCGCCTCGACCGGGAGTGGGCCGTCGCGGCACCCCTCGCCGTCTACGGCCCCACCCAGCGCTGGATCGCCACCGTCACCGCGCTCCGCGATGCCGGCTGGCCGGTGCGCGACGGCCGGACGCGCTGGCGGCTGGGCGAACTGACCCTGGACTGGGAGGCCGTCGCCCCCGGCTGAGTCGCTCCCTGCGCGCCGCTACCTGCGCACCGACCCGAGCCGGGGCAGCCGCGGGACGTCGGCCTCGGCCCCCGCATCCGGCGGAACGATCAGCTGCTGGGCGGCGGCGATGTCGGGGCCGTCCTCGACCGCGACCGTCAGCGTCGCCGCCGGATCGGCGGAACGCTTCACCACGGCGAGCGCGATGGGTCCGAGCTCGTGGTGCAGCGCGGATGCGGTGACCCGCCCGATCTCCGTCTCGCCCGCCCGCACCGCGGCCCCCGCCTCCGGCAGGACGCCGTCCGACCCGTCGAGGTGCAGCAGGACGAGCCGGCGCGGAGGGTGCCCCAGGTTGTGGACCTTCGCCACCGTCTCCTGCCCGCGGTAGCAACCCTTGGTCAGGTGCACGGCGGAGCGCAGCCAGTCCAGCTCGTGCGGGATCGTCGTCGCATCGACCTCGGTCGCGGCGCGCGGGCGCCAGGCGGCGATGCGCAGCGCCTCGAGGGCGAGGGTGCCGGCGGCGGGCAGGCCGGACAGTTCGCCGAGGCGGGAGCGCTCCACGAGCGACTCGGTGTACTGCCACCCCGCGGCCGGGTGCTCCCCCGTCGCGTACTGGTGCCCGCCCGCGGCGACCGAGCGCCACGGATCGTGCCAGATCAGCGGGATGCCGTGCGGACTCGCGACCGCCGGCACCTCCGCGCCGAGCGATCCGATGGTGGCGAACCCGGGCGAGCGGTCGGCGACCTCGACGCGGAGCATGAACCGCATCCGCTCGAGGAACGCGTGCAGGCCGGCCCCGGCGCCCGCATCGAGCAACAGCCAGGTCTCCTCGCCGTCGTCGAGGACGCGGATCGCGTACTCGACCCGGCCGCTCGGATCCAGCAGCAGCGTCTCGGCCGACTCCCCCGCGGCGAGACCGGCGAGGGCCTGCGAGGTCAGCGAATCCAGCCAGCTCAGCCGGTCGGGGCCCGTGATGGTCAGCACATCGCGGTCGGTCAGCTCGACGATCGCCTCACCGCGGGCCAGGGCGCGCTGCTCGCCGAGCGGGTTGCCGTAGTGCTGCGCCGGATCGCCGACGGCGCCCGGCCTAGCCGGTGACACGGGCGAGCCTTCCCGAGGCGTGCGTGCGCAGCTCCTGCCCGAGCGCGGCGATGTCCCACGCCCAGAGCAGGTGGTCCTCGACGAGACCGTACAGGCGGGTCGCGGCGGAGTAGTCCTTCGCCCCGGCCGTGCGCATCACCGCGTCGGTCTGCAGATCGATCCGCGGGCCGTTCACCTCGCCGACGTAGACCTCGCTGACGCCGCCGGGCTGCACGATCGAGACCTCGATGTCGAAGGCCCCGCGGGCATTGCGGAGCGACTCGACGGACTCCGCCGTGGTGAACACCGCCGGCCCGGCCGGGGGCAGCATGCCGGGGCCGGGGTCGCCGTCGCCGAGCGGGCGCGAGAGCCGCCAGTAGCCGGTCTCGGAATAGAACGGAACCTCCTGCTCGCCGCCGAGCACCCAGGCCGAGCAGGTGTACTGGATGTGCGGGCTGCCGTCCTGGGTGAACGCCAGGCGCATGCCGAACTCGCCCTCGCGCAGCTCGTCGCCGATGCGATAGCTCAGGACGCCGGTGCCCTCCCAGAGGCCCAGCAGCCACGACAGCGGCGCGACCTCGGCCGGAACCCCGGCATCGAGCTCGAACATCGGCTCAGCGCTGGCCGCGGAACAGGTTGTAGAGCACGACCACCGACACGAAACCGATCGCCAGCGTCGCCAGGCCCAGCAGTCCGATGAAGAACAGTTCCAGGGCGAGCATCATGTCAGCAGCCTACCGTGCAGCATGCCGAGCACGCCGGTCGCGACGGCCAGGATGACCAGCGCCCCGCCGATCGAGAAGATCATGCGGGTCACCAGCTGTTCCTTGCGGCTCAGGATCAGCTGGATGGCGAAGGTCAGCAGCACGATGAAGGCCAGAACCAGCGGCAGCCAGGTCAGATACGCGGCACCGGCGAGCACTCCGACGCCGATCGCGAGGACGAGCGTGGTCAGCCAGACGGGCAGGATCGTGCGGGACACATGCCCATGCTACGGCTCCCGTAGACTGTGGCCCCTGGCGATGGGAGGCCCCGTGGCGCAGCTGTTGATCCTGACCCCCGTGGTCGAGGGCGATGTGCTGCCGTCGCTCGGCCTGCTGAGCCACCGGGTGCGCGCGATCCCGGCCGAACCGGCCTCGCTCATCAACGCCCCCACCACCGACCTGATCTTCGTCGACGCCCGCGCCGACCTGGCCGCCGCCAAGTCGCTGTGCAAGATCCTCAACACCACCGGGGTCAACGTCCCGCTCGTGCTGGTGCTCACCGAGGGCGGCCTCACGGCGGTCTCCGCCGATTGGGGGGTGGATGACGTGGTGCTGGAATCGGCGGGTCCGGCCGAGCTGGACGCTCGCATCCGCCTCGCCATCGGGCGTCAGGATCAGCACAAGTCCGGCTCCAAGATCCAGGCCTCCGGCGTCGTCATCGACGAGGCCAGCTACTCGGCGAAGGTGCACGGCCGGCCGCTCGACCTGACGTTCAAGGAGTTCGAGCTGCTGCGCTTCCTCGCCACCCACCCGTCGCGGGTGTTCACGCGCGAGCAGTTGCTCAGCGAGGTGTGGGGTTACGACTACTTCGGCGGCACCCGCACGGTCGACGTGCACGTACGGCGCCTGCGTGCCAAGCTCGGCGACCTCGAGTCGCTGATCGGCACGGTGCGCAACGTCGGCTACCGCTTCAACGTCTACGAGGACGAGGAACGGCTCTCGCCGGTCACCTGAGTCAGGCGGTGTAGCTGACGATCACCGTGCGGTTCCTCGCCCCGAGCACGGGATCGAAGATCCCGCCGGGACGGTCGTCGACGAAACCGGGGAAGTCGGTCCCGAGACCCTCGACGTGGATGTCGTCGACGGCGAGCCCGAGCAGCGGGGCGAGCTCGGCACGGACGGCCGAGGCCCTGTCGAGCGACAGCCGGTGGTTGAACTCGGCGTCCTGCCGGGCGGAGGCCGTGGTGCCCGAGATGGTGATGGTGCCGGTGCAGCCGCGCAACCCGTCGGCGAGCTGCGCGATGTACTCGCGGGCGGTGGCCGGCGAGACGAACGTCGCGAGATCCCCGGCGAACCGGATCGAGGACTCCGGGATGACGGCCCGGCACTTCTGCACGACCGGTCCCATGATGGCGGTCGGCTCGACCGGGGTCACCCGGACGTCGTAGCGGCCCGGGGCGAGCGGGGTCGAACGGTCGTCGTACTCCACGGCCGACGCGCCGGCGGCGAGCAGCACGGCCTCCCAGATGCCGCGCAGCGCCGTGCGGTCGAGCTGGCTGAGCGGCTTCTGCGGCTCCCAGGTGGTGCCCTGGTCGAGCACGACCACCTTCGCCCCGTCGAGGGGCGGGAGCAGCCCGTCCGGGATCGCCGCGACGACGTCCTCGGCGGAAGCGCCGAGCAGCCCGTTCTGGAAGGCGAGCGGCTGGACCGTGGAGAGCATCGAATCCGCGATCACGATGGTCCTGCTGCCGGTGACGCCCGAGATGGAGCGCGCCGCCGACGCGATCGCGCCGAGCACGTTCGCCTCGGCGTCGTCCGGGCGGAGTTCGGCGAGGCCCGACGCGACCTGGGCGCGCTCGCCGAGCAGCAGATCGCCGTTGTCGACCTTCGAACCGAGGTCGGCGAGCTTGAACCCGTGTCCGGGGACGCCGTCCTCGCTGCCGTCGACACCGGTGACGCTGACGATCGACCCGGGCCGGAACGCGTCGACCTCGCTCGGCACGTACTCCAGCAGGCGTGCCGGGTCGACGGCGGGGCTGTTCTCGCGCGCGCCGACGACGAAGGCGACGCCGCTGGTGGTCTCGGTGGCCGGGGTGAAGACGGAGCAGCCGGCGAGGAGGGCGCCGACGGCGGCGACCGCGACGGATGCGGCGGCGGTGCGGATTCGGGTGCGGAACACGGGAGGCCTTTCGGGTGGGGACGGTGTGCGGACCAATCCCGGATGGATCAGAACCAGCTGGTGCGGTGGACCGGGCAGATCGCGCCCGAGGTGCAGTGCGCGCAGCTCTGGGCGAACCAGGCGCCCTCGCACCGCGTGCAGACCCTCAGCAGCGCATCGCAGCGCCGGCAGAGGTGAGCCTCGGGCGCCGGGCGCCGGATCCACCAGCGCAACCACCTCACGCCGCACCCCCCGCCGTGCCGGCCTCGGTCTCGTCGGCCGCCGGCGCGACCGGCAGGTCGACCACCGGTGTCAGCACCGGCTGCTCGAGGGTGTTCTCGGCGAGCACCCCGGTGGCCTCGGGGTTCGCCAGCGCGTTCACCAGGGTCGCCCGGTAGAGCGCGAGCAGCTCGCGAGTCAGCGCGGGAAGGACCTGCTTGGCGAACACGTCGTACTCACCCGGGGTGAGCGAGGTCACCTCGGTGTGCGCCTGGGTGAAGGCCTCCAGGCGTGCCGTGATGCGCGCCAGACCGGCGAGCACCGGCGCCAGCTGGTGCTTCTTCAGCGCGATGACGTTGTCGGCGCGGACCACCGCGGTGAGCGCCGGGTTGTAGGCCTTGATCTTGAGGAAGATGAGGCCGATGCCGGCTCCGGCCACGAACGCCGTCCACAGCGCCAGCTGGGCGCCGAAGTCGAACTGCCCGGTGAGGTCGACGTCCTGGGGCGCGATGTTCTGCGCCGTCGCGATCACCGTGCGGCGGCGGGTCTCCTCGGCCGAGGTGCGCAACCAGGCCAGGACGATCACGGCGGCGATCCAGAACACGCCGAGGCAGAGCGTCGCGATCCGCCGTCCGGTGAACGGTGCCCCGCGCAGCAGCGCGCCCAGGGTGATGCCGAGGAAGTGCGGCACGAGGGTGACCAGCAGCACGCCGGCCGCGCTGATGACGAGCGCGTGCCCCATGTCGTCGGTGCGGATCACCGTCGCCACCGTGACGGTGATGACCCCGGTCTCGATGAGCAGGAACAGCATGGTGGCGCCGATGTCGGTGAACCAGCGCACGACACGCGTCGGGCGCAGAGCCAGCTGGCGGCGGGCCTTGCGCACGCTGGTGCCCGTGGCGATCACCGGCACCGGGGGCTCGGCCGCCGTGTACGACGCGCCGTCGTGGTCCTTCGTCGTCCCGGCGATGATCGCGGCCTGGGGCGCACGGCGGCGCTCCGCATCCTCGATCTCGTCCTCGAGCTGCTTCTTCTGCTGCTGGAGCGCCGTGCGCTCGTCGATGGTGTCGTCGAGCGCCTCGTAGCGGTGCTTCAGGTCGATCTTGCGGGCGTTGATGCTGTCGATGCGCGCCTCGGGCACGCGCCGCTGCTGCTCGGCGACGATCTGGCGCTCACGCGGCAGCAGCCCCTGGTGCAGTTCGAGCATGGGCACATCGAACGCGCCGGACGCGGCATCCACGCGTGCGTAGCCCATGACCTGCTCGCGAAGCTGGCCGATGTCCGGCTGCGGGGAGTTGCTCGGCCCGGCGGCGGTGTTGAACGTGCGCTCGGTGTCGGTCATGCCTGTCCCTCCAATCCCGCATGCACCGGGGCCCCCGGTTCGTCCTCGAGCGCGCTGCGCGTCCAGTCGGGTCCGTGGGCGAACCGGTAGTCGGACAGCGCCGGAGCGCCGGACATCGTCATGCGGCGGCCGAAGCGCGCGCGGGTGTAGCGGGCGTTGCGCAGCATGAACGCCTCGCGCCACTGCAGCCGGACGGCGTGGGATTCGGCGGCGAGACCCGCGATCTCGCTACGGATCTCCGCGACCTCCTCCTTCGCCGCGTGGATGCGTTCGGCACGAGCCGTGTTGGCCCGGTTGGCCGCATGGCCCGCCCGCACCTTCTTCGCCCACTCGAGGCGCTCGCGCCCCTCGAGCTGATCCAGCGCGGAGCGATCGGGCACGGAGGCGCGCTCACCCGACGCCATCCCCGCCGTGACCTCCAGGCGCGCGGCACGCACGCTGAGCTTGGTCACGAGCGGTTCGACCCGGCTGACGATGCGGCTCTCGACGCGGCGGTGCCGCCGCTCGAGGCGATGCAGCGAGTAGGTGTGCGCGCCGTCGGGCACCCCGCGGGTGGTCAGGCGATCGATCCAGCCGCGGCAGGTGAGAGCACAGGCCTCGAACAGGCCGATCCCGTCGCGGGGCACCTCGAGGCGGGTGCTGCCGGCGCTGCAGGTGATGGTGACGGTGCGGGTCATGACACCCGCACCATTCCCGCATCGCGCCGATCAGCCGCCGGGGCGCAGGAATCCGCGTCGGATCTCGGCGAGCGCGTTGGTGAACACGGCGAGCTCGGGAACGCTGAGGATCCGGTCGCCGACGAACCGGTTCACGATCCGGCGGGTCTCGAAATCAGGAGCGTGCTCGGCGAAGAGGACGCTCAGCAGCAGGAACCCGTCGACGCGGTGCGCCACCTCGAGTTCGACGGGGGTGTCGTCGCGGGCGGCGAGCGTCGATGCGGTCAGGTGCGTCTCCCACTGCGCGCCTGCGCTGCGCATGCCGTCGTCGTCGCCGAGCGCCAGCAGCCAGTCGCGCGAACCGATCCTGCGCAGGCGCGCGCGGTCCCAGTCCACCCGCGTCATCGCATCCAGATAGGCGCCGATCGCGGCCAGGTCGACCCCGGTCTCGGCCTCCTGCCGCTGCAGGTCCGCGGCGTCCGCGGCACGCGCCTCTTCCTCTTTCTGCGCTCGCCGCTGCTCGCGCTCCGCGTCCGCCGCGGCGACCACCTCGGCGAGACCGCGAGCGCGGCGGCGCTTCCGTGCCGACCGGGCGAGCTTGTCCACCACGCTGACCTGCTCGCGCCGGATGTGCGGGAAGGACGTGCCCGAGCCGAAGTTGTCGGCCCAGTCGGCGCGGTCGCCGGGCACCACGATGAGCACGACGATGCCGTCCCGGGCGAGCGCATCGGCGAACACCGCCGACTCGTGGTCGGCCGAGGCGATCAGCACGACGCGGACGTGCAACTGCCTGCTCACCGTCGACAGGACGTCGCGGATCAGCCTCCGCTCGCCCTCGTGCTGGTCGCCGTTCACCTCGATCAGGAGCACGGGCGGACGATCGGGCCTGCCGATCTCGTCGAGCGGGACGTCGTGACCGAGCGGGAAACGACGTATCTCGTACCGGCCGAGATCCGCGGGGGCGGCATCGGTCTCCCGCCAGAGCAGCGCGGCCTCGAGCGCCCGCGGTCCCGGAGCCGTCGGCACGCCGTAGCTGCGGATCTGCCGCAGACCCGACGATGCGAGCGATCCGACCCAGGCCCGCATCCCGTCGAGCGCATCGATGACGTACATCGGAGTGGACTCGTCGAAGTGGAAGAACACGTTCTCGGTGTCGAGCAGGATGTCGCCGAGGGACGCGTACAACCCGGTCGGTTTCGACGCCCCGACGCGGGACCCACGGGGGAACTCCGGTATCGAGGACTCCTCCTGAGGACCGGGCACGCTGCTAAGTTATCGCCATCGGCGAGCATCTGCCGACACGCCTCCTGCCGACCCAAGGACGCCATGCCGCGCGCCAGCTTCGCCATCCGCCGGGCCTGGGAAACCCACCTCGACGCGGACACGCGCGCCTACACGCCGTTCTCGATCAACACCGAGACCAACCAACTGCCGCGGCGCACCCGCACCTATCTCTTCCCGCTGCTGTTCGACATCACGGGCGCCGCGGTCAAGCTGAAAAGCGACGGCGACCTCACCGAGGAGCAGGCCGACCAGGTCGGGCCGGCCATCGAATCCCATGCCCGTGCCCTGGCATCGACCCCCGAGCTGCATCGCCGCCTCCAGGCCCTCTACCGGCGATTCCGCGAGGCGGGCGGGCCGCGGTTCCTCGACGACGATCCGGGCGGTCAGCTGCTGGCGATGGCATTCGAGATCGCCGCGCAGCGCCGCACGCACGACGACGAGGCGATCCTGGAGTTCCTGCGGGTCCGTTCGCTGCACAAGGCCCGCGCCGCGAAGGGGGCACTGGAGTCGACGGCGAAGAAGAACCAGAAGGCCCTGCGCACCCGCATCCAGATCGGCTGGGCCGGGGAGCCGGCGGTCAACCTCCCTGCAACCCGCTCCGCGGCCGTCGACGACCTGCTCGCCGAGCTCGCCGGCGCCCTCGGCGAGGCGGATCACGAGCCGATCCTCACCGACCCGGGGCGCGCGGCAGCGCTCTGGTCGGAGCTCGTGCGTGATCCCGGCCTCGACCGGCACCTGAGCGGCCACGCGATGGCGCTCACCGCGTCGCTCGTCGCGCCGGTGCCCGAGCTGCTCGACGGCGACGCGGATTCGCCGCTGGACCGCAGCATCTTCCGCCGCCTCACCCGGGTCTCGCAGGGCAACTCGAACGATCCGCGGATGCGCGTCCACGCCGATGCACTGGTCGCCCTCGAACGGGCGATCGACGCCTCGCCGCTGTCGTTCGGCCTGAGCGCGCCCGCATCGCGCGCGACCCTGCTTCTGGCGCAGGTGGTGGCGGGCCGGATGAGCATCCCGGGCGATGCCCTCGCCCCGGTGTGGGCCGAGCACACCCGGGTGCGCTGGATCACGAACCACCAGGACACCGTCGCGTTCGCACGGGCCTTCGCGACCGCGAACGACCCCGCCGACGAGGTCGTGCGCCGCGCCTGGAACCGCGTCTTCCGGGCCGAGGTGAACGATGAGCCGGTCTCGTCGGTCCGGGAGGCGTGGGAGCACATCCACGGTGCCGTCACCTCCGTCCGCAAGAACCTGATCGGCGAGGTCGGCGAGATCCGGCACCCCCGCACCGCCGGCAGCGGCCGGACCGGCGTGCGAACCCAGTTGCCGGACACCGGGGTCAGCACGATCGGCGTCTCGCGCATGCAGACCCTCGTCGACGCGATCATCGCTGCCCGGTTCGGTGACGACACCCCGGGGTATCGCGCCTACCGCGCGGGGCTCGAGCGGTGGCGCAGCGCGGATCCCGCCGGGGCCGACTTCGATCTGGCGTACGACGAGTGGGAGGCGTGCATCGACGCCGCGGTCGCCAGCGGCCGGTTCGACATCGAGCAGCTGCCGGTCTTCTCGGCGGTCCTGCTGCACCTGAAACGAGGGCTCACCGATGACTAGATGCGGGATTGGTAGTGGAGCGTACGAGGGGACGCAGAGGATATGAGCGCTCGGCGCTACACAGCCATCGTCGAGCGCGACGAATCCGGCACGATAACGATCTCCCCCAGGAAGGCATTGTCCGATGACGCCTCCGGGGACTTCCGTCAGGTGGTCGGCATCGCCGGCGCTCTCGCCTGGACCGACGTCCGGGACCGCCGCCTCACCGTGACGACCCGCATCGAGCGCATGGGAGTCGCGAGCTGGTGGCTGCGCCGGTTGTACGGCGAGGCCGTCGAGGAGGCCGCCGTCGCGCTATCGCGCTCCGAGGAACCGGGTTCACGAAAGGCGGTCGCGGAACGTACCCCGCTGGCGCGCACGTTCGGGCGCCTGCTGCTCGGGGTCTGGATGCGGCGGTGGTGGCCCGCGCCCGCGACGGCCGAGCAGACCGCGCTCTCGGAATGGCTGCTGGATGCCGAATCGGGAACGCTGGCCTGGGACAGCGAGGAGCTCTACGGTTCCGTCGCCCCGGCGCGCGAACTGCTCGAGCCGAGAGCGTTCGAGTTGACGAAGGCCCTCTACAGTCCGGTGCCCGCCGATGCCGCCCTGCGCGAGACGCTGAGCCGCGCGGCGCGGGCATCACTCGACGCCATCCCCGTCGACCACCCCGCCCACGAGCGGCTGGGTTCGGCCGCGCAGCAGTTCGCCGAACAGGCCTCCCCCGCCGAACGATCGCCCGCCGCCGCCGTCGTCACCTGGCTCGATTCGTTACGGGAACCGATGACCGGCCGGGGTCGCCTCGCGTTCGTCGCCGGCGACCACAGCGGCGGCGAGACCGTCGCCGAGGGTGCGGCGCTGCTCGATCCCGCCTCGATCCATCCCCGCAGCGTGAGCGGATCCGACGACGCGGCGCGCTGGAGCGTCGAGCGCTTCGACGACGGCGATTGGCTGACCATCACGGTGGATCTCTCGGGGACCACCATCGATGACGTCGTGAACTTCTTCGCCGACGTGCACCTCGACACCGGCGAGGCCCTGGCCGTCGGGTTCACGCGCGACGACGACACCGCCCGCGGGACGGTCCTGCTGCCCCCCGGCGCGCTGCCGGTCGGCATCGAGCTGAACTCGTGGGAGTACGCCACACCGCGGCGCGGCCGGCCCGACCCCGAGAGCGGCCAGGCCCGGCGCGCTGCGCTGCGCGAGTTCCGCGAGGAGCGCGAACGGCATCCGGCGCGCAGGGGGAAGCCGTGGGGGCCGTTCGCGGCGGAACTGGCCGACGACGGCGACGGGGACCACACCTCGCGTTGATCCGCGCCCTGGCATGATGGGTCGATGGAGAGCACCAGCCCGCTCGGCGACGCGACACTCGCGGCCGATCTGCTCGACGACGACGAGGCCGACCCGCAGTGGGCGGACGACGGCTCGATGCCCGAGGACCGCTTCCTCGACCGTGAGCTGAGCTGGCTCGCCTTCAACCAGCGGGTGCTGGAACTGGCCGAGGACGACTCGCTGCCGATCCTGGAGCGGGCCAACTTCCTGGCCATCTTCGCCTCCAACCTCGACGAGTTCTTCATGGTGCGCGTCGCCGGCCTGAAGCGGCGCATCGCGACCGGTCTGGCGGTGCCGACCAACGTCGGGCGTGCTCCGGCCGATGTCCTCGCCGACATCAGCGCGAAGGCGCACGAGCTCCAGGAGCGCCATGCCCGCGCCTTCCTGGACGGGGTCAAGCCCGCCCTGGACGAGGCCGGCATCCACATCGAGGGGTGGCGCGATCTCGAGCAGGCCGACCGCGACCGGATCGACGAGATCTTCAGCACGCAGATCTTCCCGGTGCTGATGCCGCTCGCGGTCGACCCGGCGCACCCGTTCCCGTACATCTCGGGGCTGTCGCTGAACCTGTCGATCCGGGTGCGCAACCCGAAGACCCAGAAGGTCGAGTTCGCGCGGCTGAAGATGCCGCAGAACCTCGCGCGATTCGTGAAACTCCCGGATGACGGGTCCGGCCGCCTGCGCTTCATCCCCCTCGAGGACCTCATCTCCAATCACCTCGACGAGCTCTTCCCGGGGATGGAGATCCTGGAGCACCACGAGTTCCGGGTCACCCGCAACGAGGACGTCGAGATCGAGGAGGACGACACCGAGTCGATCATCCAGGCGCTCGAGAAGGAGCTGCTGCGCCGGCGGTTCGGGCCGCCGATCCGCCTCGAGATCAGCGACGACATGGACGAGGTGACCCTCGGCCTTCTGATGCAGGAGCTCGAGATCACCGAGCAGGAGGTCTACCGCCTGCCCGCCCCGCTCGATCTCGGCGGGTTGTTCGAACTGCAGCGCATCGACCGGCCCCCGCTGAAGTACCCCCGGCGAGTGCCGACGACGAGTGTCAGCCTGCTGCCGAGCGACCCCACCGAGAAGGCCGACGTCTTCAAGTCGATCGCGCGCGGGGACATCCTGCTGCACCACCCGTACGAGTCGTTCGCGACGAGCGTGCAGGCGTTTCTCGAGCAGGCGGCCGCCGACCCCAACGTGCTGGCCATCAAGCAGACCCTGTACCGCACGAGCGGTGACAGCCCCATCATCGAGGCGCTCATCGCCGCCGCTGAGGCCGGGAAGGCGGTGCTGGCCCTCGTCGAGATCAAGGCCCGCTTCGACGAGCAGGCCAACATCTCCTGGGCGCGCAAGCTCGAGAAGGCCGGCGTGCACGTCGTCTACGGCATGGTCGGGTTCAAGACCCACTGCAAGCTCGCTCTCGTCGTGCGCCAGGAGCGCAACGGCCAGCTCACGCACTACAGCCACATCGGCACCGGCAACTACAACCCGAAGACCTCGCGCATCTACGAGGACCTCGGCCTGCTGACCGCCGACGACCAGGTCGGCAAAGACCTGACCCGCCTGTTCAACGAGCTCTCGGGCTACGCGATCGAGAAGAAGTTCAAGCGCCTGCTCGTCGCGCCGTTGCACCTGCGGAAGGGGCTGCTGAAGCGCATCGCCACGGAGGCCGCGAACGCCCGGGCGGGCAAGGCGAGCGGCATCCGCATCAAGGTCAACTCGATGGTCGACGAGGCCATCATCGACGCGCTCTACCGCGCCTCGCAGGCCGGCGTTCCGGTGGACATCTGGGTGCGCGGCATCTGCTCGCTGCGCCCCGGTGTGCCGGGGCTCAGCGAGACGATCCGGGTGCGCAGCACTCTCGGGCGCTACCTGGAGCACTCGCGGATCTTCTCCTTCGCCAACGACGGCGACCCGCAGGTCTTCATCGGCAGCGCCGACATGATGCACCGCAACCTGGACCGGCGCATCGAGGCGCTGGTGCGGCTGACCCGGCCCGAGCACCTCGCCGAACTCTCCGAGCTCTTCGACATCGCCATGTCGGAGGGGACCTCGTCGTGGTGGCTGGGGGCGGACGGCGAATGGGTGCGGCACGATCGCGACGCCGCCGGCGAGCCGCTGGCCGACCTCCAGACCGATCTCATGACCCAGATCGGGTCGCGTCGCCGCGGGGGCGGCCGGTGAGCGGACCCGTCCTCGCGGCGGGCGCGCTGTGCTGGCGCGTCACCGCGAAGGGCAGGGTCAAGGTTCTGCTCGTGCACCGGACCCAGCACTGCGACATCTCGCTGCCGAAGGGCAAGCTCGACCCGGGTGAGACGCTGCCCGAGACGGCGGTCCGCGAGATCGCCGAAGAGACCGGCCTGCTCATACGGCTCGGCCCGCCGCTCGGCGTGGTGGAATACCGGCTCTCCGACGGGCGCGACAAGGTCGTGTACTACTGGTCGGCCGAGGTCTCGCCCGAGGCGCGCGCGAACTCGACGTTCGTCTCGAACGACGAGATCGAGAGCCTGCACTGGATGAGCCTGAAGAAGGCGCGGGCTCGCATGAGCTACCCGCACGACCGCGACCTGCTCGACCGGTTCGCCGAACTGCACGCGCAGGGCCGCGCGCGCACGTACGCGATCATCGCGCTGCGCCACGGCAAGGCCGCCCCGCCGCACGAGTGGGACGGCCCGGATGCCACCCGCGCCCTCACGCCCCGCGGCGAGAAGCAGGCGATCAGCATCGCGCCGGGCATCGCGGCGTTCCGCCCCGCCCACCTGATCTCGTCGACCGCGGCCCGCTGCCAGGCGACCATCGCCCCGACGGCGCGGCTCACCGGACTCGACGTCGTCGACTCGCCGGCCATCAGCCAAGACGCCTACACCTCATCGGGGGCGGCGGTCACCCACCTGGTCGAGGCGGTGCTGGCCCGCGGGGAGTCCACCGTGCTCTGCAGCCACGGGCCCGTGCTCCCGCAGATCATCCAGGCCGTCGCGGACGCGACCGGGGGCATGCGGGATGCCGCGGAGGCATCCGCGCTGCCCACGGGCGCCTACGCCGTCCTGCACATCCCCGTCGAACACCCCGCGACGGGCGCCGTCGCGGTCGAGGTGCACGACCCGACGGTCTAGGCGTTCCCGCGTCGTTCACCTTCCGTTCACCGGTCCCGCCGAGGCTGGTCACGCGTCGTTCGTAGGTTTCCTGACGAACCCGCTGGGGGTTCATCCGAACACCAGATTTCCCGAAGGGAACACCGTGAACATCACGCGATCCGGCGGCCTCGTCGCCATCGCCCTGGTGGGAGCACTCGCTCTCGCCTCCTGCGCCGCGAACGAAGGCGGCACCGGCTCGGATACCCCGAGCGACCTGTCCGGAACGCTCGCCGGCGCGGGAGCCTCGTCGCAGGGCTCCGCCCAGGAGGCCTGGGTGGCCGCCTTCCAGACCGCGAACCCCGGCATCACCGTCGATTACGACCCGTCGGGTTCCGGCGCCGGCCGTGAGGCGTTCATCGCCGGCGGGGTCGCCTTCGCCGGGACCGACTCGGCTCTGAAGCCGGAGGAGATCGACGGCGGGTTCGCCGGCTGCGTCCCGGACACCGGCTACATCCAGGTGCCGGCCTACATCTCGCCGATCGCCGTGATCTTCAACGTCGACGGGGTGGAGGAACTGAACCTCGACGCCGCCACGATCGCCGGCATCTTCAAGGGCGACATCACCACGTGGGACGACCCGAAGATCGCCGCTCTGAACGAGGGCACCACGCTGCCGTCGGCGAGCATCACCGCTGTGCACCGGTCGGATGACTCCGGCACCACCAAGAACTTCGCGGACTACCTCAGCAAGGTCGCCCCGGAGGTCTGGGACGCCGAGCCGGCCGACCCGTTCCCGTACGCGAGCGGCGAGGCCGCCCAGGGCACCTCGGGCGTCGTCGACGCGGTCACCAACGGCGTCAACACGATCGGCTACGCCGACGCATCGAAGGCCGGCGACCTCGGGGTCGCCGAGATCAAGGTCGGCGACGAGTTCGTGGCCTACAGCGCCGAGGGTGCCGCCGCCGTCGTCGCGGAGTCGCCCGCGGGCGACACCGCCGGCGACACCGACCTGTCGATCACGCTGGACCGCACCACGACCGACCCGTCGCACTACCCGCTGGTGCTGGTCAGCTACATCGTGACCTGCGTCGAGTTCGAGGACGCCGAGGCCGCTCCGCTGGTGAAGTCGTACATCTCGTATATCACCAGCGAGGAGGGCCAGGCCGAGGCCGCCGCCTCCGCCGGTGCGGCGCCGCTGTCACCCGAGGTCTCGGCCCAGGTCGCGACGGTGCTCGACACGATCGTCACCGGATAACACGAATGAGGATGACGACAGCAGCGGCGTCGCCGAAGGCGACGCTCCGGCCCGCGGACCGCATCTTCTCGGGCAGCACCCTGCTGGCCGGCAGCCTGATCCTGGTCGCGCTCGCCGCTGTCGCCATCTTCCTCGTCGCCCAGAGCGTCCCCGCCCTCACCGCCGACCCGTACGAGCTGAAAGGCTCGCCGGACAGCTTCTGGGCGTACGTCGGACCCCTCGCATTCGGGTCGCTCTGGGCGGCGTTCCTCGCCCTGGTCATGGCGCTGCCGCTCTCCTACGGCATCGCCCTGTTCATCTCGCACTACGCCCCGCGCCGGCTCGCGCAGTCGCTCGGCTACGTCGTCGATCTGCTGGCGGCCGTACCCTCCGTCGTGTTCGGGCTCTGGGGCATCAAGGTGCTCGCTCCCGCCGTCACCCCGCTCTACGGCTGGCTCGTCGAGAACGCCGGATGGTTCCCGCTGTTCAGCCCGCCGGTCTCGGGAACCGGCCGCACCATCCTCACCGTCGCCATCGTGCTGGCCGTCATGATCATCCCGATCATCACCGCCGTGTCGCGCGAGGTGTTCCTGCAGACCCCGCGCCTGCACGAAGAGGCGGCCCTCGCGCTCGGCGCCACGCGCTGGGAGATGATCCGGATGGCGGTGATCCCGTTCGGCAGGCCCGGCATGATCTCTGCCGCCATGCTGGGTCTCGGCCGCGCGCTCGGCGAGACCATGGTGGTGGCGATGGTGCTCTCGCCTTCGCCGAAGCTGATCACCATCGTCCTAACCGGATCGCAGAACCCCTCGACGATCGCAGGCAACATCGCGCTCAACTTCCCGGAGGCGCACGGCATCGACGTCAACGGCCTCATCGCGACCGGCCTGATCCTGTTCGCGATCACGCTCGTGATCAACTCGGTCGCACGCGTCGTCATCAATCGTCGCGCCGCGTTCTCGGGAGCCGACTGATGACCGACGTGACGGGACCCCCGAACGCGCTGACCAGCGGCCGGCTTCCGCGCTGGGCGACGCCGGTACTGCTCGTCGTCAGCTGGGCGGTGATGCTCGGCGTGTTCGTCCTGATGGCCCTCGCCGGCGGCTCCGACGTCGCGATCGCGCCCGCGCTGTTCCTCGGCACGCTGCTGTTCGTCGTGACCGGCTTCGTGCTCTCGCTCCTCGTCGAGGGTCTCCGCCAGGCGAAGGACCGCCTGGTCACCTCGCTCGTGGTGTCGGCCTTCCTCGTCGCCCTCATCCCGCTCATCTCGGTGCTGTTCACGGTGGTGTCGAACGGTCGGCACCGATTCGACGCGGCGTTCTTCAGCAACTCGATGCGCAACGTGGTGGGCGAGGGCGGCGGCGCTCTGCACGCGATCATGGGGACGCTCGAGATCACCGGGATGGCCGCACTCATCTCGGTCCCGATCGGCCTGCTCACCGCGATCTACCTCGTCGAGTACGGGCGCGGGCCGCTCGCGCGGGCGATCACCTTCTTCGTGGATGTCATGACCGGCATCCCCTCGATCGTCGCCGGATTGTTCGCCTTCGCGTTCTTCGCTCTCGTCTTCGCCGACCCCGGCATCCGGTTCGGATTCGGGGGCTCGATCGCGCTGGCGCTGCTGATGATCCCGGTCGTGGTGCGTTCGAGCGAGGAGATGCTGAAGCTCGTGCCGAACGAGTTGCGTGAGGCCTCGTACGCGCTCGGGGTCCCCAAGTGGCTGACGATCCTGAAGATCGTGATCCCCACCTCGATCGCCGGGATCACGACCGGGGTCACGCTGGCGATCGCGCGGGTGATCGGCGAGACCGCCCCGCTGCTGATCATCGCGGGGTTCACCGCGAGCATGAACTACGACCTGTTCCAGAACCGCCTCATGTCGCTGCCGGTGTTCGTCTACACCCAGTACGCCAACCCCGGCGCCGACGTCGCGCCGTACCTCGAGCGGGCGTGGGCGGCGGCGCTGACGCTCATCCTCATCGTCATGCTGCTCAACCTGATCGCGCGCCTCGTGGCCCGCATCTTCTCGCCCCAGCTCGGCCGCTGAGCCGCCACCCGAAAGAAGAGCCCCCGTGTCCAAGCGCATCGAGGTCGAGGACCTCACCGTCTACTACGGCAAGTTCACGGCCGTCGAGGATGTCACGCTCACCATCGAGCCCCGCACCGTCACCGCGTTCATCGGCCCGTCGGGCTGCGGAAAGTCGACGCTGCTGCGCACGCTGAACCGCATGCACGAGGTGATCCCCGGCGCCTACGTCGAGGGAAGCGTGCGGATCGACGGGGACGACCTCTACGCCCCCGGTGTCGACCCGGTGCTGGTGCGCCGGCAGGTGGGCATGGTCTTCCAGCGGCCCAACCCGTTCCCGACGATGTCGATCCGCGACAACGTGCTCGCCGGTGCCAAGCTCAACAACACCCGGATGTCCAAGGCGGACGCCGACGACCTCGTCGAGCGGTCGCTGCGAAGCGCCAACCTCTGGAACGAGGTCAAGGACCGCCTCGGCCGCCCCGGTTCCGGGCTGTCGGGCGGGCAGCAGCAGCGCCTCTGCATCGCCCGGGCGATCGCGGTCTCACCGGAGGTGATCCTCATGGACGAACCGTGCTCGGCCCTCGATCCGATCTCGACCCTCGCCATCGAGGACCTCATCGAGGAACTGAAGCAGCAGTACACGATCGTGATCGTCACCCACAACATGCAGCAGGCCTCGCGGGTCAGCGACCGGACGGCTTTCTTCACCATCGCCGGCACCGGCAGGCCAGGCACCCTGATCGAGTACGACGACACCGTCACGATGTTCAGCAACCCGAGCGTGCAGGCGACCGAGGACTACGTGTCGGGCCGGTTCGGCTGATCCGGCCGGGATACCGAGCCGCAGAAACGCCTCTCGGCGCAAGGCCGCTCGAAGCGGCGAAATGTGGAGCCCGGGGTTACTGCGGCCCGGCCCCGACAGTTTACGCGGGGTCCGGATGCGATGCTCAGTCCAGCAGGTCGTCCCGCGACATCCGCGCGCAGGTCGCGAGTTCGTCCGCCGTGATCGTGAGCCGCTGAGCCCGGGTGGTGAGCTCGCTCGCCCGAGCGGGGCTCGCCGCATCCTGATCATCGGCGACGCTCAGCGCACCCGCGGCGGCGACCCGGCAGAACGCGGCAGCGCGGTCCAGCGCATTCGCGAAGTCGCCGTCGAACGCACCGCGCAGGATCCGGTCGGCGAGCTCGGTGATCTCGGCCGGCCCGGTCGGCAGTGGCGCGCCGGCCACCACGGGGTCGATCGTGCGCAACACCTCGGTGCCGCGCTGGAACAGCAGGGCCACCCCCTCGGGGTCCTGACGGATCAGCACCCGCACCAGGTAGATGCGCCAGAGCGCTCCGGGCAGGCTGAACGCCGACGAGCGGGCCCAGAGCTCGGCGAGGGCGTCGATGCCGTGATCGTCGGTGTAGGTGACGAGGCGGTCGACGGAGCCGGGCTCCTCGCGCGCACCGCGCAGGAGTCGGCGGGCGCTGCGGTGCGCGGCGCGTACGATCGACGCCGGATCGTCCCCTCCGGCGAGGCTGTCGAGCTGCGCGCCGTTGAACAGCACGGGGCGGGAGTACTCGGCCATTCCTCCAGGCTAGACCGGCAGCGCGTCCGGGTGCCGGGCGCCGGCGCCTTCCCCCTAGACTTGCCGCACCCGAAGCCGTGCGGCACGACCACCGTCTGCCGTCCCCGAGAGAGGCAGTCCGACGAGAGCACCCCTCGCCCTGGCTGCGGCGGTCGCCGTGCTGGCCGTCTCCGCCGCCGCGCCGCTTTCCGGCGGGAACCCCGCGGCGGCTGCACCGGTGCCCGATTCGTGCGTCGCGCCGGTGATGCTCGAGAACGGGGGGTTCGAGCTGCCGCCGGATCCCGGCATCCAGATGAAGCACGAAGACGACGTGCCCGGGTGGAAGACCACGGCGAGCGACAAAGCGATCGAGATCTGGGGGCCGGCCGCCGGCGTCCCCGCCGGGAGCGGCGACCAGTTCGCCGAGATCAACGCGAACGAGGTCGCCTCTCTCTACCAGGATGTCGCCACGACGCCCGGTCAGGTGCTGAAGTGGGAACTCCAGCACCGGGGCAGGAGCGGCATCGACGTCATGCGGGTGTCGATCGGGCCGTGGGACGGAGCGCTGGTCCTCCAGGGCCCGGACCTCGCCGACAGCACCGTCTGGGGCGCCCACTCTGGGTTGTACACGGTGCCCGCAGGCCAGACGATCACCCGCCTGTCGTTCGAGTCGATCGCCGTGTCGGGCGGTTCCGGCGGGTACGGCAACTTCCTCGACTCCGTCGTGCTCGGCAATGCCGCGTGCGTGATCACCACCAAGACGGTCACCAACCTCTCGCGCGGCGGCGCGGATGCGATCCCCGGCGACCTGCTGGAGTACACGATCGCCTCGGACAACCAGGGCGGCTACCCGGCCACCGATGCCGAGCTGGTCGACACGCTGCCGGTCGGCACCACCTATGTTCCCGGTTCTCTGACCATCGAGGCGGCAGCCGTGACCGATGCCCCCGGCGATGACGCCGGGGAGGTCGTCGCCGGGGTGGTGACGGGCCGCATCGGGGATGGCGCCGACGCGGTGACCGGGGGCAGCATCCCGGCCGGCGAGATCCGCACGGTCAGCTACCGGGTGACCGTCGATTCCGGCACCGCCGGGCAGACGCTGACCAACGGGGCGACGCTGTCGTATACCGAGTCGATGACGGGCGACCCCGCCACCGCGAGCGACAGCGTCTCGACCCCGGTGCTGCCGACCGCCGACCTCGAGGTGGTGCAGACCCTCGACACGACGCTCACCAACCGCGGCCCGGCGACCTACACGATCACGGTGTCCAACCACGGGCCGGAGCAATCACCCGGCACCGAGCTGACCGCGACCCTGCCGCTGACGGGCATGACCACCACCGACACCGACTGCACGGTGACGCTCCTGCAGCTGGTCTGCGACTTCGGCACGATGGCGAATAGCGCGTCGAGAGCCGTCACCGTCACGGGCACGGTGCCCTCGACCGCACCGGGCGGCACGGTCTTCACCCTTGCCAGCGCCGTCACCGGTTCCGGGTTCGACCCCGACCCGACGAACAACTCCGACAACAATGCCGACCCGCTGCCCGATGCCGCCGGCCTCAGCATCACCATGACCATCGCGAACACCACCGCCGGAGCACCCTCCGGCACCGCCTACGTCGGGCACCAGCTGCAGGCGCGCTACGTCGTGACCAACACCGGCAACGGAGACCTGACCAACCTCACCGTCACCGACCCGTTCTTCGGCCCGGTGACCTGCACCCCGACCACGTTCGCGCTCGGCGCCACCTCGACCTGCACGGCCGACGCGCTCTACACGGTGACGGCGGCGGATGTCGCGACCGGCCGCGTCAACACCGTCGCGACCGCGCAAGCCGACTCCCCCATCCTCGGACCGGCCGCCGCTGCTGCCACCGCATCCGCCGCCATCACGGCGACGACGCCCGCAGCGATCGCGCTCACCGGAGTCTCGCCGGCGGGCGGCCTGCTCGCGGCCGGGGTGCTGCTGACGCTGGGGCTCGGCGCCATGGCGCTCGGCCGCCGGCGCCTCGCGCACGCCTGAACCCGTGAGCGGGGGCGCTCGGGCGCCGGTACTCTAGGGAGCGACGGGCCTGTAGCTCAGTTGGCAGAGCATCGGACTTTTAATCCGCGGGTCGTGGGTTCGAGCCCCACCGGGCCCACCGTCTTCTTGCCTTGCTATTGCTGGGCTGTTCGGGTGATCGGCGTCACTGTCGACGTGTCGTGCCCACGGTTTGCCCACATTTTGCCCACGGTTGCCGGATCGCCGGCCTCGCTGAGTGCTTCGCCGACCGCGTCGAGGTCGTCGTCGAAGAGGTCGGCGTAGACGTCGAGTGTCATCGCTGCGGATGCGTGGCCGAGCATCTTCTGCACTGCTTTGACGTTGGCTCCGGCCGAGATCGCGAGGCTCGCAGCAGTGTGCCGGAGGTCGTGCGGTGTCAGGCGCTCGAGTTCGGGATAGGCGTCGAGCAGTTGCGCCATCGCCGGCTCGAAACTGCGGCGGCGCCAGTTGCGATTGCGGAGTGCGCCGCCGAGTGGAGCCGTGAACACGAACTCGTCGGCGGCCTTGCCCTCGCAGTGTGCGGCGAGCATGTCGGTGAGGAATGACGGGAACGGGACGCTGCGGCGGCTGTGGTTTTTGGGCGTGCCGTAGACCAGGTCGCGGCCCACCTCGGTGACCGCCTGGTCTACGTTCACGCGTCGGCGCAGCACGTCGAGATCCTTCACGCGGAGCGCGGCCATCTCGCCCCAGCGGAGTCCGGTGTAGGCGAGGAAGAGGACGACGTGGCCGTCGTCGCCCGCGAGGTAAGCGAGGTGCTGGACCTGTGCGTGCGTGAGGTACGGGTGCTTGCCCTTCACGATGCGCGGCAGCTTCACGCCGTCAGCGGGGTTGCGGCTGAGGCGGCCGTCGCGGACGGCATACTTCAGCATCATGCTCATGACGCGGTGGTAGCTGCGGGTCGTCGACGGTGCTGCGGTCGAGGACACTTCGGTCAGCCAGTTCTGGATGCCGGCGTGCGTGAGGTTCGCGAGCGAGACGTTCGCCCACCGCGGCAGGATCGCGGCGCGGACGATTGTCTCGTAGCCGAGACGCGTCGACGGCTTCAGCTGCACCTGGTTGGCGAGCCACAGATCGGCCCACTCCCCTAGCGTGATCTTCGACTGGCTCGCGGAAACGAACTCGCCGCGAGCCTTCGTGACCTCGACCGAGGCGAGGAAGAGTTCGGCCTCGCGCTTGGTCTTGAATCCGCGCTTATCGGTCTGAGAGCGATCAGGCAGCCGGTACCTAACCCGGTACCGCTTGCCGCCATTGGTCTCGTACGGTGTGACGCTGCCCATGTCCGCCCCCTCCAACAACGTAACGCTTACATCTGACGGCTATAGCCTCGACGCATGGCTGATCGCGCTGGCCCGCGGAGGCCGAGGAATCGGTGGCTGATTCCCACGATTCTGACGATTCTGGGGTTGAGCACGGGATTCGTATCCTGGGCGGTGCGCGACGCCGACCCATGGTGGAGTTCAGCACTAATCAATGCCAGCGTGGTCTTCCTACTTTTGGTTCCCTGCGAGCTGGCCCTGCGTTGGTTGTGGCGAAGCGTCGAACGAATCGAACGAACCACCGACAGTGCTCTTGAGACAGCCGTCGCCGCAAAGGAGACGGCGGACAGGACCGAGCGTTCGCTGGAAGATGTCCGCGACGCGCTGGTCGAACGGCAACGCGCCGAGCTCGACGCGGAGGTCGAGATCTATCGACAGATGGGCGTCGACCCATCGCGCTCCGCAATAGTCAATGCTTTGAAGCGCGCAACTGCTGACGGAATCGTCAGCCCGGCTGGCGTCCGCGCACCAGTGTGGGAGACCAGCCTTCACTATCGGTACGTGATCTCCGACGAGTCGGACACCCTCGTCGTCCAACTTGAGCGAGGAGACGGCGAGATCCTTTCGACGCATATTTGGAGCGGTGACGAACCCGCGGTGGACTTCTACCAGCGTCTGGTACTGGCCGTACGAGACGCGGATGAGGATCTCGGCACTGGGCTCAACCTTCCGACTGAATCCGTGAACGATGTCTCCGACATGCTCGTAACCGTCACCCGACTACGCGCTCAGGAGCTGATGGGCTACCGAAGCGATTTGCGTCTGATCATCGAACGGATCGACGGTTGGTACCTTACTGAGGACGCGGTAATCCCCGCCGACGACCTTCATTACCGAATCGACGTTGAGCGTCTCGACGAAATCGATTGGGAGCAGCACCTCGTCGACAAGGGTTGGTATTCAGCGGAGAACATGATCCCGTTCGCTCGTCGGCTGTACGGACCGGAGCGCATTCGAAAGGCGCCAACGAGCAACCCGCCGACGCCGCGCCGTTCAGCGCCGAAACGTCGCCGAAAGAACGACTGATCGTCTCTACGAAGCATCGATGATTTCAGCAAGATCCCCCGCTGACATCGTCGAGAGCCCGAACTCGGATGACTTGGTGCGCACTGCTTGGTCGTCAGTCACAATTACCCATTCGTCAGCAAAGAACTTGTCAGCGTCCAACTCGTTCGCGTCAAGGACCGCCGCTACCAGACCGGGGTCGGCACTTCCCTTGTTCTTGTAGAGGTCGACCAGCTCCACACTTTCAGCATCGACGGATTCCATCACCCTGCGCAGCCAGCCGAGAAAGCTGGGGGACGTTCGAATCACGACCGATTCAAGTTCACTCCTTTCGGGCCTTTCAGCTGCTTCCCGAAGGACGTCCTCCGTGATCGAGCAATGATCGAGGAAGAACTGGGTCTTGATGCGCTCGCCCTTTATTGCGATCAAGGCGTTGTTGTCCACCAGGTACCTTGTCTCGTTCACCCGACTGCCTCACGGAACTCGCGCAGCTGCGACGTACTGATCTTGTTTAGGAAGACGACGCGCCGAAAGTCCGCCCGACTGAGCGTCCCCGCGTCGAGCATGGCCAGCATCCGCCTGGAACACTCGACGCCGTTGTAGTTGCGGAGCCCTGTTATTGCGAGCGCACTTCGACGCGGGGGGTCGACTCGCCGCGCGTACTCGCCACGAAGAGTATCCATGTACGCGGAAAACGAATCATCATCTATTAGCTTCAAGCGCCACCCCCGCATCGCGACTGCACTCGGGGTGACCCGGTACTTCTCCGCGAGGTCTCTGATCGATTGCAAGTTCGAGATTCGCTGCAACCTGAATTCAGCGGCCGGCATGAGTATCTCTGCTGTGAGTTCGTATTCGCGGGGCGACTCCGCTTCCTTCGTGTGGCCGTCGTAGTTCACAGGCGCGAAGGTCCCCGTCGATATCAGCACCGCGAGAAGCGTGAGGGTGAACACCTTTCGGCCGGCGGCTTCGAGTTGTTCACCTTCATCCCCAGATGCGAGGAAGACGAACGGCACCTTCTTGTCTCTGATCGTCATGCCGCTGAACTTCGCACTGCTCGGAATTTGCTGAGGCATCCAGTTCTTGGCGCTCTTCGACACGAAGACCTGGTTCGCCTCAAGGCGCCGAATGATGACCTCGAGCGCAGCCTCTTTCGTCTTGGCCTCGCGAATCGCTTGCCGCGAAAGCCCGAGCACCGAGAGAAGCTTTTCCGCGTCCGCCGCTGCGGTACCGCTGGACTTGCTCAACAGACCGACGACCTTGTTCCCTGTCAGTGACAGGTCGTTCCTGCGCAGCAACTCCTGCTTCCTCAGCAGATCTTTGACGATCAGTTCGATGTCTCTTAGCTCGACCTGGTGACGAGAGTGCATCGAGAAAGTAGTCTTCGTGAACCCTGCCATGAGCTTCTCGTTCTTGAGCCGCAACTGAGCTTGAACCGTCGCTAGAGGCGCAAAGAAGAGCGGGTAGGGAATCTCCGCTTTGCCGGCGAGGTCCAGAAAGGTTCCCCACGGAAGTGGCTTGCCGGCGAGCGCGCCAACGACCGCAGATCGGCCGGCCACGACGGAGTTCTCGAACAGAGCGGAAAAGACGTCGTCGTCGACGTCGATGGAGTGCCCCTGGAGGGCGACGGTAACCATGCGTCAGCCCGCGGAGAAGCGCGAGGCGTGAATTGAAGAGTCGAAGGTCATCGGGTCTCACTCGCTGCAAATAGTGTCCGCACTATACAGTCGCCCTCGACTTTCACTCGGCATTCGAGTTCCACGTTTCATGTCTGCAAATACCGCCCGTGCGCACTGCCCAACCTCCCGTAGACGCCATCGGTGGGTGCGGGAGGTTGGGAAGCGATCTCTGATCGGCACGGGCGGTATTTGCAGGGCTCGCCGCCCCGAAAGTAGTCGTTTACCTAGTCGCGCCCGGCGACCAGGTAAACGACCGGTTCGCCGCATCCCTCGTTTGCCTCCTCGCGCACCGCGAGCACCCAAGCCACGATGCTGCCGCGGAAGCATTCGCTTCCTTGCCGACAACGATCTAGCGCAAGGGAGCTCGCTCCCCCGGCAGCCGGGCCCTAGCGGAGCGCTGCGCCGCGTATATACACTTGGTACAGAACTTATATAGGAGAATGATGGCCGTCACGAGCGTCGACATCGATACCGAAACCCTCCGACTGGCGAAGTCGTCACTTGGGGTGCGCACCAACCGCGAAGCGATCAACCTCGCTCTGCGGGATGTCGTGATGCGCCGACGTCAGATCGAAGCGATCGACATCTTGGCCGCCATCCCGATCGACAGCGACGCCACGACGATCGAGTATGGCGACTAGCACGTCTGCGGTCCGGCGCACCGCCAGAGCGCGACCAGCCAGCCGGGCTGCTCGCGCTCCGAAGCGTCCGACCCGGTTCGTCGTCGACACGAGCGTCTGGGCTCGCCTGGCGACCACTCCCGAAGTCGTCGAAGAACTGAAGAAGATCGTCGAGCTGGTCAGCCCGATCGATCTGCTGGTCTGCCCTCCGGTCGCTCTCGAATATGGGTTCACGGCGCCCACTGCCAAAGCTCACAGCGCCCTGACCGAACAGCTCGAAGCGTTCGGCATGTGCGACATCCATCCCACTCAGAACGAGGTCCTGCAAATCCAGAGCCGGCTGTGGAACGGCGGGCTGCTGCGGGCAGCCGGGGCAATGGACACTCTCATCGCTGCCTACGCCATCAGGAACGACGCCGCGGTTCTGCACTACGACCGCGACTTCGAGCACATCGCCTCGGTCGTCCCCGGCTTCACTCACCGATGGATCTTGCCGCGCGGCTCGATCTAGCGATGTGTAGAACTCTCCACACTCTCTAAACGTCGGTGACCTGTCGCTGATCTCCAAACTCAGCCCGAATAGGCCGTCGCTCTGATAACTACCGGAGGGCAGCGTGGCCCCATGCTCGCGTTCGACCATCCGGGCGCCGAGATACTGCGGCTGTGGGCCCCGATCGATGAAAGTCAACTCGTCAGATGATCTCGCACTCTGTCGCAGCGAACCATCCGCGGTCGACGGCGCCGGCGATCGCGGCGGGCGGATCCGCCGCGTACAGAAGGACCGCCAGGCTCTCAATCGCTCGCGTGCACGCGACGTAGAACAGCCGACGCGTCCTGTCTAGTGCGGTGTCGCCTGTGGAACTCGCGGAGGGAGTCTTTAGGCCGAACAACTGGTCGTAGCTAAAGAGGAAGCCTCGTGCGTCCTTGTCGCTGAGGACGACCAGAACACGTGGGAACTCCAGACCTTTAACACCTTGTTGCGTCGCGAAGGGCGAGAGTTCCCGAATGTAGGCAGTCCAGCGCTCGAGCTCGTCATAGCCTGCCGAAAGGCTGCGACGCCAGGCTGTGACCTCGATATCCTCGTCGTCAGCCTCGGGCCCAGTGGCGCTGACAACGTAGGTCGGCAGTTCGATTAGGCCCGAACCGATCACGCTGCGCACGATGTCCATCAGAGCGGGGGACGCGTCCGCGGAAATAACCCCCCTGAGGTCTTCAATCGCAGCGTTGGCCTTCGCTACGGCGGATGGCTGACCCTCGACGCCTACGGAGTCCTTGAGTGCTGCAGTAGAGAGCAACGGCGATACCCGCTTCGCGACCCGCGCGATAGCAAACCTATCTTCCGCGCGGATCGCATCGACCAATGGCATGACGCTTTCACGCAACTCTCGCAATCCGCGAAAGCTGCCGTCTAGAAGCCCTTCCTGATGACGCTTCACGCCGTACAGCGGGTCAAACAAGGTCGCGAAACCGAACCTTTGCGAAGCCATGTGATGCTCGAGGATCAGGTGCTTCACGGATTGCGCCTCGGCGACTCCGGTGCCAATCCAGGCGGGGTCATCTGTGACGGCGGCCATGCGACTACGAACTTGCTCCTCAATGACTTGTCGGTCGCTCTCGCTTGCTGTGACAAACAGACGGACAGTCCCCCCGGTCAGCCCCTCCCGTGCGAACTGGACGTAACCGTCCGTCTCCTGACGGATGTCGTTTGCAAGTCCCACGATGCGCGCCCTGCTCCGATGGTTCATGCGCTTGGCCGGCCGCGCCCATTCGGTTGGAATCGCCGCGTCCAGGTCCGCCTTGCCGTCCGGATAGATGCGCTGCATAGTGTCGCCGAACAGCCCAATCTGAGGTCCGCCGTCAATCGCCTCTATTGCGATCAGGGCGTCCATCATCGCAGCGTTGGTGTCTTGGCTCTCGTCTACCAAGATCACGGGGTGTTGGTTTGAGACAATCTGCTGAAGGACCGGCTTTGTTTGCAGGAACTCCGACGCCATTGACAGGACCTCGAAATGGTTCAGAGACTCGCGCGTCCGGTTGTCTCCGGTAGGCGAGTACACGAAGCGACGAATGCCTGCAAGTTCAGCAAGCCTCCGCTGGTAGTTGGCCAGCTTGCGCACACGAGTTTCTTCGGCCTTAGAACCTGGCTTACTGCTGCTCGACTGCAACTCGTCAATGCGCTTTCGCGAGTACGCATCCACCCACACCCGGATATCTCGCTGGAAAGGCGTGATCAAACGCCACGCAAAAGCATGGATAGTTGACACCTGGACCAACGAGTCCGGCGGCAATCGCGACGTGATCTCATCCGCGGCTGCGTTTGTGTAAGTGATCACAGCAATCGTTTGGCCGCGAAGTTCAAACTCCTCCGCACGTGCCTCCAGGGCGTCACGAACTAGGCGAGTTAGTGATCGTGTCTTCCCCGATCCCGCACCGGCGTAGAGCATGAAGGAGATGGGTGGAACAGCTTTAGTGAAGGACAGAAGCTCGGTATCCACCGCATCATCGGTGTCGGCCGCGCTCGTTGCTGCCTCGGTCATACTTCTGCCGACCCCGTGTCGACGACAACCTTGATGACCTTGCTTTCGAGCCAGCGAAGCCCTTCCGAGATGTACCCCGGAGTCTTGACACTCTCGAATGATTCGGATCCGAGGACGTCGAGCGCGAACTCCGCCTTCTTCGCGTCCTTCAATGACTCAAACAGTGTCACCATCAGCTCTGGCGCTGTCATGTTTGTCGCTAGAGCATCGCGCACCTTCTTCGTCAGGCCGGCTCCATCGAGAGTCCTGAAGAAGTCAGGGTTATCCGCTACGAGGGCGTCTTCAAAGGTTGACGGAAGGACTTCCGTTGATCCGTCCCCGCCGAGGTCCACCTCGACTGGTACTTGATAGGCAAAGCGAACTGCGGATGTGTCGGTGAGGTCGGCCAACTTTTCGTCCGAGCCGGCGTCAAGAAGTAGGTCGATAGAACCATCTGCCGCCAACCACTCCTTCAAGGAAGGATTCGTGGTTTGTTGATCGGCACCCCTCTGTACCGGAGCCGACTTCCCCGCTGCCGCAGCATCGATGTCTGTGATCACGAGTGTCGGCACGCGCAAGGCGACAATCAGGGGGCGAAGCCGGTGCGCGTGGCTACCACCTATCTCGAGGACACTGACATACGAACTATCGAGAGCCGGAAAGCTCACACGGATAAAGTTCGGCACCAGCATCCGCTCCGCTGGTCCTTCGACCAGGATGATCGCGTCGGCGAAGAAGAGGTCCGAGTGCTGTGCTCGCAGGTAGCGAGTCACAAAGGATTTGGTCGCGATCTCGGTCCCAAACACCCCGCCTAGGCTTGCTACTCCGGCGGTTGGTACGGTCCGCTGAGTTCCCGCGGGGAGCCGCCTGAAGTACCTGAGGTTGGCGAAGGGCATTTCATGGGCGATGTGACTCGAGTGCGTGCTGATGACTAGCTGACTCGTCGGAGCGTGCTCATCCTGCAGGATCGGATTATTCCTGAGCACCTCATACGCCTTCTTGGCGAAGACCTGCTGAACCTGAACATGCAGGTGCGCCTCTGGCTCTTCGACCAACACGAGATGAATCGGCTCAATTTCGTTACCGCGAGCGCCTCGTCGGGCCTTACCTACTCCGAGCCACTGGTCTCTAAAGCCCATGAGCTGAAAGACAATCGAAATTAGGTTCTGATATCCGAGTCCGCTGTGGCCCTCTGGCAACCGCACTGACCCACCGGCTTCGCCAGAGGCGTCATCGACTAGAAAGGAAACCGCCGAGTCGTGCAGAAGGCTGTCTATGGGCGTTAGTCGGCTAGCCACGAGAATGCGCGGATCCGTGACTCCTGGATATCCCAGACTTTGCATCTCTCCAAGCGCACCCGCGAATGCTTCTGCTAGGCGCTTGTCGAACTCGACTTGTGCTTGAGCGATCGTGCGAAGGGCCTCGACGTCAGAGGCATCGGGCGAATCAGTCGGGTCCAGGTGCCTCGAGTAGTAGTCGCTTAGTTGCCTGGACAGACGCGACGTCTCGGCACTGGAAGCCAACGGGTTACTACGCGCCCGTGATTCGCTCAGCCCTCGCTGAGCACCTATCTCATCGACCCTTACGAGGTCGCGGAGCCTGCTCGCATCGATCTCGGTTGCGGGATCGTCAAGGTCTTGGGGCAGAGCGAGCCCGTCTACAGTTGGGGCGAGCTTGTCGGGGTCTAGAACGTAGTAGCGAAAGGTCACATGACGAGCGAGTCGGCGCCTGAGGAACTCGACAAAAGACCCTGGCCAAATGGGAAACGACTCGCTGGACCTCTGAGGGATCGATGGCACGGCTTCCGGGACAACTGGCTGCGTAGCAACTCCATCGGTTGCTGCCTCTACAGGAAACGTTGGCGACTCTTCGGGCGCCAGGGACTCCTCGGTGGAAGGTGCGGTTGCTGGATCTAGGGTGGCCCGGCGATCCCGTGCCTCTCTGTAATCGGTGGCTAGCTCGCGAATGTTGCGCGGTTCGAGCGACACCCTCACGCCCACTCGCCCGCCGCTCCAATCAAGAGTCGGGATCAAGTCGCCAACGAGGTGGGACTCACTAGCCGAAACTTCAAACCAAATGTCCATCGAAGGAAGAACCCGGCGAATATCGCGAAGCAGGATTGCTGCTTCATCTTCGTCGAGCTGCTCACGAGCTGCGCGCTCGCCGATCGCCTCCAACTCACTCCAGCCCGAGAGCGTCACGTCCTCCAGTCGAAACGTGTTCGCGTCGCCTGCCAAGAAAGCCCGCATTGCAATTAGCGCGGAGGTCTTCCCGCTGTTGTTCGCTCCCACCAGAAGCGTCGTCTCACTCGCGAGATCCACTCGAACTGAGGCCAACTTTCGATAGTTCTGGATCTCGACACACTCAATGCGCAAGGCTGACTCCTCGTCGTGGGGCATGACACCTCACGCAACTGAGCGTTGGCATCGTCTCGTTTGGGCCTCAAGGAGGAGAGCCGGAGAGTGACAGCGCGAATCGCTCATCGATCCCAGTCCTCAATGCTGGCGCCCACCATAACGGATCCAATTGATCCTCGTAAACGAACCGTCCGGTCCTGCAAGAGCACCGACCGTCGCGTTTACCAAAGCGTTGCCTCTAGGTCCGAAGCGTGCGCGAACGACGCGGATCGAGTCGGTATCTGCACCGCGCCGAGTCGGCTCGGCCGATCGCCTGCAGCGCCGTGCGCGACGATGCCGAGCAACCGCTGACACCGGCCACGGTGAATGCGCCCGATAGGCTCCGACAATGTTCGCCACTGACTGGATTGGCGCTCTCGCGGGCGCAGTTGGCACGCTGGTTGCTATCGGTGCGTGGATCGTTGCTCTGGTCGCCAACTCCCGCTCGAAGGAGGCGAATCGAATCGCTCGAAACGCACTCGAAATCGAGTCGCGCGTCGACGAGCGGCAAAGAGAATTTCGTGCTGTCGAATGGGATGCGGTCGTAATGGCGGACGAGACGCCGTTGGCGTTCGAACTGCGGAATACCGGCGACACACCGGCCGTATCGGTCACGATCGTCCTCCATCTCGGAAAAGGGCGAGAAACTCATGAGCTTGGCAACATCGAGGCCAAGTCTGCGGCCAAGGTGACGTCTGACAAGTTCGTCGCGTGGATGACGGAGGCGTTCGACCACGAGGTCGTCCATCCCGGATACCGGGTGCATTGGAGTTCACCGCTGGGACAGGTCAGCGACGTCACCATGCCAATCCGAACCGTCGATGACTTCATCGATTGGGAGGATGTCGAGCGCTAGGCGAACCGGCATACGCCATGTCGATCTACCGTGCCCACAATTTGCCCACACTTGAATGAAGACGACGAAATCCAACGTGATCTCACGTCATCGAACAACACCGTAAATCAAAGGGAAGTCGACCCACTCCGACCCAGCCCCACCATCCCGGTTCGGACTTTTAATCCGCGGGTCGTGGGTTCGAGCCCCACCGGGCCCACCCTTTTCTCGCCTTGTGTTTACTGGGCCTTTCGTTTACCCCTCGCGTCCGACGAGTACCCAAACGAAGCTCTGCCGCGGGAGCGATCGCTCCCCTGCCACCGACTCGAGGGCAAGGGAGCGTGCTCCCGCGGCAGCCGTGTTCGATTCCCGAGCTACAGCAGTTCGGGACTTGTACGGTAAATTGCCGTACACTCGGGTGCATGGCTAACGCGACCAAATCCGATCGACTCGAGCTGCGCCTCACCAGCGACCAGAAGTCCGAGATCGAACAAGCGGCCGCACTCTCCGGCCGCACGGTCACCGACTTCTCGGTGAGCGTCCTCGTCCGCGAGGCTGAGGAAGTGATTCGGTTCGAGCGCGAGCTTCATCTCTCCAAGAAGTCATGGGACGCGTTCAACGAGATCCTCGACCGCCCGGCGAAGCCAGTGAGCGGTCTCGCGGACCTCCTCAAGCGTCCGAGCGTGTTTTCGGATTGAGCGCGTTCGGATCGCCTCGCGCACTTGGCGCCGGCGACAAGTTCGTCTCGTTCGATTGCGGCGAACCGTCTCTGAATGAGTGGCTCCGTTCGCGTGCGCTGAAGAACGAGACGACAGGCGCCTCACGCACCTTCGTCACGATCGAAGCCGAATCGGGTGAGGTCGCCGGCTACTACTGCCTGTCCGCGAGTTCGCTCGCGTTGGAGGATGCGCCAGGTCGGGTGAAGCGAAACATGCCCTCGCCCATTCCGATCATCTTGATCGGGCGACTGGCAGTCGATGAGCGCTTCAAGGGCCATGGGCTCGGCGCGTCCCTGCTCCAGGATGCCGTGCTGAAAGGAATCGAGGCCTCTCGGATTCTCGGTGCACGCGCGTTCGTGGTCGACGCGCTGAATGAGAGTGCGGAGAACTTCTACCGCAAGTTCGGGTTCGAACTGATGCCGCCTGTCGCGAAGCGCGCGATGTTCCTGCTGGTCGCTGATGCTGAAGCCACGGTCGCGTCGATCACCTGACGACCCGAGACAGCCGTTCGGGCCCGCGAACACAGGTCACGATCGTGTGAAGCCGCTTCGCAAGAGCCGTCTCGTCAATAGCATCACCACATGACGTGGAGAGGACGGCAGCGACAAGCTGTCCTTTTCGCCGCCCTCGCTTGCATGGCAGTGACGCTGCTCGTCTCTTGCACGCCCGCGGAACCCACGGCCGTTCGCCTCAACGATGACGGCAGCGTCGACTTCGTTTCGTGCCGTGGTGTTGATGACGTGGCAACTGCAACGGCAACCACCACCTTCCGAGTCAACGGCGATGGAATCATCGATCAGTCGACGGCCACCGAAGTCGAACTCGAGCCGACCATCGACCAACTGGTCGCTGGCGAGAGCATCGAATTCGTGGGCCTTCCCAGTGAGTGGGATCGGCTCGACATAAGTGTCGAGTCAAACGGCGCAGGCGACAGCGCGTATGCGTACGCCGAGCGCAACAAGCTGAAGATCGGTGAGTGGCACTGGATGGATGACGGGGCCATTCTCCCGACCGGCTCGCGTTGCGACATCGACGCCAGCTAGGTGGACCATGTGATCTATCAGGACATCGGTGACACTTCTGCATCAATAGATCGGTGACCGTTCGACGGTTTTGGTGGTGACACTTCCCTCGATGTCGGATGGATGAGCCCAGCCCAGCCTGTTGATCCTCG
>Ga0182739_1000781_pt1 | contig 37045 bp, 36 predicted proteins | sample eDN5th30CBELigBY_FD_128873 | JGI IMG/M metagenome (GOLD analysis project Ga0182739, IMG submission 128873) | Enriched backyard soil microbial communities from Emeryville, California, USA - eDNA 5th pass 30_C BE-Lig BY (version 2) (version 2) | ecosystem: Environmental > Terrestrial > Soil >... | reverse complement strand
CGACTTCGTATCCAGTGGCTGGTTCCTACAATGGAGTGGATGTTCGAATATGATAGAGGATAAACGAGCAGAAGCTATTGCTTTGAAGTACGATTCTGAAAAAGATCCGGCTCCCAAAGTATTGGCTAAAGGAAAAGGGAAGGTAGCAGAGAACATTTTAGAAAAGGCAAAAGAGCTAAATATTCCTGTCCAAAAGGATCCGTCACTAGCTGAGCTTCTAGGGAAATTGGATATTAATGAAACCATACCAGATGAATTGTACCGCGCGGTGGCTGAGGTATTTGCCTTTATTTATAAAATGGATCGAGATGCAGAATCGCGTAACAGATAAAATTATTTTAATATAATGATGATTTAGTAAAAACATAGCTTAGGCTATGTTTTTTTCTTTATTTTAGTTAATTATCTGGTCCAAATAAGAGAATATAGTAGACAATATTTTTAACATTTTATACAATAAATTGGAAGTATATGATAAAAGTGCTATCAAATCCCTTGTTTTATAAAGGAAATACATTAGCCTATTTATATACTGATATAGAAGCTGTGCGAGAAGAACTTTTTGGAGAATATTTTCTCGAAATAAGGGGGATGGGAACATGAATATCCATGAGTATCAAGGCAAAGAGATTTTAAAGCAATATGGGGTGTCTGTACCGAACGGACGAGTTGCGTATACGGTTGAGGAAGCGGTTGATGCAGCAAAAGAACTAGGGACAGATGTCGTTGTTGTCAAGGCTCAAATCCATGCCGGGGGACGTGGAAAAGCCGGTGGTGTGAAGGTAGCAAAAGATCTTAAAGAAGTGCGTACATATGCCGAAGAACTTCTTGGGAAAACACTTGTAACGCATCAAACCGGACCATCTGGCAAAGAAGTAAAACGATTGCTTATTGAAGAGGGATGCGATATTCAAAAGGAATATTATATCGGTTTTGTTTTGGATCGTGATTCCGATTGTATCGTACTTATGGCTTCTGAAGAAGGGGGCACAGACATCGAAGAAGTAGCAGAAAAGAATCCAGAGAAGATTTTTAAAGAATATATCGATCCAGTTGTTGGATTAGTACCTTATCAGGCACGAAAGATTGCTTTTCAAATAAATATACCAGATCAAGTGATTAATAAAGCTGTAACGTTCATGCTTGGATTATATAGAGTGTTTATTGAAAAAGACTGTTCAATTGTAGAAATTAATCCGTTAGTTGTAACGGGAGATAATCAGGTGTTAGCGTTAGATGCCAAGTTTAATTTTGATGACAATGCTTTATATCGTCAAAAAGAGGTTATGGCTTATCGGGATTTAGATGAAGAAGATGCAAAAGAAATTGAAGCCTCTAAATATCAGTTAAGTTACATTTCATTAGAAGGAAATATCGGTTGCATGGTCAATGGTGCAGGACTTGCGATGGCAACGATGGACATTATTAAACATTATAATGGTGACCCGGCTAACTTCCTTGATGTAGGGGGCGGTGCGACGGAAGAAAAGGTAAAAGAAGCATTCAAAATTATTTTATCAGATAGTCAGGTTAGAGGAATTTTCGTTAATATTTTTGGAGGAATTATGAAGTGTGACATTATTGCTGCAGGAGTAGTGGCAGCAGCGAAGGAATTGGGTCTCGATGTGCCGCTTGTTGTTCGTTTAGAAGGTACAAATGTTGAATTAGGTAAACAAATTTTACGAGAATCCGGCTTGAATATTACAGCCGCAGAGTCGATGGCAGATGGTGCGCAAAAAATTGTCTCATTAGTTGGTTAATGAATGGAGGAGGGAATGTTATGGCGATTTTTGTTAATAAAGACACAAAGGTTATTGTTCAAGGGATTACAGGCTCAACAGCTGCGTTTCATACGAGTCAGATGCTTGACTATGGTACAAAAATTGTAGCGGGTGTAACACCGGGGAAAGGCGGCACAGAAATCGAAGGGGTTCCTGTTTATAATACAGTTGCAGAAGCTGTGCGCAAAACTAATGCAACCGCTTCTGTTATCTATGTTCCAGCTCCGTTTGCGGCAGATGCGATTCTAGAAGCAGTTGATGCTGAGCTAGACTTAGTGATTTGTATAACTGAGCATATTCCGGTGTTGGATATGGTAAAAGTAAAACGATATTTACAAGGCAAAAAGACGAGATTAATAGGACCGAACTGTCCAGGTGTCATTACAGCGGATGAATGTAAAATTGGCATTATGCCGGGCTATATTCATACAAAAGGGCATATAGGCGTTGTCTCTCGATCAGGTACATTAACCTATGAAGCCGTGCATCAGTTAACGAATGCAGGCATTGGACAAAGTACGGCTGTCGGGATTGGCGGTGACCCGGTCAATGGTACAGATTTTATTGATGTATTAAAGGCCTTCAATGAAGATCCGGATACACATGCTGTTATTATGATTGGTGAAATCGGCGGAACAGCTGAAGAGGAAGCGGCACGCTGGGTAAAGGCTAATATGAAGAAGCCTGTTGTTGGCTTCATCGGTGGTCGTACTGCACCTCCGGGAAAACGCATGGGGCATGCAGGTGCGATTATTGCTGGTGGAAAAGGAACGGCGGATGAAAAAATTCGTGTAATGAATGAATGCGGGATTCGAGTGGCAGCTACACCGTCTGTCATTGGAGAAACTTTGATTTCCGTTTTAAAAGAGAACGATCTTTATGAAGCTAGTAAAGTGCGTTAAATAATTAGAAAAAACCGCCTTTGGCTTATTTTAAGTCAGAGGCGTTGTTTTATTATTGTAAGTGTAATAAAAAGTCAACTTGGCAAAGTACTGCATGCTTTTGCCGTCGACTTTTCTTCGAAAAATCCCCCGTAAGGAGTGTCCTCATTTGAATCCAAAAGACAAGCTTATCCATCTTCATCATTGTCGCGGCGCTGGTTGGAAAACGATTCAAGCTATTGTTCAAGTCGATCCATTACTATCTTCTCTTTTTACAAAGTCATATGCTGAATGGAAGGATATTGTGCCGCTTCCTTCGAGTAGGCTGCAACTGTTCTTTCGCGATTTACATTCGCTTTCCATTATGGAGAAGCTAAGGAAATACGAAGAGTGCCATATTCAGTGTTTAACGATGTTTGACGAAGAATATCCTTATTTGCTTCAACAAATCTTTGACCCCCCTTGGGTGCTTTATATGAAAGGGAGAAAAGAATTATTAAAGGAACAGAATACATTAGCTATCGTCGGGACGAGAACGCCGACAACATACGGCCTAGGGGCATTAAAGACTATTCTTCCCAAGTTAGTTGAGAAGAACTTTACTATTATTAGCGGAGTCGCTGCAGGCATTGATGCTGCTGCTCATATGGTTACCCTTAATGAAGGAGGAAAAACCATCGGTGTTTTAGGAGGCGGGCTGCTGCACATTTATCCGAAAAGGAATGTAAAATTGGCAGAGACAATGATGAAACAAGGTCTCTTGTTGTCAGAAATACCTCCGATGAGACGGGCAGAACCATGGATGTTTCCCGTGCGCAATCGAATTATTAGCGGTTTATCAAGGGGAGTGCTTGTTATAGAGGCGAGAAAAAGAAGTGGTACACTTATTACAGCACAGGCTGCTCTTGAGCAAGGAAGAGATGTCTATGCCTTGCCTGGGAATATTTTAAGTCCTCAGTCTATGGGTACTAATCAATTAATTCAGGATGGAGCCAAGCTTGTGCTAGCCGCTTCAGATATCGAGGAAGAGTATGCGAACCTTTTTTAAACGATTTTGTTAAACAATATGGTGGTTCATAATATTTTGTAATCTGGCCTTTTATATAGGGGAATTTTAGGGAGAATGTGCAAAAGTAATACAATTTATACAGGGAATTTTTATAAAAAGGGTTGAAATTTTTGTAAAATTGTTATAAATTTTGCAAAACCCCTTTTTGTCTAGATAGAGGTTAACAATGGAAAGAGATATTGACAAATGAATTTTGAATGATTAATAATAGTGAAGATTTATATTACCTCTTTGAGGAGGACTTGTTGAATGTCAGATTACTTAGTGATAGTAGAATCGCCGGCGAAGGCGAAGACGATAGAGCGTTACTTAGGAAAAAAATATAAAGTTAAAGCTTCAATGGGACATGTTCGCGATTTACCTAAAAGTCAAATGGGGGTAGATGTTGAGCATGACTATGAGCCTAAATATATAACAATTCGCGGAAAAGGTCCTGTATTAAAGGAATTAAAGACCGCTGCTAAAAAAGCAAAGAAAATTTACCTTGCAGCTGACCCCGATAGAGAAGGGGAGGCGATTGCTTGGCATTTAGCCCATAGTTTAAATGTAGATATTCATTCAGATTGCCGTGTGGTATTTAATGAAATTACAAAGGATGCCATTAAAGAATCGTTTAAATCACCTAGACCAATTAATATGAGTCTAGTCGATGCTCAACAAGCGAGACGCGTTCTAGACCGCTTAGTAGGCTATAACATTAGTCCTTTGCTTTGGAAAAAAGTGAAAAAAGGACTAAGTGCAGGACGCGTTCAATCTGTGGCCGTTCGAATGATTATTGATCGCGAAAAAGAAATAAAAGATTTTGTTCCGGAAGAATATTGGAGCATTAGAGCGGATTTTGTTAAAGGAAAGGAACAATTCGAAGGTGCTTTTTTCAGTTTAAATGGTGAGCGAACGGAATTAAAAAGTGAAGAAGATGTGAAGAAAGTACTAGCTAACTTAGAGGGCAGTGAGTTTAAGATTGCAGGTGTAACCAAAAAAGAACGTAAGCGTAATCCGGCAGCGCCTTTTACAACGTCTTCTTTACAGCAAGAAGCGGCGCGAAAATTAAATTTTCGTGCTAAAAAAACGATGATGCTTGCTCAACAATTATATGAAGGAATTGAGCTTGGTAAAGAAGGAACCATCGGGTTAATTACTTATATGAGAACGGATTCTACCCGAATTTCGGACGTGGCTAAGCAAGAAGTGCATACATATATTGAAAGCACATACGGGCAAGAATATATGCAAGCAGAGCAGAGGAAAGAAAAGAAACAAACCAATGCACAAGATGCTCATGAAGCTGTGCGACCAACGAGTACATTACGTGAACCGAGTTCGGTAAAAGAATTTCTTTCTCGTGATCAATTCCGTTTATATAAATTGATTTGGGAGCGTTTTGTAGCTAGTCAGATGGCTGCAGCGGTTATGGATACGATGAGCGTTGATCTTCAAAATGGTCCCGTTTTATTCCGTGCTAATGGCTCGAAAATTAAGTTTCCTGGTTTTATGAAAGTGTACGTGGAAGGAACAGATGATTCCGTTGAGGAGAAAAATAATTTACTGCCAGATGTAGTGGAAGGCGACATCTATTTTTCGAAAGATGTAGAGCCGAAGCAGCATTTTACGCAGCCGCCTCCACGCTATACAGAGGCAAGGCTCGTCCGTACATTAGAGGAACTTGGAATAGGTCGACCATCAACGTATGCGCCAACCCTTGATACGATTCAGAAACGAGGATACGTAACGCTCGATAACAAACGTTTTGTGCCAACGGAGCTTGGAGAAATTGTGTTAGAGCTTATTCGTGAGTTTTTCCCAGATATTTTAGATGTTGAATTTACAGCCAAAATGGAGCAGCAATTTGATGGTGTCGAAGAAGGCCAGATAGAATGGATTAAAGTAATTGATGAATTTTATCAAGACTTTGCCATTGATTTAGCAAAAGCTGAAGCTGAAATGGAGAAAATTGAAATCAAAGACGAACCAGCAGGCGAAGATTGTGAAGAATGTGGCCATGAGATGGTCTTTAAGATGGGACGTTATGGAAAGTTTATGGCTTGCAGCAATTTCCCAGACTGTCGCAATACGAAGCCAATCGTAAAGAAAATTGGTGTGAAGTGTCCGAAGTGTAAGGAAGGCGACATCATTGAACGAAAAAGTAAAAAACGTCGTCTCTTTTACGGTTGTGATACATATCCAAGCTGTGATTTTATTTCCTGGGATAAGCCATTACCAAGAAGCTGTCCAAAATGCGAAGGCATATTAGTGGAGAAGAAGTTGAAAAAAGGAATGCAAGTTCAATGTATAGAGTGTGATTACAAAGAAGAGCCACAAAGTTAAATGGTTAGAAAAGGTGAGCCGATGCTCACCTTTTCTTTGTGTAGGTCGGATAGATAAAAGTGAGTGGAGGAAAGGGCAATCATGTAAGCTTGCGGCCTTTTATTGTCTAGAAAAAAGAGAGGTGTCTAATGAGTGTATATTAGTTTGATAATGGAGAAGGCACTCACTTTTTCAGGGGAATTATAGAGGGATTGTTTTGGTTGGGGGCTATGTGAATGAACTTGTTATTTCGTACGATTTTTGGCTTAAATGAATCAAAAACCAACGAGGTTATGTAACAGAGCATTGTCGGAGGAAATAAGGTGATAGATCGAAAAACTTTTTTATTTAGCGAAGGTGATGTACAATGCAGTGGACAATTCCTTTTGTTTAACGATATAATGTTTAATTGCGGTCTAGGAATAAAAAAGGATGTCGCGCATCTAAGCACATAGAGGTCACTATTTCCCGTAAAATAATGAATAAAAATTTGTGAGTGAATATATGAGAAGGTAGATCAAAATTATAATTTTATTTGAACTATAAAATGAACATGACCTGTCTAGAAGAGAGGCACTCGCTGTGTTTTTTAAGGCAGGCTGTACTAAATCATAGTGTTAATCAAACGGTTTTTTGCGTCCAGTTTTCTCGTGTGTTGGGAGCTGACTAAGACGCCTTGTGCTTTTCTTATCATATCTTTATATGGAGGTTCGTAAAATGAAAGAAGCAAAAGTTAATGTGATTGGAGCAGGTCTTGCAGGAAGTGAAGCTGCGTGGCAACTAGCTAATCGAGGAATTCAAGTTCGTTTGTATGAAATGCGTCCAGTGAAGCAAACACCAGCTCATCATACTGATAAGTTCGCAGAGCTTGTATGCTCTAACTCTTTGCGTGGCAACGCGTTAACAAATGCGGTAGGCGTGTTGAAAGAAGAAATGCGCATGCTCAATTCAGTTATTATCGCAGCAGCCGATGCGTGTGCAGTTCCTGCTGGCGGAGCTCTTGCAGTAGATCGACATGAATTTGCAGCACGTGTGACAGATCTAGTGAAGAATCATCCTAATGTAACCGTTGTAAATGAAGAGGTAACAACGATTCCTGAAGGTCCAACGGTCATTGCGACGGGACCTCTTACAAGCCAAGCATTATCGAATAGTTTGAAGGAGATTATGGAGGAAGAGTATTTATATTTTTATGATGCTGCTGCACCAATCGTTGAAAAAGATAGCATTGATATGAATAAAGTGTACTTAAAATCTCGTTATGATAAAGGAGAAGCCGCTTACTTAAACTGTCCGATGACGGAAGAGGAATTTGATCGTTTCCATGAAGCGTTAATCACAGCGGAAACTGTTCCATTAAAAGAGTTTGAGAAAGAAATCTTCTTTGAAGGATGTATGCCAATTGAAGTAATGGCGGCACGCGGGAAGAAGACTATGCTGTTTGGGCCGATGAAACCAGTTGGACTAGAAGATCCGAAAACAGGTAAAAGACCTTTTGCTGTTGTTCAATTACGCCAAGATGATGCAGCAGGTACGTTATATAATTTAGTAGGCTTTCAAACACATTTGAAATGGGGGCCACAGAAGGAAGTCCTTCGATTAATTCCAGGTCTTGAAAATGTGGAAATTGTTCGATACGGGGTTATGCATCGCAATACGTTTATTAATTCACCAAAAGTATTGAAATCAACGTATCAATTTAAAAATCGTGATGATCTTTTCTTTGCAGGTCAAATGACGGGTGTAGAAGGGTATGTGGAATCAGCTGCTTCAGGATTAGTTGCAGGAATGAATGCGGCTCGAATGATGATGGATCAAGAGCCAATTGTATTCCCACAAGAAACAGCGATTGGAAGTATGGCTCACTATATTACGTCAACAAATGCAAAAACATTCCAACCAATGAATGCTAATTTTGGATTATTCCCAGACCTTGGTGTTAGAATTAAGTCGAAGAAAGAACGATATGAAATGCATGCTAATCGCGCTTTACAAACAATTCAGAACTTTATGAAAAGTTTGTGAAATATTTGCTTGCAGTCAGTAAGTGTGATACGATTTAGTAGCCTTTGAGAGGTGTATGTATGGTGGATACGAAAAAAGCGTTACAATTGTTTATAGAATATTTACAAATTGAGAAGAACTGTTCACCTTATACAATTGATAATTACAAACGAGATCTTGGCGAATTTTTTTTGTTCTTAGAGACACAGAACATTCAGCAATTAGCGTTGGTTGAATATTTTGATGCTCGTCTATTTTTAACAACTTTATATGAACGAGATTTATCTAAACGGACAGTTGCAAGGAAAATATCTTGCTTACGAACCTTTTATAAATTTTTAGTGCGAGAAGGGATGGTGGGGGAAAATCCATTTTCCCTCTTAGCTCTACCTAAAAAAGAACACAAGCTGCCTCGTTTTCTTTATGAGGAAGAGATTAATCAGCTGTTTTCTGCTTTAAATAAAGACACACCGATGGGCTTGCGGGATGCTGCTTTATTAGAGGTCCTTTATGCAACAGGGACTCGAATTAGTGAATGCTGCAACATCCAATTACAAGATATTGACTTCTCTCTTGAAACGATTTTAGTGCATGGGAAAGGGAAGAAAGATCGATATGTACCATTTGGTCAATGTGCTAAAGAGGCTCTACAGACTTACATAAATATAGCACGTAACGAGACGATGTCTTCTTATCGAACATCTCATTCCTATTTGTTTATTAATTATCGCGGAGAGCCATTAACTGTTAGAGGAGCTCATTATGTGTTAAATGAATGCATTAAAAAAGCTGCGGCAAATGGGAAGTTGCATCCTCATATGTTAAGGCATTCGTTTGCCACGCATTTATTAAATAATGGAGCGGATTTAAGAACGGTTCAAGAGCTTTTAGGGCATTCCAAAATTTCATCTACTCAAATTTATACGCATGTAACAAAAGAGCAGCTTAGAAAAGTATATAATTCAACACATCCAAGGGCTTAATACGCTTTTCGAAAGGGGTATTCTTATGACAACCATTTTTGCTGTTCATCATAATGGACAATGTGCGATGTCTGGCGACGGTCAAGTGACATTAGGAAACTCAGTCGTGATGAAGCATACAGCGAGAAAAGTGAGAAAGATTTTTAACGGTAATGTGCTGGCGGGGTTTGCTGGATCTGTAGCGGATGCTTTTACTTTATTTGAAATGTTTGAGGCGAAGCTTGAAGAATATAATGGCAATCTTCAGCGTGCGGCTGTCGAAATGGCAAAGCAATGGCGCAGTGATAATATTTTGCGCAAGCTTGAAGCGATGTTAGTCGTAATGGATAGGAAACATTTGTTACTTGTCTCAGGTACAGGGGAAGTGATTGAGCCAGATGATGGAATTTTAGCGATTGGTTCTGGCGGTAATTACGCTCTGGCTGCAGGGCGAGCTTTAAAGCGGTTTTCCGCTGAGCAGTTATCGGCGAGAGACATTGCAGAGTCTGCATTAAACATTGCAGCTGAGATCTGTGTTTTTACGAATTCAAATATTATTGTAGAAGAGTTGTAAAGGAGGAGCGCAAAAATGGCAAAGAAAGCTGCTTTAACACCGAGACAAATTGTTGAGAAATTGGATCAATATATTGTAGGTCAAAAAGAGGCAAAGCGTGCTGTAGCTGTTGCCCTTCGCAACCGTTATCGTAGAAGTCTTTTATCCGATCAGTTACGTGATGAAGTCGTTCCGAAAAATATTTTAATGATTGGACCGACTGGTGTTGGAAAAACAGAAATTGCTCGCCGGATGGCGAAGCTTGTTGGAGCTCCTTTTATTAAAATTGAGGCTACGAAATTTACAGAAGTTGGTTATGTCGGCCGCGATGTGGAGTCAATGGTTCGAGATTTAGTAGAGACATCCGTTCGTCTTGTGAAAGAAGAAAAGATGGTCAGCGTTAAAGAACGAGCGGAAGAACACGCCAATCGCCGTTTAATTGAATTGCTCGTTCCATCAACAAAAAAGCAGAACAATTTTAAAAATCCATTAGAAGCGTTGTTTGGTGGAGGCCATGTGCAAGAAGAAACGGTTGAATCACATTCTGAGGATGTAAGCTTGCAGCAAAAGCGTAAACTGATTGCAGACCGCTTAGCCAAAGGTGAACTAGAAAACGAAATTATTACGGTAGAGGTTGAAGAACAACAAGCATCGATGTTTGATTTATTACAAGGTTCAGGCATGGAACAGATGGGTATGAATATGCAAGATGTTCTAGGTGGACTAATGCCGAAGAAGAAGAAAAAGCGTAAGCTGAAGGTAAGTGAGGCGCGCGGTGTTTTAGTGAATGAAGAAGCGGCGAAGCTTATCGATATGGACGAAGTGACACAAGATGCTGTGAGGCGCGCGGAGCAAACCGGAATTATTTTTATTGATGAAATTGATAAAATTGCAAGCAAACAGTCCGGTTCGTCTTCAGCTGATGTTTCTCGTGAAGGGGTTCAACGGGATATTTTACCGATTGTAGAAGGATCAACCGTTGTAACAAAATATGGATCTGTTAAGACAGATCATGTGTTATTTATTGCAGCTGGGGCGTTTCATATGGCCAAACCTTCTGATTTAATTCCGGAATTACAAGGAAGATTTCCAATTCGTGTTGAGTTACAGAAACTAACGGTTGATGATTTTGTACGGATTTTACATGAGCCAGATAATGCTTTATTAAAACAGTATATAGCATTATTGGAAACAGAAGGTATACAAATTGAATTTTCTGACGATGCTATTGGTAAGATTGCGGAAGTAGCGTTTGAAGTCAACCAAAATACGGATAATATCGGGGCAAGACGTCTTCATACAATCATGGAACGTTTATTAGAAGATTTGTCGTTTGAAGCACCGGAGATTACCCTTGAGAAGATTACAATAACACCGCAATATGTGGAAGAGAAGTTAGGCTCTATTGCGCGTAATAAAGACTTAAGTCAATTTATTTTATAATTAATGATTGAGATGGATAGGCACTATTGGGAGGAACAATAAAGATGAACTTATTAAGTAAAACAAGAAAAATTAATGCAATGCTCCAAAAAGCAGCCGGTAAACCTGTGAATTTTAAAGAAATGGCCGACAGTTTAAGTGAAGTGATTGACGCGAATGTATTCGTTGTAAGTCGTCGAGGAAAATTATTAGGTATTTCGATTAGTCAAAAAATTGAAAATGAACGCTTAATAAAAATGTATGAAGAGAGACAATTCCCCGAACAATATACGAAGAGTTTATTTAATATACAAGAAACTTCTCCTAATTTGACTATGGATAGTGAGTATACAGTTTTCCCGATTGAAAATAAAGATCTCTTTGCTAGTGGATTAACAACGATTGTACCAATTATCGGTGGTGGTGAGCGTTTAGGTACATTAGTTCTGGCTCGTTTAGAAGAAAAATTTGAAGATGATGATTTAATTTTAGCGGAATATGGTGCAACGGTAGTAGGAATGGAAATCTTGCGTGAAAAAGCAGAGGAAATTGAAGAAGAGGCTCGCAGTAAAGCGGTTGTACAAATGGCAATTTCTTCACTATCCTATAGTGAATTAGAAGCAATTGAGCATATTTTTGAAGAATTAAAAGGGAATGAAGGGCTGTTAGTAGCATCTAAAATTGCTGACCGTGTCGGCATTACACGTTCCGTTATTGTAAATGCTCTTCGTAAGCTAGAAAGCGCTGGGGTTATTGAATCTCGCTCTTTAGGTATGAAGGGGACATATATTAAAGTATTGAATGATAAATTTTTACTTGAATTAGAGAAATTGAAAAATAGTTAATAGAAGAACAGCGGGAGAATAGGGTCTTGTAATGTCCTAAGTAAAGGATATTACAAGGCTCTTTTTTTGCTGTTAAAACCAATTCCAGTGGGTATTTTTCTCCGGAAGCGGCGGAAAGTCTATGACCTCGAGAGGCTAAGCTGGTTATAGCTACAGTAGATTATTTATCCCCTGTTTATATTCCTTATTTCCTCATAAGTTTGAGACCGGAGTCTTGATTTTTTTGTTAAGTGTTGGGTAAAAAGTTATAATGGAGAACAGTTTGTTACATTAGTGTGACGTTTTTTAGGAAAATAGGGAGGAAAGCCACGTAAGTGTGATTTTTATCATTTTAATTATATTGTTATAACTACTACAATAGTAGAAATGCTTTATATAATGCGCCGGATATGTAAGATTGAAGCAGAAGGTCGATAGTCATGGTGGGTGTAGATATTTGTCGATTTTTATCAAAAATAGGTGGATGTTTCTAGTGGATATAGGTATCAATGTTTAAAAAGTATGAAAAATCTTAATAATTTTTTATTCCAATATACGGTATAATTGTTAATAGCTATAGATTTTTAACTATTATTTTTAAAAGAGGTTATTTTGAAATGGATTGAAAGGAAAAAACAATTATTCCCATGAGAAAAATAGTTCTAAGGTAACGGGCGTGTAGAGCGATTTTCTTCTATTATTAGATAGGTGTTGTCGAAATGATTGGATTATTTGTCGGAATATGTAATAAAAAAACGTTTTTTGGTATTTTTGGTAAAATTAATCGACAAAATAGTACTTTAGTTTTGTGAAAATTCGATGATTTATTTGCGGATTAGTCTTACAATGATTACTGAGAAGATGGTCGATATAGTAGGAAAGTAAAATATAATTGCCGTAAGAAAGAGGTGGAGAATAATATGGAACTATTTTCAAATACCTTTAGGAATCTTGAGAATTCTTTAGATTATTCAAGTATGAAGCAGAAAGTTATTTCGCAAAACATTGCTAATGTAGATACACCTAATTATAAGGCGAAGAATGTGACGACCAGTTCTTTTAAAGAAGCGCTGCAGGCCTCTATGGACAGTTACCGTACGGATCAAAGGCATTTTGAGTTTAGTACTACAAAAAGCAATGGATCAGCGATTGTGACACAGCAAAATGTAACATATAACAATAATGGTAACAGTGTTGATATTGATAAAGAAATGACTGCCTTAGCGACAAATCAAATTTATTATAATGCAGTAACAGACCGACTAAGCGGGAAATTTAGTTCATTACAAAATGTAATCAGAGGTGGTAAATAATGAGTATGTTTCACAGCATAAACACAACAGCCTCTGCTCTTACTAGTCAGCGCTTGAGAATGGATGTCATTTCTTCTAATATGGCGAATGCTGAAACGACTAGATCGCAGTATGTTGATGGTGAATGGCAACCATATAGTAGAAAAGCGGTAGTTCTTCAAAGTAAAGAGAATGAAAGCTTCTCAAACTTTTTACATACAGCTATAGGACAATCGAAAGGTGTGGGGGCTGGTGTACAGGTAACTAAAATTGTTGAGGATGAGACAACGCCTTTTAAACTTGTATATAATCCAGAGCACCCGGATGCAAATGCAGAAGGATATGTTGAAATGCCAAACGTAGACCCTCTTAGGGAAATGGTAGATTTAATGAGTGCTACGCGCTCGTATGAGGCGAATGTAACAGTGTTGAACGCCTCAAAAGGGATGATGATGAAAGCACTAGAAATAGGGAAATAAATAGAATAGGGGGATGAGATAATGGCAGGACTTACTCTTTCTGCTGCCAATAACGTGGCCAATTTGCAAGAAGTGACTAATACAAAGAAAACAACACCATTTGAAGCACAGCAATCTTTTGGAGCAGCGTTGAAGGAATCAATCAATCAAGTGAATGAAGCACAACTTTATTCTGATTCGTTAACGAATAAAATGGCGAATGGAGAAAACGTAGACTTACATAGCGTAATGATTGCATCACAAAAAGCAAGCATTTCATTATCAGCAACATTAGAGGTTCGTAATAAAGTTGTTGAAGCGTATCAGGAAATTATGAGAATGAATATTTAACTTTCATTTTAAAACCTCATTTTAAAATATAGTGCTAGGAGGAATGAAAATGTAAACCTCCTTTCATAAATTTAATTAGACTGACCGGGGGATTAAAATGAATGATTCATTAGTGAGAATAAAAGAGAAAATAACGGGATACTGGAGTACTCGTACAAAAAAACAAAAAATTATTGGTATTAGTGCAGCAGTTCTACTAGTTATCCTCATCGTCGTTGCTTCGATTTTAGCTACACGTACTACTCTTGTTCCTTTATATTCTAATTTGACTCCTTCAGAGACGGGTTCAATTAAAGAGAACTTAGATAGCAAAGGTATTGAAAATGCAATTTCGAACGATGGAACAACGATTAGTGTTCCGGAAGAAAGTGTAGATACCTTAAAAGTAGAATTAGCTGCTGAAGGCATTCCAAGTTCAGGGAATATTGATTATTCTTTTTTTGGTGAAAATGCTGGGATTGGAATGACAGAAAATGAGTTTAATGTTGTAAAGCTAGATGCGATGCAATCAGAAATTGCTGGTCTTATTAAGAGAATCGATGGTGTTCAAGATGCTAGCGTAATGATTACATTGCCGGAACAAGGCGTTTTTGTTAGTGATACGAATGAAGAGGCATCTGCATCCGTTGTGTTAACAACAAAGCCAGGTTATAAATTTGAAGAAAGTCAAATTAATGCTCTCTACCATTTAGTGTCAAAAAGTGTTCCAAATCTTCCTACTAATAATATCGTCATTATGAACCAAAACTTTGAGTACTTTGACCTAGAAGATGAAAATAATTCTGTAGGAACTAAATTTGCTTCACAACAAGAAATCAAAAAAGAAATTGAACGAGATGTTCAAAGACAAGTGCAAAATATGCTTGGAACATTAATGGGAAGAGATAAGGTAGTCGTATCAGTTTCTACGGATATTGATTTTACTCAAGAAAATCGTGAAGAAAACTTAGTTGCTCCTGTTGATGAGGAAAATATGGAAGGGATTGCAATCTCTGCCCAGAGAATTAATGAAACCTATACGGGTGATGCAGCTTCAGCAGCAGGTGGAATTCCTCAAGGTGAAGATACAGCGGATTCATTAGGTGCATATGTGCAAGGTGAAACAAGTGGGAATGGAGATTATGAGAAAGTAGAGGAAACGATTAATAATGAAGTAAACCGTATTAAAAAGGAAATAGTAGAAAGCCCGTATAAAGTACAGGATTTAGGCATTCAAGTGATGGTAGAGCCACCTACACCCGATGATCCAACCTCTCTTTCACAAGATAGAATCGATGATATTACAAAAATTCTTGGAACGATTATTCGTACAACGGTAGCTAAAGATGAGAATGGAGAAGCGTTAACAGATGCAGAAATTGAGGGGAAAATTGCCATTTCTGTTCAACCGTTTAATGGGAAAGTGGGCGTAACGAATGCTCAAGAAAGTTCAGTGTTACCATTATGGGCTTATATTGTTGGAGCAGTATTATTGCTTGCTATTATCGTTCTGCTTGTTTTATATATTCGTTCAAGAAAACAACAGGCAGCAGAGGAAGACGAAGAAGAAGAATTGTTGGAAGAAGCAGTTTATGAAATACCAGATTTACCTGAAGAACAAGATTCCGAAGCTTCTATCAAACGCAAGCAGCTGGAGAAACTGGCAAAAGAAAAACCAGAGGATTTTGCAAAATTATTAAGAAGCTGGATAGAGGAAGACTAGGAGGCGATGCAGGTGACAGGGAAAAAGAAAAAAGGTGAATTAACAGGGAAACAAAAAGCAGCCATCCTCCTGATTTCCTTAGGTCCGGATGTTTCTGCATCGGTCTATAAACATCTTTCTGAAGAGGAAATTGAAAGGCTGACTCTTGAAATCTCTAGTGTAAGAAAAGTAGATTCAAAGGAAAAAGAAGAAGTATTAGAAGAGTTTCATAATATTGCGCTGGCGCAAGATTATATTTCTCAAGGTGGAATTGGTTATGCGAAACAAGTGCTTGAGAAAGCGTTAGGGGAAGATCAAGCAGCAGCAATTATTAATCGTCTTACTTCTTCACTGCAGGTACGTCCGTTTGATTTTGCTCGAAAAGCTGAACCAGGGCAAATTTTAAACTTTATTCAAAACGAGCATCCACAAACAATTGCTTTGATTTTATCGTATTTGGAAGCGACACAAGCGGGGCAAATCTTATCGGAGCTGCCACAAGAGATGCAAGCAGATGTTGCTAGACGAATCGCTTTAATGGATAGTACATCACCAGAGGTTATTAATGAAGTAGAACAAATTTTGGAGAGAAAACTATCAGCTACTGTGACGCAAGATTATACACAAACAGGTGGTGTTGAAGCGGTTGTGGATGTCTTAAACGGTGTGGACCGCGCTACGGAACGAACGATTCTTGATGCACTTGAAATTCAAGATCCTGAATTGGCTGAGGAAATTAAAAAACGCATGTTTGTTTTTGAAGATATTGTTACGTTGGATGGAAGAGCGATTCAACGTGTTATTCGTGAATCAGATAATGAAGATTTAAAGCTTGCTCTTAAAGTGGCGAGTGAAGAAGTAAAAGAAATTGTATTCCGTAATATGTCTAAACGAATGGTGGAAACATTCCAGGAAGAAATGGAGTATATGGGGCCTGTAAGATTACGTGATGTCGAAGAAGCACAATCCCGTATCGTTGCTGTTATTCGCCGCCTAGAAGAAGCAGGTGAGGTCGTCATCGCTCGTGGCGGGGGAGATGATATTATTGTCTAGGATTATTAAATCATCTCAGGCGAAAGAACAAGTTGGAAAAACGATTAAAATCCGCCCGTTTCCCGTCATTCATTCAGAACATGAAGAACAGGCGGCGGTAATCGATGAGACAACGCTACATGAATTGTTGGAACAAGCTGAGCGACAGGCTGAATGGCTAGTTCAACAAGCAAACGAACAAGCAGCAGCGATTAAAAACGAGATGGAGCAGGCAAGGGTTTATTGGGAACAAGAAGAAAGACCGATGTACATGGAGCAAGCCCAAAAAGAGGGTTATCAGCAAGGAATAGAGGACGGGGTGCAAAAAGGATATAGGGAGACGGCTGAAGCAATCGCTTATGCCAAGGAAATTGTGGAGCTGTCTAAACAAGAATACAGCAAACAAATTGAAGCAGCAGAGCCTGTTATTTTAGAACTTGCGATGAAAGTAGCCGGTAAAATTATTGGATATGAATTAAAGGAGAATGAAGAGGCTTTTTTCTCGATGGTAAAACGGGCAATTAAAGAGGCGAGGGAGAATCGCGAAGTACAACTTCATATACATCCGAGTCAGTATCCGTTTATTCTTTCTCATAAAGAGGAACTTGAAGCAATTTTTCCGAAGAATACGGATTTATACGTCTATCCTAATGATGAATTGGCAGAAAGCAGCTGTATCATTGAATCTGAAAGTGGAAGAATCGATGCAAGCATCGATAGTCAACTTCGAGAAATGAAAGATAAACTGTTGGAATTATTAGAAGGGGAATCATGATGAAAGCGATTGACCTGATACCGATAATTGATGAACTTGATACTTTTAAGCACTATGGCCGTGTAAAACGGGTTGTAGGATTAATGATTGAATCTCAAGGTCCTGAAAGTTCGATTGGGGATATTTGCTACATTCATACCGGTGTTCGTCAACAGAAAAAAAGAATTTTAGCAGAAGTTGTCGGTTTCCGTGATGAAATGGTCATTCTTATGCCGTTTACAGCCGTCAATGATATTTCTCCAGGAGCAATTGTAGAAGGATGCAGTCGTACATTAGAAATTAAAGTGGGCAGCGGTTTAATTGGGAAAGTTGTGGACCCGCTTGGACAGCCAATTGATAGCTCCATTCTTCCAAAAGGATTGGCTTCTGTAGCGATTGATCAAGATCCACCGAACCCGATGAAGCGTCCACCTATATCTCAGCCAATCGATGTAGGGGTTCGTATGATTGATAGTTTGCTAACCGTTGGGAAAGGACAGCGCGTAGGTATTTTTGCGGGAAGTGGTGTTGGGAAAAGTACGCTTCTTGGAATGGTAGCGAGGAACACCACGGCTGATTTAAATGTCATTGCGTTAATTGGTGAGCGTGGTCGGGAGGTACGTGAGTTTATCGAAAAAGACTTAGGTCCAGAAGGCTTAGCACGGTCTATCGTTGTTGTAGCAACAAGTGATCAACCAGCATTAATGCGTATTAAGGGAGCACTTACTGCAACGGCGATTGCTGAGTATTTCCGCGATAAAGGCTTGGATGTCATGTTAATGATGGACTCTGTTACTCGGGTGGCGATGGCTCAGCGTGAGATTGGCTTAGCCGTGGGCGAACCTCCGACAACAAAGGGATATACGCCATCTGTCTTTGCGATACTACCGCGTCTTTTAGAAAGAACAGGTACGAATCAACTTGGAACGATTACTGCTTTTTATACGGTGCTTGTTGATGGGGATGATATGAATGAACCGATTGCGGATGCTGTGCGCGGGATACTTGATGGGCACTTTGTATTGGACAGGCAGCTAGCAAACAAAGGTCAGTTTCCAGCGCTTAACGTATTGAAGAGTGTGAGTCGCGTTATGAATAATATCGTTGGTATCGAACATAAGAAGGCAGCTGAGCAATTACGAGCCACTTTAGCAACGTATTTAGAATCAGAAGATTTAATTAATATTGGAGCCTATAAACGAGGTTCTTCGAAGACAATTGATGAGTCGATTAAACGCTATCCTGCTATTTTATCTTTTTTAAAGCAAGGGACGCATGAAAAAGCGACAAAGGAAGACAGTATCGACAACCTGATACAGTTGATGGGAAAAGGTGAATGAAAATGATCTACCAATATAAATTTGAAAAGATATTAACCATCAAAGAAAAGGAAAAAAGCGATGCGCGTACGGCATATAATGAAGCACTGAAAAACTTTGAACAGGTGGCTGAGAAGCTTTATAAATTGTTGAAGAAAAAAGAAGAACTGCTTGATTATCAGCAAGTAAAGTTGACTTCAGGTCTTTCTGTCCAAGAAATTCGTCACAACCAGCTTTTTATGGGGAATTTAGAAAAGTTGATTGAGCAATGTCAAAAAGATGTTATTGAAGCACGCTATAGGATGAATCTTCAACAAGAAAGATTGAAGGAAAAAAACATCGAAGTGAAAAAATATGAAAAAATAAAAGAAAAAGATTTTCAAAAATTCCTAGAGGTTGTAAAGGAAACTGAAAATAAACAGATGGATGAGATTTCTATCCAGCAGTTTTTAAGCAAGGGATAGGGGGGACTAAAATGGCTCGAAAAGCTAAACAAAACATTGAAGACGTTGCACTAGAAGAACAGAAATCGGGAAAAATTCAATGGTTTCTATTTGCTATCGTCATTCCTGTCATCTTTGCCATTTTGGTTACAATCATCGTCATGACTTACTATGGTGTAAATGTGTTTGAAAAAACGAAGGAGATTTCAGATAAGATTTCCATGCAAGTTTTTCAAACGGATGAAAAACAAAAAGAAAAAACAACTGTAGATTATAATCAAAAAATTGTTGATCTTGAAGCAGAGATTAAAGACAGAGAGGCAGAAATTCAGTCTCTGGAGAGCATCATTGATAGTCGGGATAAAAATCTTCAAAAGGCGGAAGCTGAACAAGAACAACTTCAAAAAGAAATTAATGAATTAAAGCAAGCTCAAATGACGAGTGATGTAGAGATTAAAGAAATTGTAAAAACGTATGAAATGATGTCAGCTAAAAAGGCAGCACCGATTATTACACAAATGAGTGATGATGATGCGGTTGGAATTCTAGCTAATTTGAAACCAGTTACGTTAGCTAAAGTACTAGAACAAATGGCTCCTGAAGATGCTGCCCGCCTAACAAAAAAATTACAATCACAGTCTTGATCAAAGGAGGTGAAACAGGATATGAATCCAGCTATGTTCGTGATGCTGCCAATTGTCAGTCCTTCAACTTCAACGCTAGTAGCTTCTCAAGCGCCTACATCTAGTGAAGCAGGAAAGTTTGGTGCTGTTTTAGATAGTGCAATGTTAATGGAAGGCATAGTGAAGGAACCTCAGCTTAAACAACAACAAGTATTTTCGGAGGCTCAAATACCTGTTATCGAAGATGTAGTTCAGTTTTTAGAGATTGGTAGTTTAGCGGAAGTAGAGGGCGGCAGTATAGTAGCAGAAGAACTGTTATTGAATGAAAGTTTCACTGAACAGGATGCGTTATTGCAATTGTTGTTAAAGTTGAATGGTGAAGATGAAACGGCGGTAGCAGAATTTTTTGCGAGTATTGTACAGGTTAATATGCCGATAAGCGAAGAGGAAAATAGCAAATTACTATTCACCGGTATTTCTACGGAATTACAATCAGTAGAAAGGCAAAGTGATTCAGTAGAAAATCAAGGTATCCATCAACTGTTTCCAAACAATTCGATTGAACGTTTGAAAGAAGTTGAGAGTAGCGAATTAGAGCTAGAAGACTTTGTAGAGGTATTGAATGACATTTCACCTGAGCTATATACAGCATTAAAACAGTTGGAAGTTTTGGATATGAAGGAGTGGTCGAAGCTTGATTTAACAGGGACAGTGAATGTGTTACACATAGCCAAACTTCAAGAATTACTAACCGGAAAGCAAGATGCAACAGAAGATCAAGTTGTGATGCATAAAGAAATTAAGAGTCTGCTAGAATCTATTGCTGAAAAACTGCGAAAAGGGTTAAATAAAGAGTCACGAAGAGCAGTGACAGAAACCTCCCTTGCAAACGATAGACCGTTATTCACCAGTATTTTCACTGAATGGTCTAAGAGTTCACAAAAAGTATTGAATAATAGTCAAGTGGCGCCTAGGGAGAGTACTCCCATGTTTCTGAATAGTGCTGTGGACTTTTCGAAAGAAGTTTCGAGCAGCCAAATAGAGCTTGAAGCGATTACAGAGATACTTCGTAATCTATCACCAGAGCTATATACGGCATTAAAACAATTGGAAGCTTTCGATGTGAAAGAGTGGGCAAAGCTTGATTTAATAGATACAGCGAATGTGTTAAAGCTTGTTAAAATTCAAGAGGTACTCCCTATACAGCAAGGTGAAACAGAAGATGAAGCCATTCTGCGAAAAGAAATTAACAATCTGTTAGAAGCGATTGCCGAAAAACTGCAAAAAGGGGTAAATACAGATTCACGAAAGGCAGTGGTGGAAACCTCCCCTACATCCTTATTAGAAAACGGCGGACCGTTATTTAGAAGCATTTCTCACAATTCGCAAGAAGCGTTTAATGGTCAAGTGGTAGTTCAGGAAAGGACTCAAATGCTTCCGCGCAGTGCTGTTGACTTTTCAAAAGAAGTTCAGAGCAGCGAAGCAAAGATTGAAGTGATGAAAGAGGTACTGGATAACATATCGCCTAAGCTATATATGACATTAAAACAATTGGAAGCTTTTGATGTGAAAAAGCAGTTGGGATTAGATTTAACGGATACGGTGAATGAGTTGCAGCTGGTCAAACTGCAAGAGTTACTAACCGCGCAGCAAGGTATAACAGAAGATGAAAATGAAGCTAGGCTGCAAAAAGAAATCAATAATTTGCTAGAATCGATTGCCGAAAAGCTGCAAAAAGGAGTAAATACAGATTCACGAAAAGCGGCGACAGAAACCTCCTTTACGCCCTTATTAGAAAACGATAGACCGTTGTTTACACGTATTTCTACTGAATCGTATAACAATTCAAAAGAAGTGTTTAATGGTCAAATGGCACCTCACGAAAGGAATCAAACGCTTTTGAATAGTGCTGTGGACTTTTCGAAAGAAATTCCGAGTAACGAAGCAGAGCTTGAAGCTGTGAAAGAGGTACTGAACAATCTATCACCAGAGCTATATACGGCATTAAAACAATTGGAAGCTTTCGATGTGAAAGAGTGGTCGAAGCGGGATTTAACGAGTACAGCGAATGAGCTGCAACTGGCTAGACTGCAAGAGTTATTAACCGCGGGGCAAGGTGAAACAGAAGATGAAGCTATACTGCAAAAAGAAATCAAAAACCTGCAAGAGTTCATTGCTGGAAAACCGCAAAAAGGATTGAATAATAAGGATGCACTAAAAGTAGTGACAGAAACATTAGTTGCTGCTTTATTAGAAAATGATAGAAATAAGTCTTTAGAGGTTGTAAAACAGGCCTATGCCCGATTCATGATTTCTAATAGTGATAGCTCTGAAGAAACGAATAGCGATGTAACGTTAAAAACAGCAGAGCCAAACATACAAAGCTCTTCGTTACCATTTCAAATGACGAAGCTTGAACAATTTGTGTTAAATATGGGTAAAAATAATCAGACTGTCGATGCTGAGCAATTTGTTAAATCGTTTGAAACTATTTTAAGTAAAGCGAATTTCTCGAAAGCAAATGGTGTACAAAAATTGCTCATTCGCTTAAACCCAGAGCATTTAGGTTCACTTCGAATTGAGTTGATTCAAAAGGAAGGTACGATGGTAGCCAAAATTTTAGCAACGACTGCACAAGCAAAAGAACTGCTTGAACATCAGTTGCAAAGTTTAAAGCAGGCTTTTACTAACCAAAACATTCAAGTGGAGAAAATTGAAATTTCTCAGCAAGTTAGTACGTTTAACTCTGAGCGCTTCGCACAGCGAGATAACGATGCGAATGAACAACGACAGCAACAAGCGCAGCAAAATGAAAGCGAAGCTGATTCAGAAACGGACTTTACCGAGAGTTTTGCAGAAGCTTTATTAAATATAGAAGTATAGGTGAAGAATGATGACGACAATTGATACATCGCTTTTACTGTCTAATAATGTACAAGAAAGAAAAGTAGGAGATGCATTAGGAAAAGACGATTTCCTAAAGCTATTTATTACTCAACTGCAAAATCAAGATCCAAGCAGTCCGATGGATAACGGTGAATTTATTGCACAAATGGCCACCTTCTCGACTATGGAGCAAATGATTAATATCGGTTCCAAAATTGATACACTCATTCAAAATAATAAACAAAATGATTTGCTTAATTATAGTACATTTGTTGGTAAGGAAATCAAATGGCACTCGGTTGAAGGAAGTGGAGATAGTGAAGAAGCAATAATTAAGGAAGGAACAGGTGTAATCCAATCTGTGCAGTATAAAGGAGACAACGTATACTTTTTGCTTGAAGATGGCACGAAATTAGAGCCAGGAAATATTTCGGAAGTACATAGCATTCCTTCTAATAGCCTTGTGACAGGCAGTGAATTAATTGGAAAACAAGTAACCTGGCAGGATGAAGATGGAAATGAATTGTCAGGGTTAATTCGTTCTGTCTTAATGAGCAATAATAAGCTTCTCTACGAAATAGACGATGAAAAAGGGACAAAGCTTACGAGTGATCAATTGATTAAAATTGCCAGTAAATAAAGAGATGAGACAAACAAGGTTTTAACCAATTACTACATAATCTCTACCAGTATTACGAGTGAGATTTTGTTAGATAAATAGGCCGAATCTTTTAAGAGAGAGCCATGATTGCTGTAGAAGCAGTCAATAATCGAAAGGGGAAATGAAAAGATGCTTCGTTCAATGTACTCTGGTATTAGTGGATTAAAAAATATGCAAACAAAACTGGATGTAATCGGGAATAATATTGCCAATGTCAATACATATGGGTTTAAAAAAAGTCGTGTTACGTTTAGTGATACAATGAATCAAACGATTGCAGGGGCTAGCGCAGCTACAGAAAATAGAGGAGGAACAAACGCTAAACAAATAGGTTTAGGCTCTGCAATTGCATCAATTGATACACTTCATACGCAATCAAGTTTACAAAACACGAGTCGCGATCAAGATCTCGCTATTTCAGGAGATGGCTATTTTCTGGTCAAAAATGGTGAAGCGGAGTTCTACACACGTGCAGGAAACTTCTATTTAGATGATAACGGAACGCTTGTTACTTCGGACGGATTAAAGGTACAAGCATTTAAAGTGGATGCGGATGGAGATGTCACAAACAATTATGGTGATGTATCGGTGAATGTGAACGCGCTTATGCCGGCTGTAGCTACAGATAAAATCACGTTTAAAGACAATCTATCAGCTGATTCAACGTTGGGTGCGGCATCAGTTTTTACCCAACAAATTAAAGTAACGAATGACCAGGGAGAATATGAGAATTTAACAGTTTATTTTATGAAGAAATCTGAAACTCAGTGGAGCGCTTATTTAAATGATCCGAGCAAAAGTGCAGATGCAGGTGGAACTGGTGCGACGACTAATTATAAGATTGCAGATATTACTTTTGACGCTAATGGTAAATTTACTTCAGCGACGTCTACATCATTGAATGCTTATCGATGGTCTGATGGAGCCGTAAGTACAACCGGAACATATCCGATCACACCGGTACCAACACCAGCGCCAACAACTATATCAACATCACGAGCAATAAATCTGGATTTTACTAATTTAACCCAAAAAGCAGGCGTGACAACGGCGCTAGTCAATCCAAACGGGAGCACTCAAGGGAAACTTGAAAGCTTTAACTTTGGTTCTTCTGGGGAAATCAATGGAGTGTATTCAAATGGTTTAGTTGTAACTTTAGGTCAACTAGCGATTGCTAAATTCAGTAATCCATCTGGGTTATTGAAAACAGCAGGAAATACGTTCCAAGAATCGATTAACTCGGGTACAGCGGATATTAGTATTGCTGGAGATGGACGCGGGACGATTCGTTCTGGTTCTCTTGAAATGTCGAACGTCGATTTATCAGAAGAATTCACAGAAATGATTGTAACGCAGCGTGCGTTCCAATCAAACACAAAAGTTATCACAACATCTGATGAAATCCTACAAGAGCTTGTTAATTTAAAACGATAGGTTAAGGGAGGGATGAGGTTGGCTGATGGGTCAACCTCAATCATCATTATTAAAGTAACCCGATTGAATGGTAAAAGTTTTACGGTAAACGCGTTATATATAGAAGCAATTGAATCGTTGCCAGATACGACGATTACGTTTACGACGGGGAAGAAGATTGTTGTACGCGAGAAGGAAGAAGAAATCACACAAGCTATTATTCAATTTTACCGTGCTGTGAATGTTCTCGGATTTCGTCAGGACGTGGAGGGTATAGGGTATGAAGAATAAAGTGTTAACGATTATGCTAATTATGCTTGTTGCTATTTCGCTGTTAGGTGTATTGGTAGTTGTGGTGATTAATAAGATGAATGATACGGGTGTCGCAAATGGAGAACCATCCATTGATGAAATTGTGGAGGCGTCTGTTGAAATTCCAGAGATTACTACAAATCTTGCTGGCAATGACTATATTAAAATTTCATTTACCATTCAAACCGATGGAAAAAAAGCAAAAGAAGAGTTAGAAAAGCGAAATTTCCAAGCGAAGAATATTATTATTACGGAATTGTCAGAAGTAAAGACAAGTGAACTAGCTGGGAAAGCAGGGAAAGAAAAGCTGCAGGAAGTCATTAAGAAGGAGTTAAATGAATTAATGCAAGAAGGACAAGTTGAACAGGTGTATATCACCTCCTCAATCCTTCAATAAGAAATCTTTTGGGCAAACGCTCAAGTGAGCAGTTTTGGAGGTGATGGCGATTGTCTGGTGAAATATTATCACAAAGTGAAATTGATGCTTTGCTTTCAGCGCTTTCTACAGGAGAAATGGATGCTGAGGAGCTGAAAAAAGAAGAAGTTGAGAAAAGAGTGAAAGTGTACGACTTTAAACGAGCGCTTCGCTTCTCAAAAGACCAAATTCGAAGTTTAACACGAATTCATGAAAATTTCGCGCGGTTACTGACGACGTACTTTTCAGCACAGCTTCGAACGTATATTCATATAGCAGTGGCGTCTGTTGACCAACTCCCGTATGAAGAATTTGTTCGTTCGATTCCGAAAATGACGATTTTAAATGTCTATGAAGTGCCGCCGTTAGACGGGCATATTATTCTGGAAGTCAACCCGAATATTGCTTATGCGATGATGGATCGCGTGCTTGGCGGGCGAGGCGAAAGTATGAATAAGGTCGACAATTTAACGGAAATTGAAACGAAAATTATGACGAGTTTATTTGAAAAGGCATTTGAGAATTTGCAGGAAGCATGGTCTACAATCGTTGATATTGATCCGATGATGACAGATTTTGAAGTGAATCCTCAGTTTTTACAACTTGTCTCACCTAATGATACAGTGATTGTTATTTCGTTAAATATTCAAGTAGGGGATACAACGGGCATGATTAATATGTGTATTCCTCATGTTGTATTAGAGCCGATTATACCGAATTTATCGGCGCATTATTGGATGCAGACTTCACAAAAAGAACGAAGTCCAGAAGAAATGGCGATGCTTGAAAAAAGAATTACACATTCGGAGATGATTGTTGCTGCGGAATTGGGAGAAACGAGCATTACCATTCATGATTTTCTACAACTAGATGTTGGCGATGTGATTGAGTTAAATCAACCAATTGATGCACCTTTAACTGTGAAAATCGGGGATGTTCCGAAGTTCTACGGACAACCAGGTAAGGTAGGCAAAAAGCTAGCCATTCAGATTCTTGATATTTTGAAGGGGGGAGCCGAAGATGGTAAGTGATGAGATGCTTTCTCAAGATGAGATTGACGCTCTGTTAAGAGGCGATACAGAGGATGACGTAAGTGAGGTGAGATCTCCCCTTAACGTAGAAGATTATTTATCACCGATGGAACAGGATGCACTTGGTGAAATTGGAAATATTTCTTTTGGAAGTTCAGCAACCGCTCTATCTACTTTATTAAATCAAAAGGTGGATATTACAACACCCACTGTTACATTAATTGAAAAAAGTAAACTAGCTGCTGAGTTTCCACATCCGTATGTGACGATTCAAGTAGAGTATACGGAAGGGTTTGCTGGGGTTAATGTTCTAGTCATTAAACAAAGTGATGCCGCAATTATTGCAGATTTAATGCTGGGTGGTAATGGATTAAACCCAAGTGGTGGTCTTGGAGAGATTCAATTAAGTGCTGTACAAGAGGCGATGAACCAAATGATGGGCTCAGCAGCTACTTCGATGTCGACCATTTTTAGTAAGAGAGTCGATATTTCACCGCCAAGCATTGACTTACTCGATATGGTCAACGGAGAAGGGGAAAGGTCGATTCCTAATGAAGATCCACTCGTCAAAATTTCGTTTCGATTACGTGTAGGTGAGCTAATTGATTCTAATATTATGCAGCTTTTACCGCTACCTTTTGCAAAAGGGCTAGTCGATGAACTGATGGGGGTGGCAGGTCAAGATTCTGAGCTTCTAGTAACGCCAGCACCGGCTCAGGTCGAGCCGCAGCAAGTTCAAGTCGCTCAGGCGGCTGAACAAGCAGCAGCAGTGCAGCAGCCAGTATATGAACAACCGATTCAACAGGTTCAGCAAGCTTATCAAATGCAGCAACCAGTACAAATGACGAGTTCCCCGCAGTATTTTGGTGCAGGTACAGCGATGCCAAGTCAACCAGTGAATGTTCAACCAGCGAACTTTACAAGCTTTCAGCCCTATCAGCTTCAAGAGGCCGAAGCGAAAAATTTAAATATGTTAATGGATATTCCGCTTCAAGTAACTGTTGAATTAGGTCGAACTAAACAATCGGTTAAAGACATTTTGGAATTAGCATCTGGTTCAATTATTGAGCTGGATAAATTAGCTGGGGAACCGGTTGATATTCTTGTGAACAGCCGCCTAATTGCGAAAGGCGAAGTGGTTGTTATTGATGAAAACTTTGGTGTTCGTGTGACAGACATTGTCAGTCAAAACGATCGACTACAAAAACTAAGATAATTTCAGGGGGTATACAGGGTATGGCACATAAAATTTTAATTGTTGATGATGCAGCATTTATGAGAATGATGATTAAGGATATTCTTGTGAAAAATGGATTTGAAATTGTGGGGGAAGCAGCTGATGGAGCACAAGCGGTACAACTGTTTCAAGACACGCAGCCAGATTTAGTAACAATGGATATTACAATGCCGGAAATGGATGGTATTACAGCGCTTAAAGAAATTAAAAAAGTTAATCCGCAAGCCAAAGTAATCATGTGTTCGGCAATGGGACAGCAAGCGATGGTTATTGATGCGATTCAAGCGGGAGCAAAAGATTTTATCGTCAAGCCATTTCAGGCCGACCGTGTGTTAGAAGCCATTAATAAAGCATTAAGCTAATAAAGTAAGAGGGTGTCATTCACTTGTTTTCTGTAAAAAAATTATGTCAAGTTTTGTTCGCCCTTGGCATTGTTTGTTTTTTTCAAACGATGCCCGTTCATGCAGAAAACCTGGATCAATCAGTGAAGGATATGTATGAGCAGCCTGAATCATCCAAAGCGGAAAATGCTGTGAAAGATGATTCAACAACCGAAGAGAAAGCTGCATCCTCTAGCGGTGTTGGGCTTTCTTTCTCGGACTTTTTCCGGATGATATTTGCGATGCTTTTTGTTGTAGCTTTGCTTTATATTGTTCTTCGGTTCATTAGTAAAAAGTCAAAAACGTATCAACAAGCCAATTTTATCGAAAATCTAGGTGGAACAAACTTAGGCAATAATCGCTCCGTTCAAATTGTGAAAGTGGGAGAGCGCGTGCTCCTTGTCGGAGTCGGCGAAAATATTCAACTGTTAACAGAAATTGAGGATCAAGAAGAGCGCCGACAATTACTAGAAGCCTATAATCAAAAATATGAACAAATGATGCAGCCCACTGATTTTGTAATGAAGTTAAAAAAGAAATGGACAAAATCAGCGGTGAGCCGAGAGTCATTTTCAAGTGAATTAAAAAATCAGTTAGATGAAATGAGACAAAGTAGAAAGCAACTAATGGACAAGCTTGATCAGAAAGGAAGAGACGATAAATGAGTGAGTTTATGGAGTTTTTCAATACTAGTAATCCCGCTAATGTCTCTACTTCTGTCAAGCTCCTTTTAATGCTGACGGTTTTATCTCTTGCTCCAAGTATTTTAATTTTAATGACTTGTTTTACAAGAATTATTATTGTGCTGGGATTTGTGCGAACGTCTCTTGCAACACAGCAAATGCCGCCGACTCAAGTGTTGATTGGCCTTGCCATGTTTATGTCTTTCTTCATTATGGCTCCGACATTTCAAGAGGTGAATAAACAAGCACTTACCCCTCTATTTGAAGAAAAGATTACGTTAGAGGAAGCGTATGAGAAAGCGTCAATCCCATTTAAAGAATTTATGAGTGAGCATACGAGACAAAAGGACTTGGCGCTTTTTCTTGATTACGCTCAAATGGACCCGCCCAAATCTATTCAGGATATTCCATTGACAGCACTAGTACCCGCTTTTGCGATTAGTGAAATGAAGACGGCTTTTCAAATTGGATTTATGATTTTTATACCATTTCTTGTAATCGATATGATTATTGCCAGTGTTTTAATGTCGATGGGGATGATGATGTTACCGCCGGTCATGATTTCATTACCATTTAAGATTCTTCTCTTTGTGCTAGTAGATGGATGGTACTTAGTGGTCAAATCTTTATTACAAAGTTTTTAAGCAGGTGAAAAACGTTGAGTGCAGATTTTGTTATTGATGTAGCGGAACGAGGAATTTATACGATCTTGATTGTATCGGGGCCATTGTTATTAATTGCGCTAGGTGTTGGTTTAGCGATTAGTATTTTTCAGGCGACGACGCAAATTCAAGAACAAACACTTGCCTTTGTTCCAAAGATTGTTGCCGTTCTTGTCGGCATTGTTTTTTTAGCACCGTGGATGATTAGCCATTTAATTTCATATACTGCGGAAATACTTGGAAACTTGAATCGTTTTGTAGGTTAGGGTATGGCAGAAATTCTACCCTATTTTCCCGCCTTTTTATTAATCTTTGTTCGTGTAACTACCTTTTTTGTTGTCCTGCCAATCTTCTCGCATCGATCGCTCCCGATGATGCATCGAATCGGATTTGGTTTTTTCCTTGCTTGGATTATGTATTACACGATTGAAGCTCCTGTATTGGAGATAGATTTGACCTATTATTTTTTGATTTTGAAGGAAGTACTCGTCGGGCTGTTTATTGGCTTTGTCGCGTATATGATGATGTCAGCGATTCAAATTGCTGGGGGATTTATTGACTTTCAAATGGGGTTTGCGATGGCAAATGTTATTGACCCGCAAACAGGAGCGCAAAGTCCACTAATGGGACAATATTTATATACCATTGCTTTATTGTTTTTATTAAGTACGAATGGTCATCATTTGTTGCTTGACGGTATTTTTTACAGCTATCAATTTATTCCGATTGATCAAGTATATGTACCATTTGGAAATGAATCTATTATTGAATATTTAGCAAAGGCGTTTAGCCAATCCTTTGTTATTGCTTTGCAAATGTCGATTCCTGTTGTAGGAAGTGTTTTTTTAGTCGATGTGGCACTTGGAATTTTGGCGCGTACAGTTCCACAGCTTAATGTATTTGTTGTCGGAATTCCAGTCAAAATTGTGGCGGGTTTTATCGTACTTTTTGTTGTCATTGGAGCGATGATGCACGTTGTCACCAATTTATTTGAACTGATACTTATTGCCATGCGAAATTTGATGGAACTGATCGGAGGCAGATAAGGTGAACGAACTTCGGTTAGACTTGCAATTTTTCGCAGGAGAAAAAACAGAAAAAGCAACACCGAAAAAAAGGCAGGATTCTAGAAAAAAAGGGCAAGTAGCTAAAAGTCAAGATATGAATACCGCCATAAATTTACTCGCGGTGTTTGGAGTGCTTGTTATTACGGGGCCATTCATATATGAACAGATTTTCGGCCTTATGCGAGAGTTTCTGCAAAATATGATGTTAGAAAGCGTGACAGAAGAAAATATTCAGGTGATGGTGTACGAAATATTGAAGATGATGGTCTTGACCCTTGCACCTGTTTTTGTTACCGCTGTGATTGCCGGAATGCTCGCGAACGTGATGCAAGTTGGGTTTATGTTCTCAACAGAAACGATTCAATTTAAACTAGAAAAATTAGATCCGATTAAAGGGTTTAAACGAATTGTCTCTATGCGGGCTATGGTGGAGTTAGTAAAATCTATCTTGAAAATTTCGATTGTCGGCTTTATCGCTTTTTTTGTGTTATGGAACCGTATGGATGAAGTGATGGTGCTTTCGCATATTCCCGTTAGCGATGCGCTTGTTTTGTTAGCAGATATTACGATTAAAATGGGACTATACGCCGCGGTTGCCTTGTTTTGTATTGCAATCCTTGATTATTTATATCAGAAATATGACTTTGAAAAAAACATTAGAATGTCCAAGCAGGATATTAAAGATGAACATAAAAATTCTGAAGGCGATCCGCTCATCAAGTCTAAAATTAAGCAAAAGCAACGGCAAATGGCGATGCAGCGTATGATGCAAGAAGTACCAAATGCTGATGTGGTTATTACGAATCCCACACATTTTGCGATTGCTTTAAAATATGATGAACAAAAATCAGATGCTCCTCTTGTTGTAGCAAAAGGTGTTGATTTTGTCGCTCAGAAGATTAAATATATTGCAAAAGAAAATGATGTCATAATGGTTGAAAATCGCCCGTTAGCGCGAGCCTTATATGATCAAACAGAAGTCGGACAAGCGATACCGGAAGAGTTTTTTAAAGCAATAGCAGAAATACTTGCCTTCGTTTATAAAACGAAGGGGAAGATATAATGCCTCAAAGTAGCTAGTTAGGAGAGAAGAAAATGAAAGCGCGAGATTTAGTTGTTCTTATATCGGTTATCATGATTGTAGTCATGTTAATTATTCCTTTACCAACATGGTTGTTAAGTATTTTATTATTAATAAATATTTCGCTTGCGTTGTCGGTTCTTCTCATTACGATGAATATTAAAGAACCGCTAGAGTTTTCCGTTTTTCCGACTCTACTTTTATTGTTGACGTTGTTTCGATTAGGACTGAATGTTTCTACAACTCGTGCAATTTTAACGCATGGTGATGCAGGTGGGGTTGTAGAAACATTTGGATCGTTCGTTGTGGGTGGAAATGTGCTTGTCGGTTTAGTCGTCTTTATTATTTTAGTCATCATTAACTTTATCGTTATTACAAAAGGTTCGGAGCGTGTTTCAGAAGTAGCTGCTCGCTTTACATTGGATGCAATGCCAGGTAAGCAAATGGCGATTGATGCAGATTTAAATGCTGGAATGATTTCAGAAGCAGAAGCACGTGTAAGACGTGAAAAAATTAGTAGTGAAGCGGACTTTTATGGTTCCATGGACGGTGCGAGTAAATTTGTTAAGGGTGATGCGATTGCCGGAATCATTATTGTTATTATTAACTTAATCTTTGGGATTATGATTGGGATGCTGCAGTTAGGATATTCGTTTGGCGATGCAGCAGCACATTTCTCGACACTGTCTATCGGGGACGGAATTGTCAGCCAAGTTCCGGCTTTATTAATTTCAACAGCAACAGGGATTGTTGTGACACGGGCTGCCTCTAATGGGAATTTAAGTACCGATATCACATCACAGTTGTTTCAATATCCGAAAATGTTGTATGTCACAGCTGGTACTATGTTTTGCTTAGGTTTATTTACGCCTATTTCGAATCTGTTTACCATTCCAATTGCTGCTGCGCTAGCAATTGGAGCTTATATGATGGCAAAAGCGCCGAAACAAGATAAAGAGGATTTGCAAGAGCTTGAAGAAGAAATAGAAACCGATGAAATGAAAAGTCCAGAGAGCGTTGTCAATTTATTAAGCGTCGATCCAATCGAATTTGAATTTGGATATGGATTAATCCCGCTCGCCGATACAAATCAAGGTGGGGATTTATTAGATCGAGTCGTAATGATTCGCCGGCAGCTTGCCATTGAAATGGGGCTTGTCATTCCTGTTGTGAGGATTCGCGATAATATTCAATTAAACCCAAATGAATATCGCTTAAAAATTAAAGGAAATGAGATAGCAAGGGGCGAGCTGCTGTTAAATCATTACTTAGCGATGAGCCCGGGGATTGAAGATGATTCAATTGAAGGGATTGATACGGTGGAACCTTCCTTTGGGTTGCCGGCTAAATGGATCGCTGAAGACATGAAAGAACATGCGGAAATGATGGGGTATACCGTTGTCGATCCGCCGAGCGTTGTATCAACTCATTTAACAGAAATTATTAAAGCTAATGCTCATGAGTTACTTGGCCGTCAAGAGACGAAACAGTTAATTGAGCATTTGCGTGAAACGGCACCAATCCTTGTCGAAGAAGTGACACCAAGCCCACTGGCGATTGGTGAGGTTCAGAAAGTGTTAGCCAAATTATTAAAAGAAAAAGTATCCATTCGAAATTTACCTATTATCTTCGAAACACTTGCAGATTATGGGAAAATGTCGTCTGATACGGACCTGCTCACCGAATATGTACGTCAAAACTTAGCAAGACAGATTACGAATACGTTAGTTGGGGGAGAACAACGCCTTCAGGTTATTACTGTATCTGGAAAGGTAGAGAAAATCATTGCCGATGCTGTTCAACAAACGGAGCATGGAAACTATTTATCGTTAGACCCAAATAACTCTCAACTTATTCTAGAAACGCTTGCAGCTAAACTAGAAGAGCTGGCTTTAATGGAGCAGCAACCTATTGTACTTTGTTCACCAGCTGTTCGGATGTATGTGCGCCAATTAACAGAGCGTTATTTCCCGAATGTGCCGATTATTTCCTATAATGAGTTAGAAGCTAGCGTTGAAGTACAAAGTGTAGGGGTGGTGGATGTAGCGTGAAGGTAAAGAAGTATACAGCGGAATCGATGACGGAAGCAATGAAATTTGTTCGTGAAGAATTAGGCACAGATGCGGTTATTTTAAGCTCCAAACCGATATATATTGGCGGATTTTTAGGTTTGTTTAAAAAACGGCGTATTGAAGTTGTAGCGGCTATCGATTCAACAGCAGAATCCAATCAGATGGTTGCCAAGCAAAAACCAAAGAAAGTAAAGCCGTCATCTGTACTTGAACAATTGCCGAAGCCAGTTTCAAGTGAATCTATAAAGAAAGACCTGGAAACACGGAACCCTGATTTGTTAAAAGAAATTGCAGATTTAAAAGGAATGATTGCGGGATTACGTTCTACAGGAACAGAGGATATTCACTATCCAGAGTTGTTAGCGCCGGCTCATGCTGTTTTAGTGAAGCAAGAAATTGCTGCATCGATTCGTACGCAAGTAATGGATGGTTTAGTTGCGAAGTGGCGTACGGTGAAACATGAGGTCACACAAGAAGAAGTGCAGGATTGGCTAAAATCCGCTTTGGCTGAGCAAATTGAATGGATTTCCAAAGAAGAGCTAGCTTTTCAAAAGAAATATATTAATGTTGTCGGCCCAACCGGAGTAGGTAAGACGACAACACTTGCTAAAGTTGCCGCTCAAACGGTATTAAAAGAGCGTAAGAAGGTGGCCTTTATTACGACGGACACATACCGAATTGCGGCGATTGATCAATTGAAAACTTATGCAAAAATTTTAAATGTGCCGATAGAGGTGGCTTATAATTTAGAAGATTTTAAACGAGCAGCCGAGCGTTTTGCACACTATGATTTAGTATTTATTGATACGGCAGGAAGGAATTTTCGAAATGCTCAATATGTAAAGGACTTAGGGGACATTATTGATTTTACAGAGGAGATGGAAACGTATCTTGTGCTCAGCTTAACGTCTAAGCAAAGAGATATGGAAGATATTTATCGTCAATTTTCTACAATCCCTTTGAAACATATTATTTTTACGAAAGCGGATGAAACAGCGACATATGGAGCAATGATTAATATGATGCAACAATATCAATTAGCGCCTGCGTATATTACAAATGGGCAAAATGTACCGGATGATTTGATGAAGGCCACCCCTGTTAATATATTGAACTTACTATTTGGAGTTAAAGATGATGAAAGATCAAGCTGAAAATTTACGTCAGCAATTAGAGGACTATCAAAAGAAATCTATGGCGAAGACGCTAGCAGTCATTAGTGGAAAAGGCGGAGTAGGGAAGTCGAATTTTTCGTTAAATTTCGCCATTGCTTTAGCGAAAAAAGGAAAAAGAGTTCTTCTTTTTGATATGGACATTGGTATGGGGAATATTGATATTTTAATTGGCAGACATTCGACATACAGCATTGTTGATTTTTTTGACCGAGGCCTTTCACTAGTCGATATTATGACAGCGGGACCGGAACAAATCTCCATTATTACGGGCGGTACAGGCTTAACGAATTTATTTTCACTTAGTGAAGTAAAGTTTTCAAGATTTATGGAAGAATTTAATGAATTATTGAATCAGTATGATTACATTTTGTTTGATATGGGTGCTGGAATTACGGAGGATTCAGTTAAGTTTCTTTTATGTGTGGATGAGTTAATCGTCATTTGTACACCAGAGCCGACAGCGGTTATGGATGCATACTCCGTTATGAAGTATTTACATTCTGTCAACCAAGAACTGCCATTTCTACTCGTTTGCAATCGCGTATTGACAATAAAAGAGGGGCAGGAGACGATTACGCGTATTCAAAATGCACTGCGAAAGTTTTTGCGAAAAGAAGCAATTGTATTAGGGTGTCTTCCAGAGAATCGGACGGTATCGAATGCTGTATCAAGACAAGTTCCTTTTATCGAGTACGATTCAGGATCCGATGTTTCAAAAGCTTTAATGAATCTTGTCTTCAGATATAACAATCATTCTTTTCATGAAGAGTGGACGTTGCCCAAAAGTAACTTTCTTCAAAATATGAAGCGATATTTTCTTGGAAGGTAGGCGGCTGATATGAAAAAAATAAAGGTTTTGGTTGTAGATGATTCAGCGTTCATGCGGAAGTTAATTGTGGAGTTTCTAACGGAAGATAGCAGGCTCGAAGTAGTCGGAAGTGCAAGGAATGGAAAGGATGCTATTAGTAAAATTCAATCGTTACAACCTGATGTTGTAACGTTGGATGTAGAAATGCCTGTTATGAATGGCCTAGAAGCTTTAGAGGAAATTATGAATGATTGTCCGACGCCTGTTGTCATGTTGTCGAGTACAACGAAAGAGGGAGCGGAAAATACACTCATGGCCATGCAAAATGGGGCGTTTGATTTTATCGCTAAGCCGTCAGGGGCAATTTCACTAGATTTATATAAGGTGAAGCAGGAAATCATAGATAAAGTAGTTGCTGCGAGCCGGGCAAATGTTCACAAATTACAAAAAAATGCAGGGGAAATACAAAGAAATCTATCTGTATGTAATAAATATAGTAAAATAGAACCAGAAGTATCTGTCGCTTCAAGTTATATTGTAAGGGATAGGGCCTATAGAAGTAAAAAAATTGTTTTAATTGGTACTTCTACTGGGGGACCGAGAGCGTTACAAACCGTATTGACTAATCTTCCTCAGTCCATTAATGCACCGATTTTAGTTGTTCAGCATATGCCGCCGGGGTTTACGAAATCTTTAGCAGAACGTTTAGATTCACTTTGTCATATTCATGTGAAAGAAGCGGAAGATGGTGAGTTGATTCAAAAAGGAACCGCGTATATTGCTCCCGGTGGGTTCCATTTGAAAGTGCGAAAGATTGGTACAGGTTTAGCGATTGTATTGGAACAATCTGAACCTCGTAACGGTCATCGTCCTTCTGTAGATGTTATGTTTGAGTCAGTGGCGAATGAGTTAATAGATTTTACCAAAACAACTGTCATTATGACCGGCATGGGAAGTGATGGGGCAAATGGTTTAATTGAATTGAAGAGAAAAGGGCAAGTGAACGCTATTGCAGAGTCCCAAGAAACATCTATTGTATTCGGCATGCCAAAGGCAGCTATAGCCACTCATTTAATAGACACTGTAAAGAATGTAGAGAATATCGCCAAAACAATTGTAAAGTATTGCGAGTCTTAGGAGGTGCAGAGTTTATGGATATGAATCAGTATTTAGAAGTATTTATTGAGGAAAGTAAAGAACATCTTCAAATGTGTAGTGAGCAGTTATTAGAGCTTGAAAAAAATCCGGATGATTTATCCATTGTAAATGATATTTTCCGTGCAGCTCATACATTAAAAGGGATGTCTGCGACAATGGGGTATGAAGACTTAGCTAATTTGACACATAAGATGGAAAATGTGTTAGATGCTATTCGCAATGAGCAGATTACATTACAGCCTGAAACGTTT
>Ga0182739_1000780_pt1 | contig 37070 bp, 52 predicted proteins | sample eDN5th30CBELigBY_FD_128873 | JGI IMG/M metagenome (GOLD analysis project Ga0182739, IMG submission 128873) | Enriched backyard soil microbial communities from Emeryville, California, USA - eDNA 5th pass 30_C BE-Lig BY (version 2) (version 2) | ecosystem: Environmental > Terrestrial > Soil >... | reverse complement strand
ACTGCCAATGCTTTGGGTAGTTGCATCGTTGCTTCATGGCGCACCAGGAATTGTGTTCGCGTGTTCCCTTGCCGCGATGTGTGGCGCGTGCCTCGCCCTTGATGCACCCACATGATTTCGTGTGTCCACTTCTCATGCGAAACAGTGCTACCACACGCTCAGCGCCGCAGTCGCATCGGCAGTTCCACTGGGTGCGCCCGAATCTGTCATTTTCGGCCCGAGAAAGGGCAGTCAAGCGCCCAAACTTGCGGCCCACGGGATATGGCAGCACCAGCGTGATCGGATCAGTCATCGTCATCCCCGCGTCCGGCTGCGATGAATTTTCCGGCCAGGATCGCGCTGCCGATGATGAACGCCGCGACGCCGACGATGTAGCCCAGCGTTTTCAGAAATTCGAACATATCCATCCCCTCAAAATGCGCACGCGCTGGTAATCGGCGGCTCTCATGCCGTCGCAAGCGCATGCTGAGCTGCCAGCATCTTGTCCTCGTCGGTGGCATCAGCCGCGACCTTCGCAAGAACGGTTCTTGGCACATAGGGGAATGTCACGGGAACGCGGCTATGGCGACCAGTGAAGCGCGCACCATCTGGCTCCTCGAACACCACTCCATCGATGTCGTATGCGCGGTCCCCCTCCTTAAAAACATGGCCGCATCGCTTGTTCTGATACAGCGGGTTTCCGTTTTGCTCGCCCACATCCACCCACTCCGAATCCGCGCCGGTTAATGGGCCGAGCGGCTCAAAGGCGGCCGCTTTGGCGAAAAGCGATCGGCAGAAGCTTGCGCTGTGTCCGCTGTGGCCTTGCGTTGACAACGTACGAATCAGGTCGAGCACGCACTCAGCCATGAGCGCATTTATTTCGTCGCCGTCAAAGTATCCGAGCACATGAAGCTCATGTTGGGCATGAGAAACGTCGTTCCCATCCCGATTTTTTAGGATTTGCCACGCAAGCCTGATGCGGGCCTTGAGTTCTTTAAAATTCATCGTCATCTCCTTGGTTGTCGTGCCTCGAAAACTCGCTCCAAATGCGCACGCGCGCGTTACGCCCGGTACTGCCTGATGATTTCCCTCTCCAGCTCCTGCCGTGCAGCGGTGCCTCGCTTTTTCTCGACCAGGTCCAGGTACGGCCGGCGCGCCGAGAACTCCATCGCCAGCACCGCCCTTGCTTCGGACTGCGCGCGGTATGCCTCGCTCCAGGTGCACGCAGGGTCTGCGCATGGTCGACGTCCGCACATCAGGCGGCCTTAGATCCGGAGTCGTCGACCAGCCGCAGCCGATCGACGATTTCGCCCGCCGTAGATATCCCGATCAGCGGCTTGTCGGTTCCGCTCAGCATTACGGCCTGCGCAGATTCAGCATTCCCGATCAGGGTCGGCGGCGCCAGGCGAAAGCCGCCTTTGCGGTTGTGCGCACCGGCAATCCCGATCAGCACCGCCGGGTACTCCGGGCACTCGTTGCGCATCCGGTAGCCGCGGTACCGGTTTTCGAACTCGCGCGCGACGAAGGGCCAGTCCTGGTCGGTCTTCATGCCCAGGCCGACCCACCCGCCCATGTCGTGCAGCACGCGGTGGATCAGCGGATCGTCGAACACCACGTCCGCGTAGGTGCCGACCTGGCGCACGCCGCGGTCAACCTTCGCCCAGGCAACCAGCGCCGAGTCCTGGGTGGTTCCGGTCAGCATGCGCGCGACGTCCGCAATTTTCGGCATGAACTGCCCGGTGTCCGGGTTCTGCGTGTGCGCCCACAGCGCCTTCTCGACGGCGTCCAGGTCGAACTGCAAAAGCCCCTGCCAGTAGAGCGAAATCACCGACGGCGACAGCTCCTTGCCGTAGTAGTCGGCAATGCCGGTCATCAGCGTCAAAAATCGTTTTTTGTCAGTCGGTTGCATCCTGTTCCTCCAGCCATTTTTGGGCGTTCATCGCGGTGATCTGGCCAGCTCGGCCAAAGCGTTGCTGGGCTTGCTGCTGCCCTGGCGGCGATGCGCGCGCCTGCCCTCCGGCCACCCACTCGGCCTTGAACCCCTGCCAGCCACGTTCGCAAGACATCGCCAGCGCTTCCTGCAGCGACAGCCCGGCCTTTTTCGCCTCACGGGCCTGGCCATCGATCGCGGTTTTCGTCGGCTCTGCTTTCCTGGCCTTTCGCAGCTTCAGCCAGTCCTTGGCGACCTGCTCGTCGACCCCGTTTTCGGCCAGGTAGGCCAGCGGTTCGAACGAGCTCGGCGCGGGCTTGTCGCGCTTATGATGGTTACCTGACGGTTCTATTGATGGTTCCTTGATGGTTATGGGTGCGAAATCTGCGGGGGTGGGGTGCGAAATCTGCGGGGGTGATGGTGCGAAATCTGCGGGGGTGGGGTGCGAAATCTGCGGGGGTGCAGATTCTGCGGGGGTGCGAATTTCGCGGGGGTGTGGTGCAGATTCTGCGGGGGTGGGGGTGCAGATTCTGCGGGGGTCGATGAAGTAAAAAGTGCTGCGCCCTGCCCTCATTTGGCGCGAAATGATGCCCTCGGAAACCAGGTCAGCGATGTGCTGCTGGACGGTTCTTTCGCCCATGCTGCACTTCTCGGCAAGCATCGGAATGGACGGAAAACACTCGCCCCGATCGTTCGCGTTGTCGCATAGCGCGAGCAATACCATCTTGCGTCCGGTGGGCAAGTCTGATTTCCAGGCGAGGGTCATTAGGGAGATGCTCACTCGTCATCCTCAAAAGCCAGCTGCTCGGGCCGCTGCAGATAGTTCAAGTGGTCGCGCGCCAGCGTCATGAAGATGGCCACTTTCTCGGGTGGAAAGCATTGCATCGTCACCGGCACAACCTTCAGGCCCACGGCCGCCAGCACCTTGCACGCACGCTCCAGGCCGTCGGGTTCGCTGACGAAGCGCGATACCGTCGCCGGCGATACGCCGACCTCCTGGGCTACGGTGGCCTGCCCAATGCGTGAAATACGCTGCAACGCCAGGGTGTGAGCCTTGCGTGCTCTTTCACCGGCTGCGGGCGATGATTCGTTCATACCCGCTCCTCGGGGATTTTGGTGGAAGCGCTCCCGCCGGTAGAATCGGTGGCTCCTACACCAATCGATTCATCACCAGACAGGAGGCTTCCATGGACGTTTTGAATATGATCTCGACCCTCACCCAAGGTCTCGGCGCCTACAAGGCGGCAGTACAAACGCTCGATGATGCGAAGATCGCGGCGGCTACCAATGAACTGACGGTTCAGCTTGCGCATGTCGGCGCCCATGTGCTCGCCATGCAGGAGAAGGCTGCGCAGGCCACCGAGCGCGAGGGCGCGCATCTGGCTCGCATGCGTGATCTTGAAGAACAGGTAAGAAAACTTGAAAAACGCAATCGAGACTTTGAGCGCTATAAATTGGTCGAACCCTATCCCGGAACCTATGCCCTTTTGGTAGAAGAATCGGCCAGGAACGGAGAGCCAGAGCATTACCTTTGTCCCGGCTGTCGCGACAACCGAGGTGTGAAGTCGATACTCCAGTTTGACGGCGACAAGAAGCGCTTCGCCAAGTGTCCGGAGTGCCAGCACTCTTATCGATTCCGAGATGGAAGCTCCATTGGGGCGGCTTCGGTGAGTTGGATGGACTGAGTGTCTGCTCATGCCCGCTCCTCGGTGAGCTCGGGCCAGATCAGATGCCAGTCGTTTGGGCGCAAGTCGCGGCGACTCACCGCTCCATCGGTGGCGCGTTCGATCTCCACGCAGCGCTCAATCGGTACAGGCCTCACCCCACGCGCCCACTGGTACATGAGCTGGGGCGGAATGCCCAGGATTTTTGCAAGCCCGGACTGGCGCCCACGCTCAATTGATGTGTAGTCAGCTAGTTTCATGCTGACAGCATAAGCGAATCGCTTAATTAAAGTCAAGCGTATCGCTCATGTGCTTTTTAAGCGAAATGCTGTTAAATCTTTTTATGAAGCAAAACTCTCAAATTCGGTTGGAAAATCTGGAAATACTTGTCGACGAAGCCGGTACGGCCGAATCGCTTGCGGAAAAATCGGGGCTTTCCCCGGTGTATATAAGCCAGTTGCGTAGCCGCGCTATTGACGTAAAAACCGGGAAACCGCGGAACCTCGGAACTGCGGCCGCACGAAAACTTGAAACGGGCATGAGAAAACCCGTTGGATGGATGGACACCGACCACGATGATGCTCAGATTGTGGGCCGGCCAGACGCTGGAATCAGCCAAGATAATTTAGCAGAGCTGATAGCAATTTTTTTTGAGGAAGACGACAAGGGGCGAGAATCAATTCTTGACAATGCGCGCGCCGTCCGGGAGGTGAGGAGGCAAGTTAGGGCTAGAACCGCCAACAATTAGGTGCAGCTGTGGGCGCCTTTTCCGAGCCCTATTTGCCATGTTGCGCACTGTCGCGATCACGATATCGCGCTGCTCCTGCTGCAGGTCGCTGAAGTCCCGAATGAACTCTGCTGGCATTTTTTTGTTGTGCATTCCGCCTCCCCTGGGTTGCTTTTTGTGGTTCGGCCTGGTGTCAGCGGGGAACAAAAAGCACTGTATTTTTGAACAGTGTAAATGGTGTTTCTGATAATTACTAGACGTGCCGTAAGGCAATTACAACTTGCAGATCAGAGGGATGAATAACGATCAAAAGACGGACTGGTATCTAGTTTGGTGGTATCTCGGCATTTTTGTTGGGGTTCCCCTTCTTATCCTACTGGGGAAATGTGGCTTTGCTGATAACCCAACAAGGTGCTCATCAGCCATTGCGATTTCTTTGTTCGCTCACGTGTTGTACATCGGGGCATTCTCCTTATCTGGATGGCTAGGCTTTCAAGCGCACGCCAAAACACATCGCGTTTGGTTGGGGTGGTTAACTTTCCTCTTGGCCCTTATCATTCTTTCCACGTTTTTAATTTTCTCCGGCGTAAATTTTCCTGCTTACAATGAATTTGAGTACGACTGGCTTTAAATTCCTCCTGCTTCCCGCACCAGCCCGCCCAGCGGGCTTTTTTGTTGCCTCCAACCGCCTTCGGGCGGTTTTTTATTTCTCGCGCACGGCAGAAAATAATTTAAGCGATACGCTTGACACAATATAAGCGTGTCGCTTAATATCATCTCAACGCATCCAACACAGGAGCCCGAGATGACAAACCTCACACCCACCCCAAAGCAGCTAGCCCGCGCACTCGCGCAAGCCGACTACCTGCGCGCCGCAATTGAGCTCATGGAAGCGCACCCCAGCTATGCGCCGATGATCGCGGCAACGGCGCTGAGCTATCTGCGCACGATGAGCGCGCTGGAGGCTCGGCCATGCTGATCGACATGATCATCGACGTCGACCTGGGCGTCGGAAAGCACTGGGGCCTGCAAGTGCCGGGCATCGAAGCAGTGGCATGCGGTGAGCTGGCGCTGATCGTCGAGATTGACTATGACGCTGGCTGCCCAGATGAAATTTGGGGCACGGCACCGGGCGAGGCAAGCCCAGGATCGCCCGAGGATTTCGAGGTGCTGAGCGTCCGCCCGTACGAACCCATCAAGCTCACCGACGGCGAGGACAACGTGGTGCTGATCATCCAGCCGAAGGCTGATATCCGCAACTGGCTGGCGCCGGATCAGATGCGGGCGATCGAAAACCAAATCATGAAGGAGAGAGTCACATGCTGATCGAAATCAAAAATCTCTGGGATGGGAGCGTTTTGTTCGCGCACGACGCGGAGGAAAACTCGCTGGCGATCACGATACGGACTTGGCTGACGACGTTTGGTGACATCGCAACGTACATCCTTGATGGCTGCAAAATCGAAGATAGCGGATGCATTACATGGGGGTTGTCAACCACCAGAGGGCGTGGGCGCATCAAGGTTGACGGCAAACCGGAATATGTTCATCGCGCCATGTGGAAGCAAGTATTTGGCCCTATCCCTGATGGCCTTCTTGTATGCCACGCCTGTGACAACCCTCTTTGCGTGAATCCATCCCATTTATTTCTCGGGACTCATGAAGACAATATGCGGGATATGGCTGCCAAGGGCCGGTCAACCAAGGGGCGCAAGCTCTCTTTAGATCACAGGATGAAGGTAGGCGTTGCTGGCCGTGGGCGAGTTCACAGTAATGAAACGCGAATGGCGATCGCCGCATCTGTTCGCGCTCACCATAGCCGACGGCCCACCGAAGCCGAGGCCGCAGCATGAAAACCCTCATCGACATCCTTATCGGCATTGCCTGCGGGCTGCTGATGGCCGGCCCGGCGCTGCTGGTCACGCTGTGGAAATCGGGTGCGCTATGAGCCTTACCCGTCAAGCCTTGCAGCACTTCCAGGACCGCCGGCTGGCAGCCAAGTGGGTGCTGGCGCGGCGGTATATCGAGCGGCGCGGCCTCAGCGCGTACCCGCAGATGCCGATGGCGGGAAGGGTTGTTGCGAAATGAACCGACCTATCATCACCATCCGTGCCAGCTCCTTGGGTGAGCTTTTCGACTGCCCGGCACGCTGGGCCGCAAAGCACATCGAGGGCCGATTCCTGCCCTCCTCCGGCGCGGCGCAGCTGGGCACTGCTGTGCACGCTGGCACGGCGCTGTTCGACGCAAGCCGTCTCCCCGGCGAGTCCCCGGTCACTGTGGACGATGCCGCCGGCGTGGTGGTGGATGCTATCCACAAGCCGGAGTTCGAGGTTGATTGGGCCGAGGACAAGCCGCAGGACGCTGAGCGCATTGCCCTGGCGCTGCACACCAAATACTGCAAGGAAGTGGCGCCGACCCAGGATTACGCTGCGGTGGAGATCGCATGTGAAAAGCTGGAAATCTCCGATCTCGGCATTGCTCTGACCGGCACCACGGATCGCGTGCGCAGGACTGATGATGGCTTTGGAATTTCCGACATCAAGACCGGCAAGACCGCGGTATCTGCCGACGGCACGGTCAAGACAGCCGGCCATGCTTTCCAGATGGGCGTCTACGAGCTCCTGGCCGAATTCGCCAGCGGCCTACCAATCACCTGCCCCGCGCAAATCATTGGCCTGAACACCGGGAAGACGGCCGCGGCGCAGCGCGCAGGCCTGGGCGAGATCGAGGGTACACGTGAGGTGCTGCTGGGCGACGGCGACACCCCGGGCGTGTTGGAAAACGCGTCTCGCCTGATCCATTCCGGAGCGTTCTACGGCAACCCGCGCTCCATGCTCTGCAACCCCAAGTACTGCCCAAATTTCCAAACCTGCAAGTTCCGCAAATAACTCGAAAGGACGCCATGAACGCACCCGTAAAATCCAACCTGGCCGCACTGCGCGCAGCGCCCCAACAGGCTGATCAAGTGCCGGTAACCATCGGATTCGGCAGCAGCCAATCCTTTGATTTGATCCAGCGCGTCTCCAAGATGTTCGCGTCCAGCACGCTGGTTCCCGCCGCCTATCAAGGCAACATGGCGAACTGCTGCATCGCCCTGAACATGGCCCAGCGCATGGGCGCAGACCCCATGCAGGTCATGCAGAACCTGTACATCGTGCACGGCAGCCCTTCCTGGTCCTCCAAATTCCTGATTGCTACGGTCAACACCTGCGGGCGCTTCTCTGCCCTGCGATACGAGTGGAGGGGCAAGCCGAGCGACGATGAGTACGGCTGCCGGGCATGGGCGATCGAGAAGGCCACAGGCGAGCGCCTGGATGGCATCTGGGTGGATTGGAAGATGGTCAAGGCTGAGGGCTGGAGCAAGAAAAACGGTAGCAAATGGAACACGATGCCTGACCAGATGTTTGTGTACCGCGCCGCCGCGTTCTGGCAGCGTGCTTACGCCCCCGAGCTCGGCATGGGACTGGCGACTGCGGAGGAGATGGTCGACGTCATCGACATCAACGGCGACGGCACATACAGCGTGACTACCGAGGAATTGCGTGTGACGCCGGCGCGTACCGCCGAAGTCGTCTCCCAGGATACCGGAGAGATCGTGGAAGAACCTGCGCCAGCGGCGCCCTACGACGTCATGTTCAAGCGGATCAACAGTGCGACCGACATCGACGTCCTTGACCTGGTAACCGATGAAGTCCGCTACCTGGAAAGCCAGGCCGACCAGGACAAGCTGTTTGCTCTGGCTGCGGAGCGCCGCGCCACCCTGGAGCAGCAATAGCCATGACCGGCATGCGCCTATCCACCTGGGCCGCCCTGCGATGCCGGGAGCCCGAGTTTCAGCGCTTCCTCGGCGCCCAGAGCGAGACCGAAGCCGCGCGCACCGTCCGCACGCGCTGCGCTGTCAGGTCGCGTGCCGAGCTCGACAGCGACCCGGAGGCGGCGCAGCGCTTCCACCAGGCCATCCGCATTCCCTACTCGCAATATCTCAAGGAAAAGGAACCCGCCCATGTTTGAGTTAAAAGATCACCAGGTAAAGCTTGCCTCGGTCAATCCCCGCGCAGAGATTCACGGCGAGGATCGCGTGCCGGCATGCGATCTCAAGATCGAGGCCGCATGCTCGTCCGAAGTCCTGATCTACCTGCATTCCCAGCTGCGCCAGCTGCTGTTCAAAAAGAACGACAGCCCGGACCTTGTCGACCAGGTGCAGGACAGCGAGGCACTCACCGAGCTGCGCTTCCCCAAGATGGGCCCGATCAAATGGACGTGGGAAGGCACCGGCTACACGCTCACCGTCGACTACGGCCTGGGCGACGCCAGCAACATCGTCCTGGGCGATTGCGAGGTCGACAACTTCAAGATCGATCCCATGGAAGGCGGCACCGTCAATATCTCGTTCCGCGTGATCTGCCATCCGGAGACCGCGGACGTGGGCCGGCTCTGCGAGATGATCCAGCGGGAGATCCAGATCACGCTAGCGCCACCGGAGCCGGTCAGCGTGCAAGAGCTTTTCGGCGAGTGACATATCCAACCAAATGAGGAATGACATGGAAGTTGAAAAAGACTGGATCACTGCTGCTGGATTGCGAGGCGTGGTCATCATGACGAGTATGGGGCATCGCTGCGGATATGTTGGCGTTCCTGAAAATCATCCCTTGTATGGGGTCAGATATTCGCAAAGCTCCGCATTCCTTCTTCCTTTAGATGAGGATGCATCAATTGGAAAGCGCAGTCTCCTCTCTATGCTGCTTGTGGAGCCAGATCGAATGACATCACCAGAGCTAGTATTTGACGTTCACGGCAGCGTCACATATTCAGGAAATGGAGAAGGCAAGTACCCGGTAGAAAGCAATCTTTGGTGGTTCGGATTCGACTGCGCCCATCTCGGAGATGCTTCAGAGTCCACAATCATGTGGGGCTTCGACGATGGCGTATTTCGAAGCACGAAGTACTGCATTAAGGAATGCGAGCGCCTTGCGGATCAAATCGTCAGCAGAACAATCTTATAAGAGCGAACCTACCATGCAATACCTACTCACCCTGCTCCTGCTCGCATCCTGCGGTTGCCAGCACCTCGACACGCAGATGAGCACGACGGGGACGGTTCAAACACAGGAGCAAGGGAAATGACAAAACCAATCTTCGTTGACCTGGGTGGCAGCACTGTCAGGATTGATCCACAGTACACACCAGAGTCCACCATCTGTCTAACGATCATGAGGCATCTGCTCCATAACACCAACCTCGATCTGATGCCGGCATTCCAGATACGCCTAACAGTCGATCATGCCGACGCTCTCGCGGAAGCGCTCAAGGATGGGAGGATGCTGGGATGACCATCGACACCAAACACCTGCGCGAGCTGCTGGATAAGGCGACGCCGGGGCCGTGGGCATGGAAACAGACCGGCGACTATGAGACATCCAGATGTGTCATTCTTTGGCCCGCCACGAGCAAGGGCGGTACCCACTACCGACGCCTCGATTCCATCGGCGGCATTTTGGAGTCCGATGCAGAGCTGATAGTGCAGGCAAAGCATAAACTTCCCGCCATCCTCGACGAACTCGACGCGCTGCGATCAGATATTGCCGAGGCCAAAGGCCAGATCGAGCACCTGGATAGGCAGAACAATGCGCTGCGAAATGCCCTGCAATGGTACGGCGAGAAAGCCAAGAGCATGGGCAGCGCAGCGATCCAGGGCGACAGCAAGGGCATGCTGGCGCTGATGCATGACGTCGCAGTAGATGATGGTGGGCGTGCTCGTGCTGCCCTTGCCGATAGGCCTGCGCCCGCCCAGCCATCCGGAAATTCTGGAGAGCTAGCCAACGCATGGGTGGTCGAAGCCGACCGGCTGGTATCTGAGTTTGTGCGGGCGGAAATAGGGAGCGATACCGCAACTCGGCAAGAGGCCGCAAAGGCCATGCGTAAGCATCTACTGTCACATCCTGCCGCCCATGCCCAACCGCCCGTCGAACTCACCGAGCTCGAACAACACGCGGACGAAGAAGCGGAGGCGGCGCGGGTGGCGATGCTTGGGGAAGGTGCTGTCGTGGATCCAAACGTATATCCCGGAGAAGCCGTATTCGGTTTTGCTGCTTGGCTCACCACGCTCGAAAATCCCGTGACGTTCAGCTGTCGGCACGGTGCCGCTATTGGTGCTGAACTGGCTATCGCTTATAACAAGAGCCAGGGATTTGAGGCATTCCGTGAGGACTACCACGCGCGGCTCAAGCCGTATCCAGCACAGCCGCGGGAGGGATCATGACCTGTTACGCCGGATTCACAGAAAACGGAGACAAGTTCTTCATTTGCGGTGACCTTGGCCCGCACTGTGCCGACCATCGCTGCATGGACGTTGGCACGAATCTCTGTGACTACCCCATCGGCGAGAGCAAAACATGCGACATGCCGATATGCGACTCACACGCCTTCGAGGTAGCGCCCAACATCCATTACTGCCCTGGGCACGCGCTCATGTGGCGAAAATTTGTTGATGCCGGTGGCGTTGAAAAGAATCTCAAAAATGTGGTTCCGTTTGTGGAAAAGGACAGTAAATGAACCCTTACATGGTTATGTTGGCATTCGTGGGAATACTTGGAATTGTTCCTTGCGTGCTCGCTTTGATAGACGGCGGACCTCGTATTAAAAAAATAGCACTATGGACAATGGGCATCATCTTCGCACTTTTCGTCTCCCCTGCGCTGATCACGCTGTGGATTCGTGCGATCTTTGGTTGAGGAGATAGATCATGACCGACCGTGAAATGCTTGAGCTGGCGGCGAAGGCCGCGGGGATTGAACGTGGAGAGGAAAGACTCGACTCCGGGATATCGCTAACTGAGCAAGATGGAAGACATCGCTCTCTGCCGCGCTGGAACCCGCTCGATGACGATGGTGATGCATTGCGGCTAGCTATTGCATGCGACCTTACCGTGTGTACAGATGGGTTCGGGACCGTATCGGCAGGAGAGGCATTTAATCCAAAGTATGGGGTGCATGTAGCCCAAGAAATTCGAGATTGCGCTGACAAATTTGCTGCCGTGCGCCGCGCCATCGTTCGCGCGGCGGCAGAGATCGGTAAGAGGACTGCGGCATGACCCCACAAGACAAAGTCCTGGTGAGCGCCGCCGAAGCGGCGGCCATGCTATCCATCGGCCGCTCGACGTTCTTCCAGAAGGTAGCAGACGGCGTGCTTCCCCAGCCGGTACGCTTCGGCGGCATCACGCGCTGGCGTGTCGATGATCTGCGCGCTGTTGGTCAAGCCAATCCCCCCACCACGTCATCAGGGCGCGCCGCTGATCCAGGTACTGCGCCCGGTTGTACGCGGCCCTGACGGCGTCCGTCTCCTTGTGCGCCAGCTGCCGCTCGATGACATCATGGGGGAACCCGGAGAGCTCATTCAGCACGGTCGACGCCAGGGACCGGAAGCCGTGCGCGGTCATTCTCCCGCGGTAGCCCAGGCGGTACAGTGCGAACAGGAATGTGTTCTCCGACAGCGGCCGGCCGCGCTTGATCGTCGAACTCAGCACCAGCTCCCCTTCCCCGGTCAACAATTCCAGCTGCGCCAGGATGGCCTGCGCCTGGCGCGATAGCGGAACAACGTGCGGGATCCGCAGCTTCATGCGCTCCGCAGGGATCACCCAGACCGCCCCGCCCTCCCGCAATTCATCCCACCGCATCCCGCGCAGCTCCCCGACCCGCACAAAGGTATGCGCCAGCAATAGCAGGCCCAGCCTGGTCACCGGATCGTCGTAGTCATCGATGAGCGCGAGCAGCTGGCCGGTTTCCTCCGGCGGAATGCATGCCATCGGCTTCCTGACCTTGCGTGGCTGCAGCACCCGCACCAGACCCGAGGCGCCATGGCTTTCCAGTATCCCCATGTCCTGGGCATAGTCGAACACCGCCGTAATCCGGCCGGCGACGCGGTGCGCAGTCTCCACCCGGCCGCCCTGCTGAGTTTGCATCACCACGTCGGCCAGCTGCGTGCGCTTGATCTGATCGATTGGGATTTTCCCGATGGCGGGATAGACGAAGCGCTCCAGCGTGTTTTCGAGCTGCACGCGGTGCTTGTGATTGGAGAGAGAGGGTTGCTTGACCACCAGCCACTGGCGGGCGACGGTGTGGAAGTCCGGCGCCACCGGCGCTGCGCGCTGTTCGGTGGCCTGGGCCTTCGCCGCGGCGTGCGCCGCGCGCGCCTGCGCCAGGGTCATGCCCGGCAATCTTCCGTACGTCCTGGTGCGCTGGCGTCCGGCCTGCATGAAATTGGCGCGCCATGACTTCAATCCGCTGGGCGCAACGTACAGGTACAGGCCGCCGGCGTCGCCGAGCTTGTAGGGCTTATCCTTGGGCTTTGCGCCCTCGACCTGCTTGACTGTGAGTGCCATGGTATCGATCTCCCTGGTGCCACAGGCGATACCATGATTGTCGGCTGGCTTGAGCGGTATCGTCCTGGACTCTGGTGGACGACTATAGACTCAAAGCCTAATGAAATCAAAGGGAAGATAGACTGTGCGGGACTCTGCCGGACTCGCATGGACTGAAATTGGCGGAAGCGGTGGGACTGTTTAGTGTAGAAAAAACAATATATTACAAGTTTGATACCATCCGAAACACCATTAATCGAACAGCCCGGCAGACCCGCGCCGGCTATCTCAGCTGAGAGAATCCTAATCTCGCGGCGACTGCAAAACCCAGCACTGCGCGAAGTGCGTGATGGTCTCGCCGTCGGTATGGATCTCATATCCTTGGAGCATCATCTGTTGATGGGTCATCCTGACAAGCACAGGCTCAAATAGCGGTTGGGTGACGCTTGGGTGCAAAGTAGGTCGGGACATGTCAAGCAGCTGCGCCTTCTTTGTCGGTGTGGCGTCCTGGCTTCTGGACCAACTTTTTATCACCAGACTTCCTATAAAGCTCGGAGCGACAGCAAGCTCCTCGACGCTGAGCGCGACACCATTCCGATACAGCTTTTTCATGATGAAGAGCATGGGGAAAGTATAGCGCGCTTCCCCGGACGCGCGGTTTACCCCGGCCAGGCCTCGACAACTTGCCGATGGCGCGCCGCACAATCACCGAGCGCACCCAGGACAGGCCCCATCACCCATTCTAGCCAGACGTCATAATCCGCGAGCGCCGGCGCATCCGGCACCAGGCACGGCGCGGCAAGCGCGCTATCGAGCGGCGGCGGCCTGCTTGGCAGCATCAACGGCGGCGCCGAGGAGGCGCACGCGCTCAGAATCAGGGGCGCAATCAGCGGGCAAAGGCTTCGCACTTGTCAGTTCCTTGGTGATCTTGTTGAGGCTGGCGGTGAGCGTGTCGCGCGCGCCGGCATAGGAGGCGGCAGAAGCCGCTATCTTGCGCGCTGCTGCCTCGATATCATCCAGCACCTTTTGCGCGCCCTGGGCGGCGGATTCTGCCCTTCCCTGGCGCAATTCGGCGATCTGAGCCGCGGCGCGCCACCCGTTGATGGCCCAGCCGGCGGCGAAGGCCAGGGCCAGCAGGCCGGCAGCGATCGATGCGCGCGCCGCCGGCGTCAACAACCAGGCCGGCATCATTCCAAAGCCTTGACCGCGGCGTCGGCGGAATACCAGCTCGAGGACCAATGCCCAGGCCATGGCTGGCCTGGCCGCCACGCTTCGATGTACTGCGCCCAGCCGTCGGCTACAGTGGTCGGCAGCGCGTCGGGAAGCGTGTAGACCAGCAGGCGCGCCGCCGCCGCGGCGACGATGTCCTGGTAGTGGATCGCTTCCCACAATGCAGCCGAGCTCGTGCCGATGGTGTAGCGGTCACAGATCCACAGCATCCGCTCCTTCGAGGCCCGATGGGTCAGCACGCCATGACAGCCACCGCCCCGCTCGAACTGCCACCAGCCGCGGGCCGGGCCGACTTCCCCTTTGCCGGAGATCACTTGCCGGCGGTTTTGCAGCCCGGATTCCTGCAGCGCGATCGCCAGCATCAGCCGGCGCGCGGCGGTGGTGTCCGGGATCCCCAGCAGCTTGAGTTCGTCGAGGGCCGGGAGGATCGCGGTTTTCAAAAGCCGGGAGGCGTCCATCACATCAGCTCTTTCACTTCCCTGGCGATCTGGGCAAGGTCGGCGTCGCGACGGCGCTCGGCCCAGATGAAGAATGCCCGCACGATGGTCCAGCCGGGCAGGCCACAGGCGAACATGAGGCCGCCGAGGGAGACCAGCCCGATGTAGGAATCCGCCCAGCCCTGCAGGCCCAGGTGCATCACGACATAGGAGCCGCCGCCGACCGAGCCCATCACGGTGCAGACCAATGCCACGACCCATTCGCCGGCCGTTTTGGGGCGCAGCATGATCATGACTACGACCGCAGCCAGGCCGGACGATATAGCGCCGGCGCCAGCCAGGCCACCGATGGCTTTCCAGCCGGCAGCGCCAGCCGCGACGCTTGAGGAATTCGGGTCCATTATTGGATGATCTCGTAGTGAAATTGCTCGGTGCCATCCGCTGAGGTGCCATTAGCGACGTTGATGACAAAGTTGCCCCCGCTCGGGCCAGCGTAGCATCGCCCTTTATTGACAAGCATGATGCCCGCGAGACTATTTTTCTCTTGAAGCATAATCCGCGCGTTAGGCGCGACGCCGCCGTGCGTGACAGTTGTGGATACTGCGGCTGCAAGAGTGACGTCCCCTACCAGGGGCATGTTGTTGTATTGATTACCACGGCCATAGCAGTTGGAATTTGTAATTCCTAAAATTCCGATGTTTGCGCCATCATGCACACGGTTGTTCAGCACAGCGATCGACGTCGAGTCTTGCAAGTCAACGCCATAGGTACCCGGTGATATCAGCGTGTTACTTTCGATGCTGATGCGTGCGCTACCAGAGATCAGAATTCCGACATTGGCACTGCTCTTGTGGACGTTGCCCTGGATGCGAGAATCGGCAACGCGCTGCACGACAATTGCGTTCCAACCACCATTTATGGTGTTATTCGAAATGATCAGGTTGTCGATGCTGTACGGGGATACCGCGATCACACGAATTAGCCCCTCCCCCGCTGTCTGAGCAAAATTCGATACGATGTTTCCCGACACATCAATGCCCGTCGACCCCGCCCCATTTGCAGCAATCCGAATGCCGTCAGTCCTTACCCCCGACGATGCGCCAACGATGACATTGTTGCTCACCTTCGTGCCCGAAAATCCACCTGTATAGTCCGGATCGCTGCGCCCAATATTCACGCCGATCTGGCGACATCCGATGAACGTATTGCTGGAGACCTCGTTATAGACGCCGTCGAAAATCTGCGTTCCGCCATTCACATTCACTGCATGATTCCCGACTAGCTTGTTATAGGAGCCGTAGAATCGGAATGCGTCCGTAATAGTGGAATCGTTGACCACGTTCCCTATAACGCGGTTATACGATCCGAAGAGATAGGATAGTTTCTCGTGTACACCATCAGCGGTATTACCAGAGATCAGGCAATAATCAGTGCCCTCCCCGAAGATACAATTGATGAGTTTCCCACCGGAGGCACTTGTACCAAAATGATTCTGACTTACGATATGGTGGCCCCCCAGGTACATACGCACACCGAAATAGGCCGTGTGCTCTTCAGTGTAGCTGACTGGTCCTCCCACGAATCGATTGTCACTGATATTGGCCTGCTTGCAGCCAACCAGTGATACGCCTATTTTCGGCGGGGTGTCGATCGTTAGCCCTTGCATGGTGAACCGGTCACCGGTCACATAGATCAAGCCGGGCATCGTCGCGATTGTGCCGGCATTTGTGTCATCGACTGTACCGTCACCAGCAATCGTCCCGGCGCCTGTAATCGATACGCCATCTGCCTGCACATCGAACATGTACGGAGGGTTAGCTTGCATCACGCCGTAGTTGCTGGCGATGATGCCCTCAATCTGAATGTGCACTGAGCGCGTGATTTTCACCGCTCCGGACAAACCTTGGCTGGTGTCGATGACGACAGGCAACCCATCGTCGCTATTTGGTATCACCAGTTTGCAGCCCGCTGGCACTGCGTCTACAGCGCGCTGCAGAGTGGCTTTGTTCACCATCGGATCAGCGCCATTGGAGAACACACCGAAGTCAGTCACGCTCACACGCTCGCGGGTTTTGGTCAGCAGGGTCCGGCTGACAGATCCCAGGAAGCGCTGAACAAATCCAACAACCCCGCCGCCGTCCGGCTGGGACAGTTCAAGCGCCAATTCTGTCGCTGAACCGGTGGCAGGCAGGGTCATGACCGGGTTGCCGTTTTCGTCGAACGACAGCAGCTTGCCGGCTCGATCCGCAGCGCTTACCAGCGGCGGTATCGGCTGTTCGTTGCGCGGGATTTGGAGAACCCTGCCGTTCACGCCCGGAGAGATGCCGAGCGCGGCATCAAACTGCTGCAAAGCCATCCACAGCCGGTCAAAATCCGGGTTAACCACTCTCGACAGGAAATCCCCGTTTTGCTGATAGTCGGTGCTCCGCTCCAAGGGAATGATCCGTTCCAGCATTACCTGTTGGCCCGCCGCCGGCGCGGCGGAAAATGTCACGACGCCGCCCGATGGGTTCCCTACTCCGGTCACCGTATAGCCCGAATGGATCACGGAGCCGGCAACCGTCACCACCATATCCGCGGCGCGGTGAATCTGGCATGCATAGGGGAATTCGACGGTCGAGCCGTTGCCGACATATGCGAACCGGGTTTCTTGAATTGAGACAGTCACGGGCGGCAACCTCGGGCGATGGGCGCCACCAGGTGGCGCTCAGGTTTCCAGCGTCACCTCGTGGACGCCGGTTGATTGGCGCCAATCTTGCCATGGTGCTGCGGTCGAAATCTCGACTATTTGGTTGATGCGAACAGGGGCATTTCCTACTGCGCCGGCGCCGCTATCGAGGTAATCGTCGGGCTGCTCGCGCACCTTGGGATTCCAATCCTTCATCTGATCCCATAGCGGGCCGTCCAGGACATCGACGTGCGCCCAAAGCACGCCGGACTTGATGGGCGGCTCCAGCGCACCCAGGATGCGATCGTTTTTGTTGGAGTTCTGGACAATCTCGGTCACCCCGCAGCGTAGGCCCCGCTGCTTGAGCGCGCGCAACAGCAGCTTGCCAACGAAGCTCCCTACGCTGTTCACTTCCACGTAGACGTGCAGGATATTGCAGCGCTGGATGATGTCGCAGGCCTGCAGCACCTGCCCGCCGATGATCTGGGTATTGCGAGTGTCTGAGAACTCGGCGAACTCCCCGGTCAGCCCTTCGCAAACATGCCAGTAATGGTTGCCCAGGTTGTCGTCATACACCACGGAAAAGGCCGAGGCATCGCCGCCGGCCTTGCCGAGTGATGGATCCCAGTAGGCCCGGCCGGAAACGATCTGCACCTCTCCCAGCATCATGCGCACGGAGCGGTTGGCACGATCAAGCGTGGGCTGCACGCTGTAGGCATTGATTTTCTCGGGATCCAGGCGGCATTCGTTAATCGGCTTGGCCTCGAGCATGTACTGGCTGTCCCAGTAATTCAGGGTGCGCGTCTTGCGGCGGCGCTTGATGATGTCCTCCCGCGTGAAGCGCTCCGGCCAGGCGCAGTGCGCGTAGATATCCAACACCACGCCGGGCGGCTTGGCAAAAACGATTTCGCCGCCCTCGACCTGGTAATCGGCACCCTCCTCCAGCATGCGGGCAAACTTGTGGATCCCGGTGATGACGTACAGGCCGTCTTCACCAGGTACGAACGGGATCGCGTAGCGCGTGCGCGTGCTGGTGTCCTCGTAGCGGACGCTGGACTCGAATAGCGGGATCTTCAGCAACGCGGCGCCGGCGGCAACCTGCTCCGGATAAATCGAATCATGGGTGTGCGGCGTGCCGATGTAGGTTTCGCGGCCACCGGGCACAAGAATAAAGGTCGATTCCTGGATCTTGTTGCGCAGGTTCTCGCGCGCCTCGGGCGTGCGGATGTTCTTCGGCACCTCGACGTCGTCGTAATCAATATCGCGCGCGCGGGCGCTGGTGACGTTCTGATTGACGCCGGTGGCCGTCATGCTGGCATTGCGCGCATCGGTCGCGCCCGCGACCCAGAACATTTGCGCGCCCGGCTTGGTCGGCAGCATGCCGCCACACAGCGGGTGCCGGCGCAGCACGTTGATGGTGTCACGCGTCAGCTTGGTGGCAAGCGGGCCGTCAGCAGCCCAGATCAGCGATACCCATGTGCGATCTCGGTAGAGCTGCCACGCCTTGTAGACCGCGTAAATCGTCGACTTGGCGGCGCCGCGGAAGATCATCAGCACGCGTACAGGGTCGTCGCAGGTTTCCAGCCAATGGCAGATGCGGATATGCAGGAGCGGAACTATCCACCCCTGCACCTTCGCCCACATCAGGAAAAAGGCGAGAAACGATACTCTAGGCTTTCCCATGCACGCGCTTGTCGAACGCCGCCTTTGCCGTTCCCTGCTGAATCTGGCTCAGCAGCTTGGCGGCTTCTCGCTCTGCGGCCTGGATCTCGGCGTCCAGGCTGTCCAACTCGGGATTGCCCTCAGGAACAGCAACGCCACCGCTCTCGCCGGCGCTGCTGCGCTGCTGAATCAAGCCGATCAGGTTCGTGGTTTTCATGACCACGGTCAGGGTGGCCGCTGCGTTCTTCTTCATCCAGTAGCGGTCCCCGCGGGTTTGTTGATCCCAGCTGCTCGCCTCGATGCCATGGCCCGGCCATTTATCCGGATCCGCCTCACCCAGAAAGACATCGGTCAGCTTTTCGGTCAGCGCCTGCAGCTTCTCGAATTGGTCCTGTCGCATTATCTTCCCCCTATCGCAGTAAAGTCCGGTGCCCGTTCCGGCGCCCCCGTCCCAGGCTTCCACCAGTAGTCTTGCCCCCATTCCGTCCGGGCGCGGCGCTGCATCCTGCTCAGGTACCCCGGGGATAGATTTTCCTGCAAAGCATGCAGCCCAGCATGATCGAATGCTGCCTTGGCATACCAAATGTTGACGTAGGGCGTATGGCTGCGCGCCGTGCGCAGCGCCTCGGCGCCTATGTGCGTGTCTTTGCCGGCCATCGCCTGGTAAATGTTCTCCACTCCAAGCTTGTACCCGACATCGAACACGCTGCCAACCGTCGGCCCGGCCAGGTTTTTGATAGCGTTGGCTGTGGCGTCGCCGTAGTTGTCGGTTGGATCAGACAGCAGGAAATCCCCCACAAATCCAGCGCCGCCACCCTGCGCCATGGCGCGGAACCAGAACTTCGGCGTAGTCATGTCGGCGGGGTCCTTGCCCTGCACGATCTGCTTGTTCTGGTAGGCGATCGCGCCCAGCGCAGTTAGCGACGTCATCAGCGCGGCGCCGTACATCAGGCGGTTGGCCATGGCCGGGGCGCCATCCAGCCCCTGCGGCGCATCGAGCATCCGGCGCCAGTGCCGCGAAATCATGGCAATCGGAAACGATTTGAATTGCATGGCGCTGCGGGCAAGCTCCCCCCGTGCAGTCCCGGCAGCCAGGCCGCCGCCGCTGGACAAGGCGCGAGTCGCCAGATCAGGATTGATGACTGCATATTCCGATTCGTCGGTGATCAGGCCCAGCACCTTGGCGACGACTTCATTCGCCCGGGCATCGCCGCTGGCGCGAATTGCTTCCGGGGTCAGGAAATCAGCGCCCTGGAAGCTTGTGAGCTGGGCTTGCGTGACCACATCCCAATCCGCCTCGGTCAGGCCCTTGCGCGTCAAGTGGGAGCGGTCCCACTCCGGCAAATCCGCCCACTTCGTCTTCGACATCCTGGCCAGGCCATTCATCATGGTCATGGAAAACGCCCGGCGCAGGTTATCCGTCCAAGCGTTCATCAGGGACAGCTTCATGGTGCTGTTCGCAAGGCGCCCAGACCAAGTGTTTTTGATGTTGTCGCCGCTCCACCGGTTCAGGTTCGATATCATCGAATCCGCGATGATCCCGTGCATCGTCAGGAAGTCGCGCGTCTCCCCGTCGAACTGCTTGCCGATATTCTTCAGCGCCTCCCAGTAGGACAGCTTGTTGTAGCCGGTGGTGACAAAGTAGCTCCCCAGGTCCGTCAGGCTGGACAGCGTTGCGCCGCCCAGCTTGCCAGCCACTTGGATATTCCGGATATCCTGGCCGATCTGAGCCAGATTACCGTTTTCAGAAGCGGAGGTCTTGCCGCTGACAACGTTCCAATATGCCTCCGGCTTCATGCCGAATGAGCGCTTCAGCCCCAAATCGGCGATCTTGGCTTGATCGAACTGCAGGCGCATCTGGTTCTCGGGGTTGGGGCCGTACCGCTCCACAAGACCGATATCGCGCGACAGGCCGCCGATGTGGCCCGACATGGCGTCGTACATGCTGCCGCCACCATACTTGCTCATGTAGCCCAGGTACGATTCTGCATCCTTGAAATGGATTTGCCGGGACTCGCTGCCGGCATTTGCGCGCGCGCCGGTGCCCGCATACTGCCCGGGCTGTAGCTTGTTCAGGCCTCCCGTGGAGATGGTTTCCCATGCGTTTTCCAGCAGCGGGATCACCTGAGCGTCCGTCATCAGCGTGCCATCCTCCTGGAGGTAACGGCTGCGGTCGAGCAGCGGCAGGACATCGCCCACCCAGGCATTGCGGGCTTCCGGCGTCGCATTTCCCCGCACCCTGCCCCGCTCATGCGGCTGCGGCAGGTAGCCATAATCCAGCTTACCCACGTCACCGCCGGCGGCGTTGAATCGCTGGCGCATCTGCTCGATGGAATCCAGCCAGGCGCGCGCTGCGCGCTGCGCAACCTTGTTGCCGGTCCGGCCGGCGCCGTTCTCGAAGATTTCCGCCGCCAGGTCCCGGGTCATCTGCGGGTTCTCGGCGTCAAATACCGCCATGAGCGCACGCCGACCGAGACCTGCCCCTTGGCGACTCTCCACGGCCTCCATCAATTCCATGAGATTGGCCATGTTCTCGCGCTTGACGCCTTCGATATAGTGGGAGGTCAGCTCCATTTCCCGCACCAAAGCCTTGCTCCTGCCGGTGGCATAGGACGCCATCAAGTCCCCGACCCGGGTATCCATCGATGCGGTTTTGAGAATCTGCAGCTGGGCGCGCTGCACCTTCAATGCTGCCTCGGCCTCGATGTCGGCCATGGCCTGCTGGGCCGCCTCGATGACGCGCTGGTCGGATGACTTGGCGCGCCAGGCGCTGGGGTCTTGCCGGGCCAGCTGGCGCATGGTGCTGCTGATCTTGTCCTCGATCTTCTTGATTTCTGCGTTGGTCAGCATCCGGCCGGCGGCTTGCTGTACGGCATCGATACAGTTCTTGTGCATGGTTACCTCGTTATCCGTTGCGCAGGAAACACTCTGCGGCGACTTTCAACAGTGGGGCGTCCTTGACCTCGGCATCGGCTTCCGCCTTCACGGCTTCCAGGGCATCGGCCAGGCGCATGGGCTGATCCATCCCCTCGAGCTGCACCATCATGTCGGGCGACAGGCGGGATATTTCGGCGGTCTGGGCGTCGAGAACGTCGGAGATTCCAATTTCCCCGCGTTTTGCTATACTGGCGTCAACCAGCTTGTCCCGACCTGGTTGGTGCAAAAAGCCATCCAGCGTATCCCCGGCGTGAGTGTCCATCCACTTGCCGGGGGATTCGGGCCCCAAGTTGGTTTTTTCTTTGGAAATCGGCGCATCATGCCCGGGCTTTCCTGGGTCTTGGACGTAGGCGCTGACGACCTGCCTGACGTCGCTCCCCTCCACCTTGTTTTCCGCGAACACCACCGTGCGCGCTTTGCCGTCCGGCCCAGGCAACGAAACGCGCCATTCCCGCCCGCGGCTGCCGTCCGGCGCTGCCTGCCGGGTCGGCTCAAAATTCCGGATCACGCTCGGGAAGGCCATCAAGTCTTCCCTGCCGATTTGCAGTTCCGGCGCCTTGGATGACTCTTCCCCGTGGCGCCAGATGAATTTCACCAGCCCGTAACCCTGGCCTTTCACCTCGATGTCACCAATACCCCGCCAGCCGCCACGGCTGATCGCCACGGCATCTATATCCTCGGGACGGATCATCACCATGGGGTCGAAGCGGTCACCCTCGGGCAGCGCGCGCACCAGGTCGTAGGCCCGGCCGATGTTGATGCGCTCGACGTCGATCATGCTCGACACATCCACACGCTCGCCGGCCGCCAGCTGGTCGCTGGCACGCATCACCGCATCCACGTGGCGCGATGCCCCCACAATGTCCTGGGCGGCGTACAGGTTGGTCGAGTCCATGGCCTGCCTGGCCAGGTGAACGCGCGCAGCCGCGACGGCCTCCGGATCGGATGCTGCAGCCCGACCCGCTTCCTCCCCCTGGCGCGCAGCGATATATTCGTCGGTGCGCCGCAGGTAGCGCTGGGTTTCCCCAGCCGGCGGCGCCTCGCCGCGCTGGACAGCGCGCCCAGCCCTGCCGCCGCCGTTGTAATGGGCGATCGCGGCGCGCACGTTGCCGTCGTATTGGGCGATCAGGTCTTTCATGAACCGGGCGCTGGCATCGATATTCGCCAGCGGGTCGCGCACATCGGTGCCGCGCCCATACGCTGCCCAGGTTTCGTCCATGAACTGCATGATCCCCTTGGCGCCGACCGGGGACGTTGCTGCGCTGCTGGGAGACTTCTCCCCGGCGTTCTTGATCGCCAACAGGGCCTCGGGTGGGATTCCTTCGCGCTGGGCAGCCGTCACGGCGTAGGCGTCCAGCCGTGGGTCGTTGTATCGCAGGGCCTGGCGCTCGTTGGCGCCCATGGCGGCCAGTTCCCGCTCGGCGGCCGGATCGCCCGGCCCGCGCCCGGCCTGGGCTTGCTGGCGCGCACGTACGCCACGCAAGGCATAGGCACCGAACCCCACAGGAACCAGCGTCGATACGGCCAGGCCGACGGGGTCGAACGGGTCATACTGGTCTGCGATCTTGTTGTATCCAGCGTTTTCAAGGATGGATTTGCTGGCGGCCTGCTGGGCGATGAATCCTCCTGGACCGCCGGCGGCGACATAGCCAATAGTTTGGCGAGTAGTTCGACCAGAAACCGGCAACCGCACAGCGACAGCGGACGAAATGCCGGTTGCGACGCCGACTTTAGTCCGGGTCTGGATATCCACCCCTTCAGCCTTCAGGCGGTCGGCCTCCGTCATCCCCTCGTCGACGCCCATCATGAGCGCGCCACCAGCCGGGCCCATAAGCAGCGAGTACCCCACCGCCTTACCACCAAACCGCCCAAGGCCGAACAAGAGCTGTTCAGCCATGTTGCTGGTGGCTGGATCCGGAGCGAAGCTGCGCGCCTTGACACGCAAGCCCGTACCGAGCTCGGTACTGAACGCCTCGCCAGACAAGATTCTGCTTTGAGCATCCCGGCGCGCTTGATCGGGCACATCCCCCGATGTCAGATCAGCCAGCATGGAGACACCTTGCGGAACCTCGCTTGCGAGATTCAAAGCACCAAAGGTTCCCCCGAGATCCGCCATGCTGGCGGGAACCTCAAGGCCCAGGCCAACGCCTGCACCCTTGAACGGCGCCGCGGCAACACCGCCCGCCGCACTCCAAAATCCACGGGACGGTGCCCGCTCCGGCAGGGGCCTTGCGACCCGATCATCCAGGGTCTGGTCAATTTCCGACTGGAACATTGCGTCGATCATCAGCGCACCTCGATTGTGATCCGTTTCCCCTGCTGGTTGAGCACCAGCCCCGATCCCGCGCTCACGTTGTAGCGGCCCGGACCGGCGTGCACCAGGGATGCCTCCGGCAAGCTTTTCACGAACTCATCCAACGGCACCTGGGTCTGCCCGACGTAGACCATGCCATTGGACGCCTGGCTGGCAAGATCGGCCGGCTGGATGGACTCGATGCGCTTCTCGAACGTCCGCTCCTCCATTCCTGGAGGGAGCGGCAATTTCTTGCCGTTGGGCTGCTCGATGATCCGGCCGGCGGCCATGCGCACTGCGCGCGCGATATCCTCGCCGCCACCCTCCGCGGAAAACCCCGCCTGGATGTAGTAGGCGGCATCGATCATGCGCGCGCGTACCTCTTGGTTGAGGAAGGCGTCACCGATTTCCTGGGCGATCTGCGCCCGCCAGCCGGTTTCCTGCCGGCTGTCGATGGCGATGGCTTTGTCCCGGATGGCACGCTCTCCCCGCAATACCAGTTCGCTGGTATGGCGCCCTATCGTGGTCTTGCTGTTGGCGAACATCATCGCGGTCCCGAGAACCTTGTCCTTGGAATCGAATTGGTGCGCCAGATCGGCGATGCGGTCGGCATCCTTCACCAGGTCGCCGATACCGGCCAGGGCCGTGGATTGCTGGTCCGGCGGCAGCGCCTTGATCATCCGCCCGATTGTTTCGGCCTCCTGCGGCTGCAGTGGGGAGATTTTTCTGTCCGCGGCGACTTCCACCTGGTCGATTTGCTTCATGCGCTGGGCGATGATTTTCTGCGCGTCCTGCACGCTGCCCAGGTTGATGACGGGCGCGGCCTCGATGACGGCGCGCTCCTGGGCGGCCTGCCAGGGGTTTTCCTTGTACGCCTTGTCGCCGCCATCGTGAATTCTCTGCATGTACTCGATCAGCTTTTCCTGGTCCGGGCTGGTGCCGGTGCCGGGTGTCGACCCAGGGCGGCGCATCTGCTCGATGACGGCCTGCTGCTTGGATAACGGCATCGACGCGAAGCCCGCCACCTCGGCTTGTGATTTCACCAGCTCCTGGACGGCGGGCGCCGCGCTGGTGCCGGCGGTGATGTCGGCCAGCCCGGACAGGTATTCGGTAGAGAGATAGCGGCCGTTGAGCATCAGATCCCGCGCGCCCTCGTAGGCGGTTCGGCCAGCCTTTTCCCGGGCTTCCTGCTCACGGTTGGCTTTTTCGGCTTCCCTGGCGTTGGATGCCAGGATGCCGTTTTCAAACGCATACGCCTTGGTGATCAGCGCGGTACGGCGAGCGGGGTCGATCGCTTCGCCCTCATCGCCCTCGATGCGCTTGCGCGCCGCGCGTACCAGCTCGATGTCCCCGGTTTGCGCGGCGCCTTCCAGGGTGGCATTGGCAAAATTGAAGGTCGCCCCTTCCTTGAATTTCTGCTTGGCCTCGGCAATCCGGGTCGGATCCCATCCTGCCGCCGGGCCGACCATGTCAGCGACGGTGTCCCACTGGCCGATGGCGGCCGGTAGGTCTCGCATGGCGGCGCGCTGCAGCTGCTCGCTCATCGTCACCAGAGATGCGCCGGTGTCCTGCTGCGATCGGCGGATTGCCTGGCCGTTCAGGCTGCGCTCCAATGCCCCATAGCTGCGCACCAGTTGCGCCTCGATCACCTGCCGCTGCTCGCTCGTCAGGCCTTTTGTCCGCTCGGCCACCAGGGCCTGGCGCTTCTCGGCAAATTCGGGCAACGCGCGATCCGACGATAGCCGGCCGTCCTGCAGCTGCAGCGCCATGTCGTCGTGCAGGCTGTGCATGTCGTTGGTCGTGGTGGCGAGCACCACCGCGGCGTCGGCGTTCCGCTTCTGCTCCTCGGCCCGGCGCAGTTCCATGGAAGCGCCGAACAGTGTGTCCCCCGCCCCGGCAATGGCCCGGCCGATTCCATCCGATTGCGGCACCCTGACTTGCTGCTCGGGCTGCGCGACCACATTCCCAAATCCCCCCAATGGAATCTTCATGGCTACCTCTTAATGCGAACGTACTTGTCCAGGGACGATGCGCCGGCGGACAACAGGCTTCCCGTCAAAGCGGCACTTCCCTGGCTGCGCAGGATGCCGGCCTCGGCCTCGGCTGTTTGCTGGCGGCGCTGCCCGGTCAGCAGCGTGCTGTAGGCATCGCTCTCGGAATCCCGCATGATTTGCTCGTTGATCCGCACCGGTGTCCCCTCCCCGGTCGCCACCCCCGACGCCGCTAGGGCCGCGTTGGCGGCGCCGGCCTGCGCCCGGGCAGCTTTGCGGATTTTCTCAGCCTGCGCCACCGCGGCGTCGCGCTGCTGCTCACCCTCGCGCCTGGCCAGTTCGGCGTTGGCTTTGGCCGTTTGGTTTTGCTGGATGCCGGAATACACGGTGCCAACCGCTGACGTCGCCATCCCGATCAATGCCACTTCCAAGCCTGTACACATGTTTACACCTCAAAAAGTCGCCCGAACTCATGCAGGCCGATTGATTGATACAGGCGCGCCGTCTGCTCGACGTGCACCCCCGTGGATATCCCCAGGACGATCTGCTTGGCGCCACGCCACTTCGCCCAATCGACGAACATCTGCACCATGCGCGCCGCCGCCAGGCTCCCGCGCTTGTCAGGCCGCACGAATAGCGCCATGTCCTGCGCCACCAGGTCGGCGGAAAACCAGTGCGGCATCACGAATCCCGCAAACCCGGCGACCAGCTCGCCGGCGCGCTCGTCGACTACCAGGAAATAACGCTCGTCATCCACCATCGATGCGATGGTGCCCCGTACCTTGGGAACATCGAACGACAGCTGGCTGAATCTCGGGGATTCCTGGTGCATCACGCGGCCCAAATCCACCATGGGTTCCACATCCTCAAGCGTCGCTTTGCGTATTGCCATGGCTCCTCCTAGCTGTTGACGGTCAGCTTGCGCACCACCGACAGCAGATGAAAGGGGTTGGGTTCATCCTGGGCGATCGTGATTTCGGCGTCGCCCCTGGACCATTCGGTCAGGCCGGCGCGCTTCATTCCGGAAAGCGCGGCAGGCGGGACGTCCAGAAGATCTGACCCGAATTCACGGAACGAGATGACGTCACCGTTCAGCTTCGCGCCGATCGTGTCCATGAACAGCAGGGAGACCTCGTGCACGCGCTGGGCATTACCCTGGGCGCTACCCTCGCCGTATTGCAGTTCGGGCCGTAACAGCGTCACCTCGACGGTATAGGGCAAGCCGATCTGGACCGCGTGCGCCGCCCGAGGCAGCACGATCTGACCACCGGTCACCTCGAACGTCCCCACGAACACGTCATCGGCGCGCGCGGCGACCGTCAATCCCTCCAAATGATCCAGGCCGGACCAGGTATCCGTGCCCGGCACCGAGGCGCCCAGAATGGTGGAATCCGCATAAATTTCCGGTTGGAAACGCTCGACATAGCGCCGGGTCTGGCCGCCGGCCGTGCGCTTGACGATGGCCCATACCTCGTCGCCGTCAGCGTTCGGGATCGATGCCACGGACTCATACTCGCCGGCGGTGCCCTGGGGCGTCCAGGCAATCACGCTCTCATCCCGATCGATGGTCATGGTCGCCAGCATGCCGTCGCTGCGCACGCACCACAGGATGGAGCGCGGCTCCTGCTGGTAGCACATGTCCACGATGCCGGCCTGGGTCAGGTGGTCCGCCAGCACGGTCAAATCCGGGGCGCTGTAGGTGTCGGCGCCGATCCGGTACGCCATGGCCCGGAGTTTTTTGCCGGCGCGCTGCACGAACAGCACCTCATTCCCAACGCGGCACGGCTTGACCGTTCCGGACCCGTAGACCGATGGGCTCTTGGCCTGCACGTTGGTGGGCGACAGCGGCTTCTCCACCCCGCCCTCCATGGTGTACTCGCCGCCGTAGGTGAACGGGATCAGCGCCTTGGCCGACGCCATGCGCTGGATGGGGTTGATCTGTCCGGTCGAGGGTAGCGAGAAGCTGAAAGCGTCGTCGTCGTTCGTCCCGATCGTGAAGTCGAAGAACAGGCCGGACCGGCTGCCCCACACGGTTTGCGGATACCGCGGCGAGCCGGCGGCGACCAGGCGCTGCTCGTACATCGCCCCGGTGCAGGGATAGCCGTCGGTGTCGTTCCAGACCGCACGCTCAAGCGACCATGCCGACGGCGGCGACCCCACCGCCGCGGACAGCTCTTCCTTGATCGTGCCCGTCGCGTTTTGGACATCGGCCACGGCGGTGATCAGGACCAGGCCGGAATTGATCCGCAGATACTTGCCGACGTCCCCAGCGCGGAAGCTGTCAGCGTCGGCTAACAGGGTCACCGCCGCGCCCACCGGGTCCTTGGCCGAGGGAGTGATGGTCGTTTGGGGCGAGTCCTCGAGGATCCAGTCATCGGCAGGCACCGCCACATCCGGGAAGGCGGCGAGAATTTGCGCCGTGGCGCTGGTGGCGCTGGCCACTGCCGTGATCTTGGCCCGGCCGGACAGGTAGGTGATATGCCGGCCGACGTCGCCGGCCAGGAACGTGCCAGCCGACGCCGTGACACTGCGGCCCGTGCCGGTAGATGCATCGGACAGCGTCAGACTGGCGCCAAACCTGTCGCCGATCTCCGCGAACGGCGTTACCGTGAACGGTGCCGGGCTGAGCACCCAATTATCCGGTGCCAGGCGCCGCAAGGTGTGAATGGCAACCGCGCCATGAAAGATGAACATGGTGTCGGCACCCTGGGTGTAATCCAGCTCCTGCACCATGTCCGCGCTGTATGGCGTGGCAATCTCGTAGGGATCGGGGCCAGCCATCACCTGGCCGCCGCTCTGCACGTATACCCGCATGTAAAGGTGCCCGAATTCCAGGACATAGGCCTGGGTGGTGGAGAACACGTAGGGGATCAACCGCGACCGCTGGGCATGGTGCTTGGTGCCGGCGACGAACAGGCTACCGTCCCGGCGCTCGGCGCCGCCGTGGATGTTGACTATGCAGTTGCGCAGGTGCTTGGCGCCGTTCTGGTACCGTGCCACGTCGACGCGGCCGAAGCACCGCGGAGAAACCTCGCCGGCGGTGAAGTTGGTCTGAGTGATCGTCACCCGTGCCATGTCAATTCCTAGAATCGGGATTCATAGAAGCCGCCAGAGCTGAATTCCTCCGGCGGATCGTCCTGGCCGTCGATCGCCTTGGCGACCTTGAGCTGCCGCGCGAACTCATCCCGGTAGCTATCCCGCAGGCTGACCGACGCGGTAACGGTGTAGGCCAAGGCGGCCGCCATGGCCAATTCCATGACGCTGATCAGGTTCGTGCTCCACGTCGCCTCGACGTCATTGCGGAAGATGTAGACAAGCGGCAGCTGATCGACGTCGGCCAGGATGCGCTGGCCCTCGGACTGGTATCGCACGGGCCTGTCGCGCGTGCCGACCTGGATCGTGCGCAGCCAATCGCCGGGGAGCTGGAACTGCTGGCGAAAGTCGAACGGGGGCGGCTCGACCATGGGAGCCAGGATCACGCGCCTGGTCGCGCAATTCCACGTGTGCGCGCGCAGCACGGTATCCCGCAAGCTCGGGTAAAGGTTGGCCGCCGAGCGCACGTGGTCCCTCGGCTCGTCAAACGAGCTGAAGGACTTGGCGCCCAGCATCTGCAGCGCATTGGAACAAATCGATACGGACGTCGCCATCATTCGCACCCAAATAAAAAGCCGGAGCGCAAGGCTCCGGCAAGCCCCCTTGCGAGGGAGGAGAGGCACAGCAAATGCTTAGTCGGCCACGTACTGAATCTCGAAGCGCAGCGCCTGATTGGCCGCCAAAACCGCACCTGTCACCGTGGCGTACACGTCCACCTCCTCGGTGGTCACGTACTCGGCACCGCTCGCGATCAGCTCGCCGTTGTTGGCATCCTTATGCCCTGCCGCCGCCGTATTGACGGAAGAAGCAATGCCGTTGGCGTCGATCACGGTGCCGTCGCTGGTCTTGCGCAAGCCGATGTCGAGCGTGGAGCTGGCGGTGCCGGAGGCGCAGCTGACCTTGTTGTTGATCAGGATGCGAGACCCGCCCGGGATCCGGCCGATGAAGATCGTGTCATTGATTGCCAGCTCGGCATGGGTCGCCGGCAGCTTCGCTGCCAGGATGCGGACTCGGCCAAAAGATTCGTACGGGAGAATCTTCTGGTTTGCCAGCACCTTGGCGGCTTGGGTGGTGTTTACTTCAGCCATGGTTGGTACTCCTTGATGTGGTTCGATTAAACGAATTCGAGATGGACAACGCCGTATTCCCAAACCCGCACGGCACCCACGGAGCCAGCGGCGGATACCTGCATCGTGTCCTTCTTGTCGGCGCGGCGCTGGGCCTTGCCCTCGAAGAAGCCTGTGCCGAAGTGCACGGCGTCACCCGCCCAGGCGGCGGTGATGAACGTGTTTCCGTTCTTCAGCACACGCTCGTAGGGCACCCATTCAAAGCCCAGCCACTTGCCATCGACGGCACCCTCTTGGAGCATCCTGACCGCCATAAAGTCAGCATTGGTCAAGGTGGTGTCCGCGAGGATGTCTTCCAGCATGTCGGACGTGTAGGCGATATGCAGCTTCTGAGGCGTATCCGCCACCTCGTCGGCCTCGTTGGCTCGGAAGATTTTCTTCGCGGTGATCAGCTTGGCCTTGGTAAGCCCCTGCGCATTTGCCAGAATCTTCTGCTCTGCAGGCAGTTGAATCAGCGAACCCTCTTTTGTTTGCGAACCGCCCAGCATCGCCTGCAGAATCAGCGAGTCCTTGCGGCGATTCCAGGCCGCCAGCAGCGAGTCCATGTAGCTGCCGGTCGGATTGGCCAGCACCTTGGGTTCATCGGCGCGGTCCACCGGCAGCGCCTGGTAGAAGTCCTTCATGATGCCCACGCGGGTGGAGTGCTCGATGTCGCTCCACACGGTGTCACCGTGGCGCACGTTGTTTTCCGGGGTGTCCTCGGCGGCGCCCAAGCGGTTCGCAGTGAACGACTCGCCGACGATGGTTCCACGACCGACCACGCGCGACTCGAAGCGCGAGGTTCGTTGCTGCGCGTGCAGCCGGATGGTGTTGTCGAACTGTTCGACAAACGCCTGGGTAATGGTTTGCGGCATACATCCTCCGAAAGTAAATTAATTCGTTCCTCAATCGCCTTTCAGGGTGTCCGCCAAAACGGGCCTGTCATTTCGCTTGCGCCACCGGCTACCGTGGGGCATTGCGGGCTAAGCATCCTCGCTGGGTATCCGACGCCACTCGGGCCAACGCGGAGATAATGCAACGGGTCGCTGGTCGAAATCTCGACTATTTGCACCCACAAAAAACCCCGCACGCGGCGGGGCTTGACAGGGCTCGGTCGGATCAGACCGACTCGTTGCCGTATTTCTTGTCGAAGAAGGCTTTCACCTGGGCGCTGACGCGGGCATGGTCGGCATGCCTCGGGTTGGTATAGGCCTCGGACAGCAGCAGGCTATTGATCTCGTTGTCGCCAGCGCCCTGGGATGCCGCCGGCGCCGGGCCCGTGTCTTCCTTGAACTCTGGCCCGATGGCGGCCATTAAGCGCAGGAACTGCGGGTTGTTGCCCAGTGGGCCGTTCATGATCTCCTCGACCCCGATTCCTGCCTTGGCGGCGATGGCTGTCGCGCCGGTGGCCGCATCGCGTACCTTGGCGTTGAATTCGGCATCGTTCTGCCAGACCTTGCGCAGTTCCTGGGACGCGGTTTCCGTGTTGTACTGCGCGGCACCCTCGGCCAGCTTGGGCGCCATATCGAAGTACTTCCCGAGCACCAGGTCGAGCTGCTTCTGGGACATGCCGGCGGCATGCGCATCTTTTAGGAAGCCCTGCAGGCCCTCGTCGCCCTCGACGTCGAAAGCTTCCTTCAGGGCGTCCGGGACAGTTACCTTGTAGTCGGTGGGGGTCTGTGGCGGCAGCTTGTCGGCGCCGATTTGCTTTTCGGCGTTGGTGTAGGCCTCTGCGAGCTTTCGCGACGATGCCGCCAGGTCAAAGGATCCATCTTCCTTGTTGACGTGGTATTTCTCCGGAATATAGTCAAAGGTCGCTCCTTCAATGCCGGCCGCCAGGACAGTCCCGGCTGCGGTACCAGCGGCACCCGCTGGTTCGGTAGGCGCGGTAGGCGTGCCGCCGGCGCCACCGCCGGCCCCTTCGTCACCAGTTGCGGCATCCATGTACGGATATTTCTTGAACATTCGGTTCTCCTTTATTGAATGGCGCGGCCCAGCGCCGTGTTGAAAGCAGTCACAAGGTTGTGCAGCGCCGCCGCCTGGGTTCCGTTCAGCCCACGCCCGATCGATGCGAAGGCGCACTCTTGAGTGGTCGGATAATCCGAGGTCCCGATAGGATTGGTATTGCGAGCGCCGATAAATATTTGACCGTTGGCTGGCGCAATGGAAGCTGAGCTATCCGTCGATCCCAACACACCATCAACATAAATACTGGTCTCGGTGGATGATGTTCTTGAACCGATAACAAAAGCGCGGTTATCCAGCGTGACCTTAGGCATGCCAGCATATGCTCCTGTGTGGCTGGTATTTACGCGCGTTAAGAATCCGCTGTTCGGCGGGTACACATGTGCTCTCAACTCGGTGGCGTAGGAGGTCGTGTTGTACCACCCCATTAGGAATGCTGGCACCCCTGTGAGGGTCAGCGCCGTGCGGGCGTAATAGGACATGTGAAAATCGTTTTGCAGCGAATTCACCGACATGTTGTAAAACGGGTTTGCATAGCTTGCCGCAGCTCCGTTGGGCTTGGCGCCGGTTGCCGAATGTGTCCACACACCGTTAAACAACAATCTGAATGCGGCATTGACGTCTCGCGGGTCTTTCAGATTCCATTTATGCGTTGCCGCCGTGCCGCCGGCCATCGGGTAGATGGCCTGCATCAAATTCCACACGCCGGCCTTTTTCATTCCATCTGCCAGCTTATGCACGGCTGTGGACACCGTCGGATCAGTGATTCCGGCCGCACTCAGAAATGCCGTGGCGTCAGGATCGATCACGACGGGTGCGGCACTTCCAAGAGCCGCAAACCGGAACAGGCCCAGGGTTGTCACCGGATCACCTTCCCGAACACCGTCGTGCCACCGTCGAGCGTCCAGAAAAACACAAAATCGGCCAATCGCCGAACACCAGCTCGATATCATCGTTGACAATGATTTTGTGGATTTCGCCAGCCCCCAGGTCCAGCACCTGCTCCCCGGTGCTCGGCCCGTGATCGATGACGCGCGCGCCGTTGGGCGCTATCGACACCAAGTACCCATCCGGGGTCAGATCAGAAATCATGCTCATGCTTCACTCTCCGCGTTCACATCGACGCCATTTGCTCGGTTGATCTGGGACACGATGAACTCGACCACGCGGCGCATGCCGTCGCGGTGATAGGTTTGCAGCACGGCGTCAATGCCGCCGGTGGTGACGGCCGGCCGCGCAAAGCGTTGGGTAAGGTCTTCGAAGATGGCGGCGCCGCGCCGGTCATCCTCGAAAATCTCCTTGTACGTCGCTGGGGTTACCTTGCTCATGTCGCCATGTTCCTTGCCATTTGCTCCATCACCGGCTGCGCCATGGCCTGCTGCTGTGTCTGGCTGTTTGCCTCCTGTGCTGCTTCTTCCCTGGCCGCACGAATGGCCTCGATGTCATCGTCGGACCTGCCAATACGCGCCGGCGCACCGCGGCCGTCGATGATGATGCGCACACTTTCCTCGACGTCGACGGTGTCCCAGATGGCCGGATCCTGCTTGGCCGCCGCCAGTTGCCCCACCGTCATCAGGGTGGTCTCCACTGCCGTCACCTCCTCGAGCTTCTGGGCCTTGGCCATTGGGGATTGGAACGTCACGTTCGCCATGCGCCCAGCCAGGGACTCAGGGGGCGTGCCAAGCGCGCCGGCGCGGTATGCGATACCAAAGCAGCGGCGGACCATCGGGGAATACCATTCGGCCTGCAGCCGGCCATAGATCGGGCCCAGCAGCTGCCTGATCTGCTGCACGCGCACGCTGATCTCGTACGCAGTGCGCACAGGGCCATCCTGCGGGGCCAGCTGGTCCGCGCGCAGGATGCGCCGGATCGCCGCCTGCAGCTGGTCCTTTTTGGTGAACGAGACATTGAAATCGGCGCCGGACTTCAATTCCTTCATGCTGTCCACGCTGTTGGCGACGATGATCTTGCGCGGCCCGACCCTGACCGTCCGCGGGTTGAGCACGCCGTCATCCTCGGCAATCCACATGCCGGTGACAGCCAGCTCGATGTTGGCATCCTCCATTTTCACCAGGCGGTTCAGCTGCTTGATGTCGGGCAACGCGCGAAACATCGGGCCGATGGCGTAGTCGCTGCAGGGGATTTTTGCCCAGCGCGGCACGACGAACGGCAGCTCATGGAAACCGGACTCGCGCACGACCTTCTTCTGATCGCATTCGATGTGGATCGATGAAAACGGCATATTCACGCTGCGCAGGCCGGCGCTGGCGTACTTGGATCGCGGCTCGATGCATTGGATAAAACGCACCTTCTCGTCGCGCTTGCCGTTACCCATCAGGTCGCGCAGCTTCTGGCTCACCATGTGCTCGCCATAGGTGGTGATCGCTTGCTCTACGGTGAGCTGGAATTCGCGGATCAACTGGTCGGGCTGCCCGCCTGGCGTCGAAGCCGACACATAGCACTGTGACATCGGCCAGGCCTCGAACTTGTATGCGGTTTCCTCGCCCTCGGCGATAAACAGCACGAACCAGCCGGCCGCAATCAGATCCAGGCAGCAGTCCATCGCCTCGGCGTCGTAATTCGAGCCGTGAATGTTCAGCCATACCATTTCGGCCGCATCATCCAGCCAGGTGCGCTCTGCCTGGGACTCGCCGCCGGTGGTCAGGCCGAACCAGCGGGAATTACTCGGCGACCCGCCAGACATGACGGCGGATGCCAGGATTTCCCCGGCGTCGGTGCTGGTCGAGTCCAGCAGCTGGGCGCGCTTTGCTTGCAGCGTCGCGGAGTCGTCATGCTCATCGAAAAAGCCACTCCCGCGCTCGGGGAACGAATAGTCGAAGCAGTCCTGCCATACGGTTTCATGCGGAGTGCGAAGCGCCTTGAGCACGTTCAGCCGGCGGGTCAGTTTTTCCGCGATGTGATCGGACAATTCAGCCTCCCAGCTTATCCTTGCCCATGGCCAGCACGGTGCTGGCATTCGCGGCCGCGGTGGAGCCCTGGGCGCCGGCGGCTAGCAGGGACTGGTTGCGCTTAGCACGCCGGGCCTCGGCCGCCTTGGCGTTGGCCGCGGCGGTTGCTTCCGCTTCGGCACGCTCGCGCTCGGCGCGTGGATCCGTTGCGGGAGGGAGAGAGGGGCCGCCGCACATGCCCTACTCCCCCTTCGCTCGCGGCATGACGTAGCCGTCGGCAGTCAGCACAGGGGCGGTCAAGGTGGTGGGGTCGACCTCGCTGGCGCGCATCGTGCTGTACCGGCCATGCCGGACGGGGGCGGCTTCCTGATCTGCAGGCATCCCTTTGGCCTTCGCCATGAGTTCCTGCCGTACCTGTGCCTCGACTTCCGCCCTGATGCGCGCCTCGATCTCGGCGATGGATTCCGCGCCCGGCACGCTACCCGGCTCCTCGAGCGGTTTCTGATCCGCGGCGCCCGGATCGCCGGAATTGTCATTGACCACGGGCTGGGATGCTCCTGGAACCTGGATTTTTTTCGGTCGAGCCATTGCGAACTCCTGGGGGTAATTGATGTGGGATCACGCGGATTGTCTGTCAGCCGCCTGGTCGAAATCTCGACTATTTCACGCCTTGTGGGAAAAGCGGCTGATGCGCGGAGCTGTCGCCACCGGTGCCCCGATGGCCTCGCCCCAGAATTTCAGCAGCCGCTCGCCATGCTGATGACTGGGCTGCGTTCCCTGCTTGTACGACATGAGGGTGCTTTTCGGAATGCCGGTAAAGTGGCTGACTGCGTATGACGTGTAGCCGACGTCCTTGAGCTGGACCAACAGCCTGAACCAGTCGACAACCAGATCATCGCCCTTCGTCATACGCCCCTGCTCGGGATCCGCCGGAAGTCGGCGATCCGCTCGTCGATCCGGTTCCATTCCGGCCCGGGCCGATACGCCGGCCGGCTCATGACGTCGACAACCCTCGGCTGCACGATCTCGCCCTCATACGCAACCCCATCCTTGCAGCGAATGTAGGCCGTAAGATGGCCGCGCCCCTCGCGTCGAATCTCTCCCGCTTCGATCAAGTCATTCAGCGCAGCGCGCAGCATCAGGACATTTTTTGCGAGAACCTTTGTCTCGATTTCAAACGGCGAGTATGCGACGTTAGGACGCATGAAGGACAGAATTCGCTGGCTCAACATGTGGCCTCCTCAGTTATCAGACCCAGCTGGGGTGTCTCGACCTGCAGCGGCGTCACGGTCACCACCACCCGGGCGCCCTGGGCGTCAGGCTCTGCGCGCTCGGCGTCGATCTTGCGCACCCACTTGTCATCGCCGAATGCGATTCCTTTGAGCGAGTCGAGCAACACTTTCTGCGCGTTGTCGAGGTCCAGGCACTGCACGGTGTCGTCCCACGCCACGCCGTGCTTGCGCATGCGCGTCTGCCAGTCCTGGGGCCGGCGCGGGTACAGCGTGATACCGATCTGCACCCGGCCGGTGATCGGCTTACACACGCCGGCGGCTTTGGCCAGATGCGCCACTTGGTGCTTGTACTCCTTCGCTTCGGCACTCACGTAGGTAATGGCTCGGCCACCTCGAGCAGTGGTGCGCCAGTATGCATTGGCGCTTACCGGAAAAGGTAGGGTTAGCACTATCATTCCAGCGCCTCCAGTGGCGAGACGCCGCGCCGAATGCGGCCATACACTACATCCGGCTTGATGCCCAGCTCATCACACCAGTCCTTGACGCACATCGTCCGTCCATGGCGTTCGATAAGAATGGTGTTGCGCCGGTTGCGATTTTGCTCCGCCATCGTGGCCCATCTGCAGTTCCCCGGTTCGTAATTTCCCTCCGTGTCGATGCGCTCTATCGTCATTCCGTCCGGGCGTGGCCCCATGTCGGCCAGGAACGCCTCGAATGAGTTTTCCCATCTCGCGCAAACACTGATGCCCCGGCCACCATAGATCGAATACTGCCAATGCTTTGGGTAGTTGCATCGTTGCTTCATGGCGCACCAGGAATTGTGTTCGCGTGTTCCCTTGCCGCGATGTGTGGCGCGTGCCTCGCCCTTGATGCACCCACATGATTTCGTGT
>Ga0182739_1000779_pt1 | contig 37121 bp, 32 predicted proteins | sample eDN5th30CBELigBY_FD_128873 | JGI IMG/M metagenome (GOLD analysis project Ga0182739, IMG submission 128873) | Enriched backyard soil microbial communities from Emeryville, California, USA - eDNA 5th pass 30_C BE-Lig BY (version 2) (version 2) | ecosystem: Environmental > Terrestrial > Soil >... | reverse complement strand
TCCACGTAAAAGTCCACGAGCGTGCCACTCTCCACCGTGACGGCCGTGAGGGGTACCCACGTGTTCAGCGGATTGAGGCCTTTGATGATCGTTCCCGCCGCGCTGTACACGAGCCCTTCGGCGTTGAACCCCGGACCTGGGCCGAACCCTGGGTCGAATCTGATCTCGTTCGCCCAGCCGTCAGAGGGGACGTCACCTGTGATGTGGAACCAGGCCGTAGACCAGGGCGCTCCCCACGTGTCCCCTCGAGTGAGTGCGCGGTAGTCCGCCCGGACGGCTTCGGTGAACGGGACATCGTGGCGCGGGGTCTCCCATACGGCCACCGTGAGCTGTCGCCGCCGGCCGATTGAGGCGGGGACCACGCGCTTGTCGAGGAACCGGTCGAGCCGCAACCGGACGTCGGCAGTGTCATCGTGCATGTCAGAGTTCCCCCTCACTCTCTACGAACACGCGGGGGTCTTCCGACCAGTCGTAGGTGACCGGTCCCCATCGATCGGGGGTGAGCGACGACTCCCAGTTGAGCGGCCGAACGGGAGCAATCTCCCCTCGCTGCACAGCCGCGCTGAGACGCATGGCTGCACTGAGGTCCGCGCGCGCTCGAGCGTCGAGTTCCGCGGGGTCGAGGGAGACGAACAGCGCGGTTCCTGTTCTGGCCACGACATCGAGGAACTGACGATTGAGGTTCCAGTCGGTCTTCGGTGTGCACGGCACACAGTCGGCATCGACGGTGAAGAACGACTCGTGCTGCGGCAAGCGGAAGGCGAGCGAGTTGACACCCATCTTGCGAGTGATCGCCCAGTCGCGCCCCGAAGTATCGTCGCCGGTCCGCTGAATGTCGACGTACGGCGCAGCCAGGTGCCCCACGGTGTTGCAGCCGAGCAAGAGCGCGTCTCCGGCCGCATCGGCGATCGTGGCATAGAGCTCGGTCAGGATCTCCGCGTTCGTCCTCGTCCGGTCTGCGAGATGCCACCCCGGCCGAGTGAGATCGCGTGAGGCGGAAGGATGGAACCTGCCGAACAGGTCAAACGTGGAGAAGTCGTACTTGACCAGTTCGTAGCCCCACCCCGTCACGGTCGAAACGTCCGTCCGCACTTGCTCCAGCGCACCGGGTGCAGTGATATCGATCGCGAAGTCATCCGCGTCTTCGCGCGTGCTGCCACTCCCTCGCAGAAGATAGGGCGAGTCGGAGTGGATGGTTGCCGTGGGTCGGATCCAGATACCGGCTCGAGCACCCTCATCACGTATCTGGCCCACCAGCCCCGGCATGTCGTCGAATCGGCCCGGCTCGCCGGCGAGATAGGGCCCTCCGGGAACGTACGAGCCAGGGCTCCACCCGCAGTCGACGACGGCGAACGGTCGATCGGAGAGGTCGCCAACCAGACCTGAGAGAATCGCCGCGTCGCGAATCACCGAGTTCTGATCCCGCCCGACACCGTAGGTGTAATACCAGTCGTTGTTCCCGATTATGGGCTCGACGATGCGTCGGCGTCCGGCAGGATTCATCGCTTCGCACAGTCGAACGACGGTGTCGTAGCTCGATCCGGCGTCGGGTACCCGCACGATCGATGCGAGATCGATGCGACGCCCGAGTGCGCGCAACCCGCTCCCTCCGTTGCGCACGTCGAGCCAGAGGGTGACTCCGGTACCGTCGATCGACCACGAGCAGAACGCAGCGGCCCCGACACGAACGCCGACCGCGTCGGTGACTCCGGAGTGGATCGATGTCGAAGCCCAGTACCAAGGATGGGTCCGGTCCGCGTCGACAGGGAACCAACCCGCGTCTCCGTAGGTGCGCTCCCAAGCGTCTTTCAGGACGAGGCCATCCACTCGCCATGACGACCATCGAAGGGCGATCGCCAGGACCGGCTCGGCTCCGAACTCGGCAGAGACAGTCATAGACCCGTCGTCGTTACGGTCTATCTCGATCGACACACCTCCCCCGCTGCCGCGAGGACCGGCCATCGGAACTGAGTCGACGCCGGAGCCTGAACGAAAAACGTTCGCCAGCGTCGGCAAAGGAAGGGTACGTAGTTTCACGTGGAGTGCTTTCTGGCAGAGCGGGTAGCGGCGTCCGCCGGTCCCGGGAGGAATCAGAAGGTGATGACGGTCCGCAGCCCGCGCAACATCTCGGCGTTGGTGAGGCCATCGGCAAGCTCGTCGAACGGCACGGTGTTCGTCACGAGAGCATCGAGAGGCAGCCGACCCGCGCGGTACAGGTCGAAGTAGCGAGGAAAGTCGACATGGGGGCGGACATTCCCGGTCTGGCACCCGAGGATGCGGCGCTGTGAAGGCACAAACTCCAGGGCGTTGAACGAGATCTCAACCTCCGGAGGCGGGGCCCCGATGAGGGTGATGGCCCCACCGCGTTCCCCCGCGGTGATCGCGAACTCCATGGTGTCCTTGCGTCCGACCGCCTCGAAGACGAAGGGAAAGAGTTCACCATCGAGAGCCGCTGTGTCGGCCAAGACTCTCGTTGCACCGAGATCACGGGCGTGGCTTCGGCGCTCAGGGGATGGGTCGACCACCACAATGTCGTGTGCACCGGCAAGTCGTGCTCCCATGACGACGCTGAGCCCGACCGCGCCTGCGCCGAGAACGAGCACGGAGGTTCCGAACTCCACGCCAGCGACGTTGAACACGGCACCCAGACCTGTCGACACGGCGCAACCCATCACCGCTGCAACGGCTGACGGAACGTCGTCGGGAAGCTTGATCACGCTGTTGGCTTCGATCACGAGGTGCTCCGCGAACCCGCCGACCCCGAAGCCCTGATGGACAGGCTGACCGTTCAGCGACAGACGCGATCTCCCCTTGCCGGATTTGTCACAGAGCATCGGCGTGCCGCGCTCACAGAAGCGGCAGTGGCCGCAGGACTGGCTGAGAGCGATGATTACCCGATCTCCGGGTCCCAGCCCAACGACATCCGCGCCGACGGCATCGACGACACCCGCCGTTTCATGACCAAGCACGACAGGGAATCGGGGGAAGAGGGCGCCCCCCGCCCAAGAGATATCGGTGTGACACACTCCCGTCGCTTCTACTTTCACGCGCACTTCATCCGGACGCAAAGAGGCGATGTCGATGTCTTGGATGCGCATCGGTGAACCAGCCGCATCGCACACCGCGGCCCTCGTGGAGAATCCGGGGGCGCTCACGATATCTCTCGCCGAGAGGACTCGAGATGCGCCTTCATCGCCGCAGCGGCCGCGTCGGAGTCACGCGCCTCGATCGCATCGAGGACCGAGTAGTGCTCGACCGTCGCCAGGTCGCGATCCTCGCCGCGCGCCAGTCGCGCTTCGGTCGCGCGAGTGCGGAAGTCGACCAGCAGATCGCTCAACGCATCGAGCACCATCACGATGAGCGCGTTCCCGGACGTGACGGCGATCTCTCGATGGAAGGCGACGTCATGCCGATGGAACTCTGCGATCGAGTCGACCTCGTCCCGCGCCTTGAGGCTGCCGCGGATGCGCGCGAGATCCTCACTCGTGGCGCGCTGAGCGGCCCTCGCTGCAGCAATGGACTCAAGGCCCACACGCACGTCCATGAGCTCTTCGAGAGTCGACTCCTCCTGGCGAAGCCTGAACGAGAGCAGCCGCCCGAGGTCGACAGCGCCCGGGGTGAGGACGACACTCTCTCGGCCTTGCGCCGACGAGATGATCCCTCTTCCGATGAGAAGGGCTTGAGCCTCCCGAACGACGGCGATGGAGACACCGAAGCGCTGGGCGAGAGCAGACGTAGACGGCACTGCGTCACCAGGCCCGAGACCGTCACCGATGATGAGCTCCGTGACCTGGTCGGCGACCTGATCTGCGAGCGAGCGCTTGACGATAGTCATAGGAGGGAACTGCCTTTCGTGCCGACTGATGAGGTCTCAGAGGTTCGTGGTGGAGCGAGCGTGGAGAGGAGCACCTGCTATCCCTTCACACCTGTGATGACGATGCCTTGGATGAACCACCGCTGCGCGATGAAGAACAACACTACGCAGGGCAGGATCGCAAGCGTTGCGCCGGCCATCATGAGCGCGTAGTCCTGCGTGTTCTCGCCAACGAAGTTCAAGATTCCCAGTTGGATGGGGAACTTACCTTGGCTGGTCAAGTAGATGAGAGGTCCCATGAAGTCGTTCCAGTAGAAGACGAACGAGAAGATCGCGATCACCAGCAGAGCCGACTTCGACAGGGGCAGAAGGATCATGAAGAAGAAGCGGAGATTTCCTGCGCCATCGATCCTCGCGGCCTCCTCGATCTCCTTCGGGATACTGCGGAAGAACTGCCGGAGGAGGAAGGTATTCACCGGTGCCGCGAAGAAGGCGGGGACCAACAGTGGAAGGTAGGTGTCCAACCAGCCGATTCGCGAGAACATGATGTACGCCGGGATCAGTGTGACCCAACTCGGGATCATCACCGTCGCCATCATCACCGCAAATGCAGGACCGCGCAGCCGAAACCGCATGCGCGCGAAGGCGAACGCAGCGCAGGAGCTGCCGACCAGCGATCCGATGACTCCGATCACGGTGTACAGCAACGTGTTCAGGATGTATTGCAGGAACGGCTGCGCTGTGAACAGCTCGACGTAGTGATGCCATTGCGGCACCGCGGGCAGAAGAGTGATGGGGTAGGAGAAGATCTCGGCCTTGGTTTTGAGGCTGGTTGTAACCATCCACAAGAGCGGGCCGATGAACGCCACCGCGCCGATGCTGAGCAGGGCATAGGAGATGAGGCGCGTCGTCGTCCGCGATCTCCGCTGCGACCGGCGTCCGCGCGCGGGCCGGATCGCCGATCGCGAGACGCGCGTCCCTTCGCTGAGCTGGGTCATGATTCGTCGCCCTCCACCGAATCGCCGTAATACACCCAGAACCTCGAGGTGCCGAAGACCACGGCGGTCACGAGCAGGATGAGGATGAACAAGATGACCGCGAGCGCGCTCGCATAGCCGAGACGTAGGCCGATGAATGCCTCGTTGTAGATGTAGAGCGACATGAAGTAGCTCGCGTAGTTGGGTCCACCGCCGGTCAGGATGTAGGCCTGCGCGAACACCTGGAGACTGCCGATGAGCGCAAGAACGAGCTGGAAGAAGACCACCGGCGACATCATCGGCAACGTCACGGTGAACAAAGTCCGCCACCAGCCCGCGCCGTCGAGTGTGGCAACCTCGTACAGCTCGGTGGGAACTCCTTGCAGGCCTGCGAGGTAGATGATGACCGAGCCACCAACGCCCCAGAGGGTGGTGACAGTGATCGCAGGCACCACCCAGAACTCGCTGTTGAGCCAGGGGACGGCCGGGATGCCGACGAGGTCGAGCATCCAGTTGAGGATGCCGAAGTCGCGGTTGAAGACGAACATCCACAGGATCAGGACGGGAACTCCCGACAGGATCGAGGGCAGGTAGTAAATCGTGCGGAACACGGTGACTCCGCGCAGCTTCTGGTTCATGAGCATCGCGAGGCCGAAGCCGAGCACGAGGCCCGAGGGTAGGGCGAGGGCGGTGTAGAGGGCCGTCACGCGCAGCGACTTCCAGAACACCGGGTCGCCGGACAGGATCTCGACGTAATTGTCGATGCCGATCCACTGCGGTGCGCCGATGCCCTGCCAGCTGGTGAAGCTCAGGTAGATCGCGGCGCAGATGGGGATCAGCGTGAACAGAAGGAACCCGACGAACCACCATTGGACCCAGATCAGCCCGGCTCGAGCCTCCTTGCGGCGGAGGCTCGAGCCGGTCTGGCGTCGTGTCGGGCGCGACGTATCGAACATGTGTCAGGAGCGCGCAATCAGTTTGTTGGTCTCATCCTGGACGTTCGCCAGGATGGCGGCGGGCTCTCCACCCGCGCCGAGCGTTCCGATCTGGTTCCCCCAGATGGTCTGGAAGTCCTGCCAGAACGTCGGATAGTGCACGTCGATGGCGTCGGTCTTCATCTGGTCGACGAAGATCTGGATGCTTGCCGGAGGCTCGTTGGACGCCGCCGCCTGCTCCGCCCACTGTTCCGCGGAGGACTGGCGGCCCGGCACGCTCCGAGTGGGCTCGACAATGAGGATCTCTTGTGCGGCGGGGCTTGCCAGCGCTTTGACGAGCTCCCACGAGGCGTCCACGTCGCCGGCAGATCCCGCGATCGACCATCCGCCACCAGCGCAGCTCACTCCGCGCGTTCCGGTGCTGCCATTGGGCAACGGAGCGACGTCCCAGTCGAACTTGCCGTCGACGGACGCACGGACTCCTGTCGTGGCGAAGGAACCCATGATGTACATCGCCGCGAGCTCGCCCGAGAACGGGTCGACGCCTGCGGGGGTCGCGTTCGGAAGCGGTGCTGCACCGGCTTCCATGGCATCCAGCATCGCCTGGAGAGTTGCGACGTTCTCAGAGGAGTTGATCACGCACTGAGTCAGGTCATCCGAGAAGACCTTGCCCCCGTTCGAGGCGAAGACACCGAGCATGTACCAGTCGGCGGTAAGCAGAGTGGTTCCCCATCGGGTCTGCTTGCCGCCCTCCTTCTTCACGAACTTCGCCGCCGTCGCGTAGTAGTCGTCCCACGTCCACGATGCGTCAGGAAGCGGGATTCCTTCGGCTTCGAACATGGACTTGTTGATGTAGACCCCGATGTTCGAGAAGTCGTAGGGCAGCGCGTAAACCTTGTCCTCGTAGGTGAACTGCGCCGTCTGCGCCGCCCAGAAGTCATCCGGCACGACTTCTGTGCTGTCTCGCTGGATGAGGTCATCGATCGGCCGGGTCCACGTCTTGGTCGCGAAGGGCGCTGTGTCGAACGTGCGTACGTAGAAGACGTCGGGGAGGTTGTTACCCACGGCGGCGGTCTTCAACTTCGTGTAGTACTGGCCTCCGTCGGCGATGTTGAGGATCTCAACCTTGATCGATCCCCCCTGAGCCTTCTCGAAGTCGGCGACGACCTGCTTGATGCCGGCGAGTTCTTCGGTGGAGTGATCCGACCAGAGCTTGAGTGTCTTGGTTCCGGTACCGCTGGTTCCGCCTGGGGCGCAAGCTGCCAGCGACACGCCAACCGCGCCGGCTGCTGCCGCCGTCAAGAGCGTTCGTCGGGTCAGGAGCGTGGTGCCAAGTGGGGTGAGTGTGGACTTCGTCATTGAGAGCCTTTCTTGGTTCGGGTGCTGCTTGCGGGAAATCGGACTTACTTGGTGACCGCACCAGCAGGCGCGGAGCCGGAGTAGGAAACGGTGAGGGTCTGGCGCGGCTGCAGTGAAATGGTGTTGAGCGTCCCATCGTGCGGCCACGTGACGGGGCTGCCGCCGCCGTTGGTGATCTGGATCAGCGAGACTGCGCCCTGCAGCACGACCACCTCGTCGGTCACGCCAGCTGTGTAGCTCCACGGGGACGAACCCACCGTGATCGACGAGGGCCCGACCGGGTTGAATCCCGCACAACTCGCCACACGGCTGCCGAGGGCGGGCTCAGACGAGCCCAGGTGCAGAGGTTCTTCGGTGCTCCCCCGCAGGTCGACGCTGTTGAGGGTGAGGATGCCCGTGAATCCGTCGGCCACCTCGATGTTGTGCTTGTGCATCAGATCGGGGTAGCTCTCGAACGGACCGCCGATGAACCCACCCGTGAAGTTCACCTGACCGACATGGGCCCCGATCTTCACCGCCGAATGCGCGCCGTGCTCACTCAGAGAGTTGCCGACGATCGACGCGTTGAGGATGGAGACCTTGTGGCAGTAGTCGAGCTCGATGGCTGCCTCATGATTGTGAACGCCCTTGTAGTTGGCGATGATGAAGTCGTTTGCGTCGGATTGAGCATCGCCCTTGATCTTCAGTCCGACCGTGGCCGTCGCCGTCCACAGCGTGTTGAAGCTGAAGCCCTGCGCGATACCCCCGTCGTGCGGCGTCACGAGCATCCCGACGCCGCCGCCATCGCCCCAGTCCGTCGTGTCGAACTGCAGGACATCGGAGAACTGCCAGTTGACGAACTGGCCCGCACCCGGGTTGATCCAGTAGCCAATGTGCGTGTGGATCAGGTCGATCGACTGGAAGCTGAGGCTTCCGCCGTGCTGTTCGGTGTAGATGCCCGCTTCGGGAGTGAACTCAGGCCCCTCGACGTCCATGATGACGCTGAAGAAGTACTGATCCTGTCCACCGTTGGCGATGATGCCCTTGCCGTTGAAGTCGCGGATGTCGGTCTGCCCCTTGAAGCGCATGCCGCCCGTGTTGAAGAGTTCGAGTCCGTGCTTGGCGCGCTCGATGAAGAGATTCTCCGTGCCACTCACCTGGGATCCCTCGAACTTCAGTGAAGCCCCAGACGTGCGCACCTGCGCCGAAGTGAAGCCGATATCGCGAACGAAGTTGCCTGCAACAACGCCGATGGTCCAGAAGTCACCGGTACGCGAGCTGGAGACGATCTTCGTGCCGCCGGAGGCGTTGTTGGACTTGGACGTACCTCGGAACTCGATGTTGTTGTAGCTGTCGAAGCGGACGTTGTCACACAGGAACCGTCCCGCAGGGAAGCGTACGACGCAACTGTTAGTCGCGCCCGCGGTCTGGTAAGCGGCGACGATAGCGACAGTGTCGTTCGCGACGCCGTCGCCGATGGCTCCGAATGCCTTGACGTCACAGCCGTCGCCGGCATCCACGAACTCCCAGTGAGCGCCGGATGCATCCTGGAAGCGGCCGGGGTGGCTCGGCGCCGAGCCGACTCGGCGGTAGTAGGCGTGCCCCCCATCGCCGGGCGCGGCGTAGCCACCAGTCAGGATGAAGTCGTCGCCGATCGGGACCGTCAGGGTGAGCACCTCCGCTCGACTGTTGTACACGTGGCACGGGGTGGACACCGACTTCGGCTTCTTTCCTGCCGACGTCACCTCGGCCACGACGGCCGACCCCGCGAGAGCGTATGCGCCGCCCGCGAGAAGCAAATTCCTGCGATCCATCAACTTCCTCGTCTCTAGATCCCGTTATCGGGGTAGCCACTTAGCTACTTATCCGATAAGTTAGGGCGAGCACGCGCCGCGTGTCAAGTTACGAGACAAAGGAGTCGCTATGTTCGCCAATCTCACCGGATGGCATGCCCTCATCCTGCTCGCTGTCGTCCTGCTGGTCTTCGGCGCGGCCAAGCTGCCGGCACTCGCGAAGAGCGTCGGCCAGTCGGTCCGGATCCTCAAGAAGGAGGTAAAGTCGCCGGACTCTGCCGCGCCCGCGCACCAGGAGGCCAACTCGTCAATCACCGCTGGCGTCGAGTACTCGTCGACAGGCGATCCCGCCCCCTCAGCCCAAGGGTGAGCCATGGGCCGTCCCGCATCGATGCCGCTACGCGCTCACCTTCGCGAGTTGTACCGACGCGGCATGATCTCGGCGAGCGCGATCCTGGTCGTTGCGATCGTCGGCTGGATCGCCGCCGACCACATCTGGGCCGTCCTGGCCGATCCGATCGCGGGGGCGTCCGTGTCGAACGCGCACCATCTGAACTTCACTACGGTGGCTGCCGCGTTCGACTTGAGGATTCAGCTCGCTTTGACCTTCGGAGTCGTGCTCACCTCGCCCATCTGGCTATATCAGGTGATGGCTTTCGTTGCGCCCGCCCTGGCACGAAGAGAACTCATGTACACGCTGGCGTACACCGTGTCGGCCGCGACGCTCTTCCTGATCGGGGCCGCGACGGGGGCGCTGATCATTCCCCACATGGTCGAGTTGCTCCTGAGCTTCGTTCCTTCGAACGGGAGCGCGCTGCTAGATGCGAGAGCGTACATGGAGTTCGTGTTCAAGCTCATGATCGCGACGGGCGTCGCTTTCGTCCTGCCCGTCGTCCTCGTCCTGCTCAACTCTGTGGGCATGGTTTCGGGTGTAGCCATGTTGAAATCGTGGCGTTGGGCGGTCGTCGGCGTCTTCACATTCACCGCTCTCGCCACGCCTTCCGCCGACGTGCTCGCGATGTTCCTCCTCGCCGCGCCGATGATCGGTCTCTACTTCGGCGCCGTCTTGATTGCCACACTCCGCGATAGGCGGCGGCTACGCCGGAACGCTGCGTTGGTAGACGCATGACTTGCAAGAGAGGGACCTAATGTTCGGACTCACCTTTGAGAAGCTCTTCATTCTGCTGGTGATCGTGGGCTTGTTTCTTGGCCCGTCTCGACTCCCCGTCGCCGCCGCGTGGCTTGGCCGCACAGCGCGCAAGTCACGCGACTTCGCCCGCTCCGCCTCACAGCAGCTAGAGGAGGAGATCGGCGAGCCGATCGACTGGCAGCGCTTGGACCCGCGGCAACTCGACCCACGTCGGATCATCCGCGAGGCCCTTGCCGATGAGCCTTCGGAACCTGCAGCCGCGCGTCAGTCAGCACGCCGGCCCGGAGACGGCGACATACCTCCACATCCTTGACGTCATAACGACAGAGAGGCGCTCCCCGAACGGGGGGCGCCTCTCTGTCCACTCTGATCAACTAGTGCGGGTTGCGAGCAACCTGCGGGCCTGACGAGCCAACGAGGAAATCGAGGTCTGCTCCCGAGTCGGCCTGGTTCACATGATCGATGTAGAGCCGTTGCCACCCTCGCGTCGGTGCGGCAAGACCATCCCTCATTGCCGTGCTCGGTTCGCGAGAAGCAAGCTCATCGGGCGCGACATCCAGATCCAGCCGTCGATTGCGCACGTCGAGTGAGATCGTGTCGCCCGTGCGAACCAGCGCAAGAGGCCCCCCTACGGCGGCCTCGGGGACCACATGAAGGATGACCGTTCCATACGCCGTTCCACTCATCCGCCCATCGCAGATCCTCACCATGTCTCGCACTCCCCTCTCGAGGAGCTTCTGCGGCAAGGGCAGGTTTGAGACTTCAGGCATTCCGGGATAGCCGCGAGGGCCGCATCCTCGCAGGACCAACACGCTGTCGGCGTCGACGTCGAGATCCGGATCGTCCACGCGGGCATAGAAGTCCTCGATGGAATCGAACACCACCGCACGACCGCGGTGCTTCAGCAGATGCGGGCTGGCCGCCGAAGGCTTGATGATGGCGCCACCGGGGGCTAGGGAGCCTCGGAGAACAGCGATCCCCGCCTCTTCCATGAGGGGTTCCTCACGGCTGGCTATGACAGTGCGATCCCAAGCGCGCGCATCGTCGACATAGTCCGTCAGCGGCGAGCCAGTCACCGTTATCGCCGAGGCATCGAGAAGGTCCCGGACCTCGCGAAGAACGGGGAGCAGACCCCCAGCGCGATGAAGGTCATCCATAAGGTACTGACCCGCGGGCTGCAAGTTGACGAGGAGCGGCACCTTCGCACCAATGCTGTCGAAATCGTCGAGCGTGAGGTTGATTCCCAACCGACCTGCGATCGCCAGGAGATGCACGACGGCGTTGGTGGAACCGCCAATGGCCGCCAGGGCGACGATCGCATTGCGGAAACTCGCCTCCGTAAGATGGCTGCTCGGCGTGCGGCCTGCTTCCACCATCGCGACGGCAAGCCGGCCGCTTTCGTGGGCAGCCGCGAGGAGCCTGCTATCTGCCGCCGGCGTCCCCGCGAGACCGGGCAGCACGACTCCCATTGCCTCAGCGACAAGGGCCATCGTGGATGCCGTGCCCATGGAGTTACAGGTACCTCTGCTACGGACCATGGAGGACTCCGACGCGAGGAAGTCGCGTTCTTCGAGCTCTCCGGCGCGAACCTCTTCGCTCAATCGCCACACGTCGGTTCCGCAGCCGAGCGTTTCTCCTCGGAAGGATCCGCTGAGCATGTGGCCGCCGGGAATCACGAGCGCCGGAATGTCGACTGATGCTGCCGCCATCAGCAGGGCGGGGATCGTCTTGTCGCATCCACCCAGCAGTACGACACCGTCGACGGGATTGGACCTCAACATCTCCTCGGTCGCCATCGCTGCCATATTGCGCCAGAGCATTGCGGTCGGGCGGACCTGGGTCTCTCCGATTGATGGGACGGGAAGCTCCAGGGGAACACCGCCTGCCTGCCACACTCCATACTTCACATGCTCGGCAACCTCGCCGAGGTGAGAGTTGCACGGTGTGAGATCCGATGCGGTGTTGGCTATTGCGATTTGAGGGCGCCCCGAGAAGCTGTCATCAGGTGTCCCCCTCCGCATCCACGCTCGGTGAATGTACGCGTGACGGTCTCGGCCCGCGTACCAGTGGGAACTACGCAACTCCATCGGTGAATCCTTCTTCAGTAGTCACTTATCAACCTATCCGATAAGTAGCTAGGTCGCTAGCCAGATTCAGTGGACGCGGCTCCTCTACGAGCGGCGGCCTCTGACCACCGACAGGAAATTAGCGATACAGGACGGTGCTGCGATCCACGGATAGTGCCCCGACTCCTTCGCGCATGCTCGCTGACCACTTCACCCGTCCCAGACATCACCGTGGTGACTCACCTCCTGCCGGAGTCGCAAGGCCTCGGCGAGAGCTGACGACCACGACTTCAAGTCCGTCTACAAGCCCTCCGAGAACAAGCGGCTCTTCGCAGTTGAGGGTGTAGCCGGGGTTTGGGCGTTGGTGGCCGGATAGGGGTCGAGGTCTCCCTGAGGATGGAAGTTCCTACACTGCCCATCTGGAAGACCTCGACGTGCACCACGCTACCTTTGCCGCGCCCTGCCTCACCACGTTCTGCCGCCTCGACGAGCTCGGTCTCGAGGCTGTCGGCCAGTATCTCGACGGGGATCGGGCGGTGATCGAGTGCCGCGTCGTGGACGACGATCCGTGGTGCCGCGAGTGCGGGGCGGAGGGCGTGCCACGGGACACGGTGGTGCGCCGCCTCGCGCATGAGCCGTTCGGGCACCGGCCCACGATCCTGCAGGTGAGGGTGCGTCGCTACCGGTGCGCGCACTGCGGGAAGACGTGGAGGCAGGACACTTCGAAGGCCGCGGCGCCGCGCGCGAAGATCTCTCGCGGCGGGCTGAGTTGGGCGCTGACGGCGATCGTCAGGCCACCTGGGCGAACGTGCTCGCCACCAAGACGGGCCGTGGCCTCAGCCGCCTCTCGCACCCGACGACGCTCGGCGTCCACGACGAGTGCGCGCCCTGCACGACCCAGCTCACCGACCGATGGGCGTGCCGTCTCTGTACGCGCGGCGAAGAAGTCCAGCAGCACCCCCACCTCGAGTCCTTCCTCTGCGAGCGTCACGCCCGCTGGACGGGACCCGATACGACCGTCGACACCCAGCACGCTGTGGGCGTCGAACAGGTAGTCGCGCATCGACGGTTCCGTCGACTGCGCCGACGCGGGAAGCTCGACATGCCCCTGCTCCTCGATGTCCTGAAGGCTCTCACCGAAGACCTCGACGCGGTGCCGTCCGCAGTGTTCCACCACGCGGTCACCATCACCGCCTGGACAACCCGTCGCGACACCCTCCGTCGCCTGCTCGACCCCGCGGAGTCCTACGCGGGCACCTTCGACTGGCTCCGACTCTCGCTGTACGCACTCACCCAGACGGAGACTCCGCAGAGCGCACGCGCCATCTGGCTCCGCCTGTGGCCGACGCACATCGCCCTTCACTCATCGTTCCGCGGCTACGCCGGCTACCACGCCGGACACGCGCATGACCTCACCCTGCCCCCCGGCATGCAGGGCTGGTACCCGCGGCCCACCACCCTGCAGACCGCCCGCGACTACTTCGCCTGCACCGGCGACGACCAACTGTCGGCCTTCGCGAAGAGTGGGACCCGCATGGCCACGTGCCGTCGCGGACACGAACACCTCGACGTCATCGTCACCACCGACAAGCGCGACCAGACCCCCTGCCCGACCTGCACCGCCACACACGTCGAACACGGCGTCAACGACCTCGCCACCGTCGCGCCCGACATCGCGGACCAGCTCCACCCGACGCTCAACGGCGACCTGAAGGCCACCGGCATCGCCGCGGCCAGCAGCCACCGGGTCTGATGGAAGTGCGTAAACCACCCGTTCATCGCCACACCCGCGAACCGAACACTGACTGGAGCGGGATGCGGTGTCTGCCTCAACCGCACCCTCATCTCCGGAGTCAACGACTTCGCCACTCTTCACCCGTTCATCGCGCTGCAGCTCCAGCGCCGCAGCATGGCCAGCAAACGCGCCAATCAGCTCTCCGCCGACGACACAAAGATGCGGGACTGGGTCTGCCCCGAAGGCCACCCCTTCCGGTCAACCATCAAGAAGCGCGTCAGCACGCGGGGAACCTGCCCCGAATGCCAGAAGGAGCGGCGACGCACGTCTCCGAACAACTTCGCGAACACCCACCCCGACAAAGCCCGCTCATGGCTCCCTGAACTCAATGAAGGTCGCCGCCCCGATGAGTACACGAAGGGCTCGAAGCTCGATGTCATCTGGTGGTGCGAAAACGGGCAACATCCGTTCGAGATGCGCCTCGAAGCACGCTCCCGCGGCTGCGGCTGCCCCTACTGCGCAGGACGCCGCATCCTGCCCGGCTTCAACGACTTCGCCACCACCCACCCCGACCTGGCCGTCGACTGGCACCCGTACCTCAATCGGAAGTACACGAACGAAGTCATGGCCGGCTCCATCGACAAGTTCTTCTGGATATGCAGGAACGGACACACCACCGCCCAGAGCATCCCGAACCGACGTCACTCCGGTGGATGCGTCGACTGCCCCCGCCAGGAGCGGGCGGGTGCCGGTGGGGTCGCAGCCATTCGGTAGGAGCATCACGCGAACACAGCGGCGACAGTGTCCGAGGAATTGAGCAGGCAGCCATCACGCTGATATCGGTCGATCAACGTCGACGTCGCTCGTACGCACCGCCGAGCCACCCCTAACCCCGGGGGGTGGTCCTGCGGCCTCCACTACTTGGGCCGATGAGGATACCGTTGCGAGAATATTTTGGCATATCAGATGCGGAATCATGTGGTACGGTCGTGTCATGGCTGAAACCGCACCGGCAACCTCACTGCTCGAAGCAGCGCGGGTATCACGCGGCTTCACCCAGGCACAGCTGGCGAAGGCGTCCGGACTCGCCCAGGGCGTGATCTCCAAACTCGAGAGCGGTCTGATGCCGCTGGAGCCCGCTCGCGTTGCGACACTCGCTGAGGCGCTGGGCGTTCCGGCGGCGCTGATTGACGGCAGTACAGTCCACGGCCCGCACGCACGGGTGTTTCACCGTAAGCAGGCATCGTTGCCCGCCAAAGCTGCCAACAAGCTGCGCGCGGATATGATCCTGGCTCACGTCCGCGTCAGCCGCCTGCTCGGCACCGATGCGCAGCCCCCCGCCATTCCTCGCCTCCCGCTGACCAGCGACCTCGACGTGCCAGCCGACCGGGCTCGGGAAGTGCGCCGGATGTGGGGGTTGCCGAAGGGGCCGATCCCGAACATTGTCGAACTGCTCGAGGCCCGCGGCGTGCCGTGCCTGATGTGGGACGTCTCCTCGGCGCGGGTCGACGCGATTGCCAGCTGGCCCACCGACGCGTTGCCCATCGTGCTTCTCGGCTCCCACGCCCCAGGCGACCGCCTCCGCTTCACTGTGGCCCATGAGCTCGGGCATGCCGTAATGCACGAGCTGCCCTGCGTGGACTGCGAACGGCAGGCGGACGAGTTCGCCGCCGAGTTCCTGATGCCGCGCGCCGACATCAAGGATCAGCTTCGCGACGCCACGCTTCCCCGGTTGGCGCAGCTCAAGCCCGTGTGGGGCACCTCCATCTCCGCACTGGCCAGGCGTGCCCGGGATGTGGGAGCAATCACCGACTCGCAGTACCGGACCCTCAACATCGAGCTGTCGGCAAGCGGCCAACGCACACAGGAGCCAATACCGCTCCCCCAAGAGCGTCCCACCGCCATCACACAGTCCATCGCGCGCCGCCGAGCAGCCGGTGAAACCCTCGACCAGATAGCCACGGACGCGCTGACGACCGTGCCCGAGCTGACGCATCAGTACCTGGAGGCAGCATGAACGCCATCGACCCCACCCTCGCTCACGGTCACCCGCTTGCTGCCCCTGCACGCCCGACAGCGCACGACCGGCTGCGAGACAAGGTGCTCACCATCACCAGCACCGAGAGCGCCGAGGCGATGGCCGCACATCTGGACCCGTCCTACGAGGGACTCGTGATCACGGGAGCCGACCGGCTCAGCAAGATGCGGCGGCTACGGCGGGTCTTCCCCGAACTGCTGCTCATCGCCGAACCGGACTCGCACTCGAAGTTCGAAGCGACACCGGACGCCCTCTGGCACCTTCCCGACGGCGAAGGCGACCTCCTACCGGCCCCGACGCTGGAGGACATCCTCGACGGGCAGCGACAGTCCGGCGCCTCCATCGTGCTGCCGCCGTCAGGGTTCATCGACGTCGGAGACGCGGACACGCTGCGGGCCACGGTCCAGGCCGCGAACAAGCTGGCGGGGGACGACATCGCCGTCCCGCTTTACCTCGCGTCCGGATGGCTGCGCCCGGAGCACACCAACTTCCTCATCGCGGTGATGAAGCTAAGCACCCACCCGGTTCTGCTGTCGTTCGGATCCTCCACCAACCCGCTGAGCACCGGACGACGGCATGAGATCTACCGCGACGTGGTCGTCTCCGGCGGTGTCGTCAGCTGGCGCACCGACCTTGCCGGACTGGAGGCGCTGGCCCACGGCGCGCTCGGCGCGGCCATCGGTGCAGCGCCCGGGCTCCGCCGGTTCACGCCGCCCAAGGACAGCGGCAAGGCACGGCGCCCAGATGACCCTAGCCCTTACGTCATGATCCCGCGTCACATGCACTACATGAAGACCGGCGCGATGCGGGAAGAGCTGTACGTGTCGGCACCGGCACCATCATGCCGGTGTCGAGAGTGCGGGGGGCAGCGCGTAGACAGGTTCACCGAAAAGCAGAAGGACGCGGCCGCGCGTCACAACCACGCCGTCATCGACGAGTACGCCCGGGCCATCCTTGACGCGGACAGCCGCCGCCGGCCGCTGGTCTGGCGCGGCATGGTGCACGACGCGCTCGTCGCCCACGAGGCGACGGCAGCCACGGTCGGTCGGCCCTGGAACGCGCCGCTGGACGTCACCGTCTGGGCGGAGAGCTAGCGCTAGGGTCGCGCCGCCAGCACCTGCCGCAGGAACCGCTCCGTCGCGCTGCCCGGGCTGGAAGCGTCCAGCGGTGGGGGTGGCATCACTTCCTCGCGAACTCCGTCGCGCCACACGGCGAGGCCGAACCCGAAGTAGGACGCCAGCACGCACGCCCACTCGATGTCTTCAGAGGGGGCGTCGGCAAGCACTAACGTCCGCTCGCAGTAGCCGGCGAACTTGGAAACGGCACGCAGACCGCTGTCGAGGTGAGACGGTGCGGTCTCCACACGCACTACCGGCTCCTCCGAGCGGTAGGTCACCGTGCAGGCGACGTCGACCCCGCGGAGCCTGGCGGAAAAGCGATGGACCTGGGTTCCGCTGATCTCAGCCATTGGTGCCGCACCTCACTCCAGGACGATATCAGGCGGCCCATGGTCGCACTGACGTCCGACGCGCGGCGCCTCGTTCCGCGTCGCTGCAGTTGGTTGGGGCTGGTTGCACCGCTCGGCATGCAGTCCGGGGCTCGGCGAAATGGGTTCCGCGCGTAACGCGGGGAGGCGGTAACGTCGGGGAATGGACGACGCCGCCCGGTTCGGAACAGCCTCTGTCGCGCAGGTGGCTGCATTGCTGGACCAGACCGAGGACGAGGTACTCGCATCAGCGCTGCTCGAGCACGGAGACAGCGCCGCTCGTCGAGGTTGGTTGACCGCCGAGGCGGTCACCTCGCTTGTCTCTACGGTGTCACCGGCGCGGCCGCTAACGGAAGCTAAGTCACTGATCCTCCGCGCTTTCAGTCAGGCCCGAGAACGAGGTTCAAGCAACTGGACGAGCATGTCCGTGCCGGTCCTCAAGAATCGACTCCTCCAGCTCTCGTCGCAACAGTTCCGCGAGTCGGACTACGCGTCACCCAGCATCTGGCACTTCGTGACGAGGTTTGCGGACATCCTCACGTTCGAAGGAGAGCGCCCCGGCGAGCGAGTGCGTCTCACTGCGCCCGAGGAAGTGGCGCAAGAGTCGGCTGTCGGGCCCGCTGAGCTCGACCCCGCGGGGATGGGGCGCATACGACCGGACCTGTGGAGGGCCCTGTTCGATTACAGTTCCCAGGCTCGGTTCGTTTGGGACGAACGGACCGGGCGCGCCCGCATGCGAGGTGAGCAGGACCCACCGACAGTCCTGGAGCTGCCGACGCTCTCGCCCGATGATTTGGCGGAGTTGCGGGCGGAGTTCGCAGGAGTCCAACAAGATGTCTCGGCTCACGACGCCCAGCGGCTCGAAGAGTGGGTGAGAAGGGGCGGACCTACGATTGCCCTCCCGCGGTTGTACCGCGGCCTGTGGAACGCCCACCTGAAGAGCCACGCAGCGAACAAGCTGCGAGCTTTTTTCCTCGGCCACAACATGGACGTGCCGGATGACCTCCTTCTCAGTGTCTCCGCGCCGACTGACCACGACCACGAAGTGGAGCGGCTCCGCAAGTTCGCACATCAGTGCATCGACGCGATGAGCGCCGAGGAGCTGTCCAGAGTCTCGTTCGAAATGGGTGTCCTGAGCAGGGTGTCCCCCCGCCTGGTGAAGTAACTGGCCATGCCGAACGTGGAAGTGTGCATCGTCGCGCCCCCTAGATCGGGAACCGACGGCTGTTCACCACTACAGCTCGAGTGGATAGACAAAATCCGTCGGCTAGCAGAAGATCGGTCGCAGAAGATTTCGGTGTTCCGGACAGTGACGAGGACGAGCGAGCGTCGGGATGAGTCGCGTCGGCGGATTCGGGTGTTGGATCCCTGGGAGGCCGACCGCCTCTACAAGCTGATCCATAGGGGCCATGGAGCTGTCTTCCTGGCAGGCGGCGCGAGAGTGCTCGTTGACCCGCTCGAGCCCGTCTCCTCGGCGAACTCGGTTGCTCTGTCGCGGGTGATCCGATACAAGGCGTTCTTCCGCACCTTCGACGGCTCCACTCCGGTGTCGGACCTCTTTCAGGAGTTCGACGCGTGGCTCGAGTCTGAGCACGTCGAATCGCATCGAGACTGCCGGGTACTGCCGATGCACATGTTTTCCCCTTCACGAGACTGGGATGGTCTCGATCCTGCGAGCGGTCGCGACGAGTTCGCGCGGGTCCACGGCAAGGCGGGGAGCCTTGTCGATGAGAAGGATCGGCCCTGGAAGCAGCCGAGCGCCTACCACGGTCAAGAGGCTCTCCACGTCGCGAATCATCCGCTTCCGCAGGGCTACCACTGGGATGTCAACGCCGCACGAACGATGTCGAGGCTCGCATCCCTCGTTGAGCGATGGAAGTTCGCTCCCGGCTCATATGCCAACGTGAGCCCCGACGGACACGTTCGAGGCGGACAGAGCAGCGGGGTGTCTGCAAGTCGTGACGGCATGGCGCCGCGGCCGCCAGAGCCAAAGACCGAGGCGAAGTCGAAGAGTCGTGCGCGCCGTCGGCGGCGACCAGACGGGAAGAAGTGAGTGCCGCTGTTCGCGAGATCTCGTCATTGCTCATTTTCAGGAAACTGCCGTAGGGTAGTACGTGATCCGGCCCGCAAGGGTTGGAAGGACGGTGTGGATTGATCCCCGCACCTGAAGACACCACAAATGGATGACGCGAGCAAGCATCGGCAGTCACGAGCCGTGAATATTATTCACTAGTGGCCGTTGGGACCTCGCGTACGCACCGTAGTGCCTCCGTTGGTTTGTCCGCATAGGCTCGGACCTTACTTCAAGTGCCCCGGTATCTTCCGGGGCACTTGCTATTTTGCCTACGGTACGAATCCCAACGGGAGCGGATACCCGATATGCGCTGTGGTCCTGATCACGTCTGTGTGTTTGTTTTGTCTCATCTGGTCTTTTCTTGAGCAGGATGTCCAGAGTAGCTTTGGAATCAGTCGGCCCCGCCCGTAGGAAGCCCCGCGAAAACTTCAGTCCGAACTGCACCGCATGGAACTCATCCAGTCTGAAGTAGCTCCGGAAACGACAATTTGCCACCGGAAGGGCCCCACCTCCACACCAGGAGGCGGGGCCTACTCGTCTGGCTCGTGACCTGCGCTCTGCGCCCGACCGCCGACATCAGTCCTCGAGGAGATCGGCGACCTCACTCGGCCGGCACAGCAGCGTCTTCGCGTCGAACGGTTCCGCTAAGGCACCCACTTCGAGCTGGGCAAGCGCGGAGTTGGCCGTGTTCTGCACGTCAAGGGCACACAAGAATGAGGCGCCTGGCCGACGCCTGCTCCGCCGCATCTCCCGTCAGGCCGACGTGGGCGGACTCCCACCCGCCGCGCCGCCGAGGAGTTCCGCCAGTTGGTCACGGTCGAGCAACATGCCCTCGAAGTCCGCGATCACCCGCAGAGGCATCCCCCCGACCATCCGCTCCATCTCCGCGCTCATCGGCAGGTACGTGCCGTCACTCGCGTTCTCTCGGATCGTGCGGCCGAGCTCGGGGTGCGCCAGCGCCTCGCTGAGCGTCATCCACGGGTCGACATCGATCGTCTCCTCGCCGCCAGGGAGCGAGACGCTCACCCGATGTCGCAGATCGCGCGACGAGGCTCCGACGGCGATGGCTGAGTCTCCCGGATCGACCTTCCACTCATGGATAGCCGGATCCCAGCGGGCGAAATCCCGGGCCGTGAGCTCGAATTCGTATGCGCCATGCTCTCCCGGCGCAAGGCTGAGCCTCGTGAACGCCTTGAGCTCGCGTACGGGCCGCATACCCGACGTTCTGCATGGCTCGACGTAGAGCTGCACGACTTCCGCCCCCGCTGTCTCACCAATGTTCGTGACGGCGCCGCGGACGCGAATCCGAGGCCCCACGATCTCCACGCGCGGCTCGGCATAGTCGAACTCGGTGTAGCTGAGGCCGTGACCGAACGGGAACGCCACAGCCGCGTCGACGACGTCGAAGTGGCGGTAGCCGACGTAGACGCCCTCGCCGTAGACGACGTGACTGGCTTCACCGGGAAAGCTGGTGAAGGAGGGCGTGTCCTGGAGCCTCAGCGGGATGGTCTCTGCGAGTCGCCCGGAAGGGTTCGCCCGCCCGAAGAGAAGGTCTGCGGTGGCCGATCCGACCGCCTGCCCGCCGAGCCACGTCTCCAGCACAGCGTCCGCCCGATCCAGTCCCGGGTGGGTCGCCACCGGTCCGCCGTTCTGCAGCACCACGACGACCTTCGTGGCGACGGCGGCGACACGCTCTACGAGCTCGAGCTGGTCGAGCGGAAGCTCGATGTCAGAGCGGTCGTACCCCTCCGATTCGGTCCTGGCAGGCAGGCCGAGCACCAGCAGCGCCACCCGTCCGGATGCCGCGGCGACGGCGGCATCGGCGAGTTCGACACGTGGCGTCGCATCGAGTGCGTACCCCTCGCAGAAGTCGACAGTACGGCCGGCGAGCGTTCGGATGGCTTCGAGCGGCGTCTCGGACCGCGTCGGATTGACCTGGCTCGATCCCGAGCCCTGGATGCGCGGCTCGGCGGCCAGAGCCCCGATGACGACGATGTCCTCGTCGGGGGACAGCGGCAGGGCGCGGCCCCTGTTGACGAGAAGCACCGCTCCCGCGACAGCGGCCCGGTAGGCAAGGCGGTGGTGGGCGTCAGGATCGACCGCTTCCTCGGCCCCAGACCGCGCGGTCCGGTCCGCGAGAGCGATGACGCGCGCCGCGGAGCGACGCAGCAGGCCCGGGCCGATGCGTCCGGAAGCGAGCGCTTCGCGCAGGTCTGAGGCGGCCGGTTCGGCCGGTCCCGGCATCGCGAGGTCGACACCCGCCTCCAGCGCCGCGACCCGATCGGTCACACCGCCCCAGTCGGACACGACCGCACCGGCGAATCCCCACTCATCACGCAGGACGTCCTGCAACAGCCAACGGCTCTCTGACGCGAACTCACCGTTGATCCGGTTGTACGCGGTCATCACGGTCCAGGGACGTCCGCGTGTGACAGCACGTCGGAACGCTTCCAGGTAGATCTCCCGAAGCGCGCGCTCACTGACCTCTGCCGAGACCCGCATGCGGTCGGTCTCCTGGTTGTTGACGGCATAGTGCTTGAGTGAGGCAGCCACGCCACGCGACTGGATGCCCTCGACGAGCGCGCCGGCGAGCTCCCCCGCGAGCACGGGATCCTCACTGAAGTACTCGAAGTTTCGACCACCCAGCGGCGAGCGCTTGATGTTCACACCCGGTCCGAGCAGCACGTCGACGCCCAGCGCACGAGCCTCGGCTCCGAGCGCCACTCCGACTTCGCGGACCAACTCTGCATCCCAGGTCGAGGCGAGAGTGACCGCCGGGGGGAAGCAGGTTGCGGGAATCGCGTTCCCGATGCCGAGGTGGTCGCCGTCCTCCGGCTGCTTCCGGACGCCGTGAGGACCGTCTGACAGACCGAGCAGCCGCACGACAGTCGTCTCGCCGTGCACGAGCCCACCCGCATGCCAGAAGTCCCGCCCGACGAGGAGGGCGATGGCCTCCTCGTCGGTCAGGCGATCCGCGAGGTCCTCCGGCCGCTCTTCGGGGGCGACGCACGGACTCACAGGTGCCTCAGGATGGAGCGCAGCTCCGCGCTCTCACCGGCCGCAGCGGCCGCCTGCGCCTCCGCCATGATCTGCATCCAGCGGATCGGGGGCTCACCGGGCAGGTCGACGTAGAGCAGCTCCTCGCGCTCCCATGTGTAGAACTGGCGTCGTTCGATCTCCAGTGCCTGCATCTCCTCGTGAGTGGTCCATTCCTCGAAGAACCGCCCCCAATCCGCGACGCTCGGGTACACGCGCTGATGGACCCGCAACTGCGAGTCGAGGGCCCCGGCGGAGAACACGCGATGACGTGTCGGAATCGGATGGCCCGCCGCCGTCTCGACGACGTCGGTCTTGTACTCGAGCTCGAACTGCTGCTCCCACATGCCCGGTCTGATCTCCTGGATCTGGCGGTACATGATCGGCATGGGGCGCTGGGCGCGCACGACGGCCGGCGCCTCCGTCGGGGCGGCGTCCTCGGCGATCGCCGGGGCGCGGAACTCGACGGGCGGGTCGAGCAGACCTCCCCCGGCGGCGGTCACGAGTTCCTGGAGCTTGTGCGCGGCACGCTCACGCCGTTCCTGCACGGCGCGGTCGACCAGTTCGAGCCATCCGGGGCGCTCGCCCTGGAACGGGTCGACGTAGAAGAGTTCCTCGCGCTCCCACAGATACAGTTCGCGGCGACGCGGCTCGAGCGCGAGCAGATCGGGAGACGTCGCGCTCGCCTCGACAGCGGCCGCCCACGCCCCGAAGCTGTCGTATGTGCGCTCCTGGATGCGCGTCTGCGAATGCAGATCACCCGCGGCGAAGACGCGGAACCGTTCCGGCTGCGGGTGGCCGAGCGGACGTCCGAGCTCCTCCATGCGCGCCTCCAGGGCGAGCACTGCGCCGAGTTCTCGCTCGTCGCGGACCTCCTGCAGTCGACGGTGCATGATCTTCATCGGGAACCTCCATCGGTGGATCTCGGCGCGATGGCCGAAGGTTGGGCGGGGGCGGCTCCGGGAGCGGAGCCCATGAGCTCCACCCCCCGGCCGGCATCGGGGTGGGCAGAGTCGGAGTCGAAGAGGTGACATTCGAGAGCGCGGCCGGCCGCCTCGACACGCGATGGCCTGGTTGACCAACACACATCGGCCGCCGTGGGGCACCGCGGCGCGAAGGGGCAGCCGTCCGGAGGCGGAGGCGCCGCAGCGGCGGCGGATACGGCGGTGGCCCGTTCGAGCCCGGCGCGCCGCTCACGCTGAGCGACGGGGTCGGGCACGGGAGACGCGGCCCACAGGGCGCGTGAGTACGGGTGCAAGGGCGTCTCACAGACGAGTTCCGCCGGCCCTTGCTCCATCGCGCGTCCTCGGTAGAGCACCACCACCTGATCCGATAGATGGCGAACGGCGACGAGATCGTGTGCGACGAAGATGTAGGCGACACCGAACTCGTCCTGCAGCTCTTGCAGGAGATTGAGAACAGCGGCCTGGGTCGACAGATCCAGAGCGCTGATGGGCTCGTCGCACACCACGAGCTGCGGGTCCATCACGAGGGCCCGCGCAATCGCAATCCGCTGACGCTGCCCGCCCGAGAACTCGTGCGGGTACCGCTCGACGGCGTTCGCGGGGAGCCCCACCCGCTCCAGCAGCTCGAGTATGCGCCGGTCACGCTCGGCTCTCGGCACACGTTGGACCTCGAGCGGCTCGGAGAGCGTCTGCCCGATCGTGCGCTGGGCGTCGAGCGAGGAGTATGGGTCCTGGAAGATCGCCTGCAACGCAGCTGCCCGCGCGCGCCTCCCGCGGCCTGCATAGGGCATCTCCACGTGTCCGCGAGATACCGGCGCCAGACCCAGGATCGCGCGTCCGATGGTCGACTTTCCCGATCCGGACTCCCCGACGACGCCCAGCGTCTCCCCCTCGCCCACGGTGAACGACACGCCGTCCACAGCGTGGAACCGGGCACGCGGCCGACCCCGCTGCTTGTAGTGGACTTCGAGGCCCTCGACGGCGATGACGGTCATGCAGACACCTTCCTCGTCAGCTCGTCGATCCGGATGCAGCGCGAGGTCCGTGAGGGACTCAGTTGCACGAGCGGGATCGGCGCCTCCACGCATCCGGCGGTCGCGAGCGCGCAGCGGTTCTGGAAATGGCAGCCCGTCGGCCAGTGCGCCGGCGGCGGGACGGATCCGGGGATCGTCGGCAGCACACCGCCCGCGTGCTCGACACGGGGCGCCGAGCGCAGCAGTGCCGCCGTGTACGGGTGTCGTGGGGTCGGGAAGATCTCATCCACATCGGCCCGCTCGACGACCTCGCCGGCATACATGACGATGGCCCGATCTGCGACGTCGGCGACCACGCCCCAGTCGTGGGTCACGATCACCAGCGCGGCACCCGTATCCCGCACGATCTCGCGCAGCAGCTCGATGACCTCGGACTGGATCGTGACGTCCAGGGCGGTCGTCGGCTCATCGGCGATGATCAGCCTCGGTTCGCCCACCAAGGCGATCGCGATCGCGACGCGCTGCGCCATCCCACCGGACAGCTGGTGCGGGTACTTGCGCGCGACGCCGACAGGATCGGCGATACCGACCTTCGTGAGCAGGTCGAGCGCACGTGCCTTCGCGGCTGAGGCGCTCGCGCCGTGAACGGCCCGCAACGGTTCCCTCAGCTGGGAGCCGATCGTGAAGGATGGATCGAGCGCAAGCATCGGCTCCTGTGCGATGAAAGCGATCTCGCTGCCGCGCAGCCGGGACCACGTCGACTCATCCGCACGGGCCACTTCCGCGCCTCGGTAGCGGATCCCGCCGTCGACGATGCGGCCGTTGCCCGGCAGGAGTCCCGCGAGTGCGAGACCGGTGACGGTCTTCCCGCATCCGGACTCGCCCACCAGCGCGAGCACCTCGCCTCGCTCCACACGCAGCCCGACATCCTGGATGACGACCAGAGTGTCGCCGTCGGTGCGTGGAAAGCCGATCGTGAGGCCCTCGACCTCCAGGAGCGGAGCGTCGTCGTCGAACACAGGACTCGCTGCGGCTCGCGAGCGTCGAACTCGCGCACCGAGACTCGACGCTTTCGTCGCCAGCGGCGAGACCGAGTCCGTGAGCGTGTCGCCGATCAGGTTGAACGCGAGCGCCGTGAGGATCATGACCGCGCCGGTGGGCACCATGAGCCAGGGGAAGACGTAGATCTGGGTCGAGGCCTCCTGGACGAGCGATCCCCACTGCGGGCTCGGCGGAGGCGGGCCGAGCCCTAGGAAGGCAAGGCCGCTCTGCAAGAAGATCACCATCGCCGCCGTGAGCGAGGCCTGGACGATGATCGGCCGGATCATGTTCGGCAGCACATGACGCGCCACGATGAGCACGTTCGAGAGCCCCGCGACCCGCGAGGCGTCGATGTAGAGCTCTCGGCGCACCTGCTGCGTGCCTATCCGCGCGAGTCGGAAGAACTGAGCGGACAGGAGGATGCCGAGAGCCACCATTGCCGGTGTCAGATCCGTACCGAAGATCGCGGCCACGAGCAGCATGATCACAATGCCCGGCAACGCGAGCAGCGCATCGGTCACTTTGGAGAACGCGGTGTCGATGACGCCGCCGAAATAGCCGGCGACCACCCCGCCGATCAATCCGAGCACGACGGCGACGCCGATGGCGATCAGGATGCCGATGAGGATGCTCGACCCGCCGTACATGAGCCGCGAGAGCACGTCACGGCCGAGCGTGTCGGTGCCCAGCGGGTGCGCCGCGGTCGGAAGGGACAGGGCGTTCGCGATGTCCTGCTGCAGCGGGTCGAGCGGAGCCAGCCAGGGTGCGAAGAATCCGCACACGGCGACGATGAGCAGCCACACGACGCCGAACAGCCCGCCCGGCGAGCGCAACACACGGCCGAAGAGGCCGCGTGAGCGGCTCGGCATCCTCTCCGCGGTCGCGGCGGCTGCGGTCTGGCCTGTGACGGGAACGGGAGCGCTGGTCATGATGGCCGCACCTTCGGGTTGAGGGCGAACGAGAGCAGGTCGACGGCGAGGTTCACCACGAGCACGATGACGGCGGTGAGGATGACAACGCCCTGCAGCACCGGGATGTCACTCACGTTGGCCGACTCGACCATGAGGCTGCCGATACCGCGCAGCGCAAAGACCTGCTCGATGATGACCGAGCCCCCGAGCACGCCGACGAACTGCAGACCCATGGTCGTGACCACCGGACCGGACGCGTTGCGCAGGGCGTGCCTCCAGACGATGCGGCTGTGCCCGATGCCGGCGGCACGAAGCGCGCGCACATAGTCCCGCCGGAATTCGATCAGCATGGCGCTGCGTGTCTGGCGAGCGATGGCCGCGATCTGGAGGACGGCAAGCACCGCGACCGGCAGCACGATGTGCGTCGCCCACGCGAGGGGGTCCGCCCACAGCTCGACGTAACCCGTTGCGGGCAACCAGCGCAACCAGATGGCGAAGACGAGCACCGCGACGATTCCCAACCAGAAGTTGGGAATCGCGAGACCGACCCCGGAGCCGACGATGAGGACCTTGTCGACCACACCGCCGCGAGTGGCGGCGACTGCTCCCACGGCGATGCCGATGACGGCGCTCACGACCGTCGTCAGGACAGCGAGCGAGAAGGTGACCGGGAGGCGGTTCCAGACCAGCTCGATGACGGGGGCGCCGCTGATCAACGAGCTGCCGAGGTCGCCGCGCAGCAACGCTCCCATCGAATCGAGGTACTGGACGACAGCCGGTCGATCCAGACCCAGCTGTGCGTTGAGGGCCGCAACCGCCTCCGGGGTCGCCCGCTGGCCGAGGATGGCCTCGGCCGCACTGCCTGGAATGAACTGGATGAGCAGGAAGGAGACCGACGCGACGCCGAGGATCACCGGGATCATCTCGAGCACCCGGGTGCCGAGGTATCTGAGCATCGCGTGGTCTCCTTCCTGACTCTTGGGGGTGAGCTCGGACTCAGGACCCGAAGGACCAGTCGTAGTACGTCGCCGGGCGCACCGTCTCGAACGCGATGCCCTGCAGCGAGGGGGTGTGCGCGTAGCCGAGCCGGTCGAACAGGAACGGTGCGAGCCACGCCTCCTCGACCACGATGCGGTTGACCTCGGCCATTGCCGCGTCCAGCTCATCGGCGGAGGTGGCGAGGTCCGCCGCTCCGTACGCCTCCTCCAGTTCCGGGCTGGACACTCCGAACGGGTTGTATGCGCCGTCCGGGAGCGTCAGTCGCGCGATGTCGGCGTACGGGTCGGCGATGAGGTTGGCGAAGTACGCGGAGGCGAACTCCCCACTCGTGATCGAGGACACGTACTGGCCGATCGGCACATTCGTGATCTCCAGCGTGATCCCGATCTCGGCGAGAGATCCCGCGAGGGCCTGGGCCTGCTGGTCGAAGTACGAGATGCTCACCATCGGAAGCGAGAATCCGTCAGCGTACCCGGCCTCTGTCAGCAGGCGCTTGGCTGCCTCCACGTCATGCGGGTAGAGATCGTTGAGATCCTCACGGAATCCGGCCTGACCGGGCTTGGGAAGCTGGGCCGTCGGTGTGCGCGCGTCATCACCGCCGCCACCGATCGTCGCGATCGCGTCGCGGTCGATCGCGAAGTTGATGGCCTGTCGCACACGGACATCCGCGAGTGCGGGCACCTGTTCGCCGCCGCGGTCGAGCAGAAGCAGCATGTTGGTGTTGTACGGCGCAGCCGCCAGCTCCAGTTCACCCGACTCCAGCAACGGCTGGATGGTGGCGTCCGGGCTGTACTCGGTGATGTCCGCCTGACCCGTCTGCAGGGCATTGAGCTTCGCCTGGGTCTCCGTGAAGACATTGAGCACGATCTTCTGGAGAGGATAGTGCTCGCTGTTCCAGTAGTCATCGCGCTTCTCATACTGATAGGACTGACCGGGCGCGGAGCTCGTGAGTGTGTAGGGGCCGCTGCCGTCCGGCTTCGTGCTGAGTGTGCCGGCGTCGATAGCCGCCGGATTCGCGACCATGCCCGCGGGCGTCGTCAGCAGGGAGAAGAAGGTGGGGTTCGGCTCCTCAAGCACGACGCGCACCGTCGTGTCGTCGACGACCTCGGCCGTCGTGATCGCCGCAAAGCTGCCGGAGTACGGACCGCCGCCGTTCTTGACGGCCTCCAGATTCGCGACGACGGCAGCCGCGTCCAGCGGCGACCCGTCCGCGAACGTCACGTCGTCGCGAAGCGACATCGACAGCTCGGTCGGGCTGTCGTATCCCCACTCCGTGGCGAGGTTCGGGAACAGCTCACCGGTGCTGTCCTGACGCAGGAGAGTGTCGTATACGGCGGAGAGCTGGAACGACATGGTGTCCGATCCCAGGGCGGGATCGAAGTTCGCCGCAGCGACCTCCTGCAGCGCGACCGTCAGCGTCGTCTTCGACTCGCTCGGAGGCGCCGATCCGCCGGTACATGCGGTGAGCAGTGCAACGGCCGTGACAGCTGCTGCCGCCGCGGCGATGGCTGGTGATTTCTTGGCGACCACGATGTCTCCTTCTCCGGCATTCCCGGACCGTCGGTCTTCTGTGACTGCAAGGATATTCAAAACAACGCACTTGCGCGGTATTGAGCGTACTATTCTTAGCACCACTCCGCACGGAGCGCAAACAGATGCCGTTCTCACCCCAGGATTCGCATGCCCGCCGAAGCAAGACCCGTTGCCAGTTCGTCGCGATACGACGAGTCCAGCCTGCGTGGCCCGTACGCCAAGTCGTCGCAGCGCCAGGCGGAGATCATCGCAGCCGCCAGAATCGAGTTCGCCCTCAAGGGCTACCGGAAGAGCTCGACCAGAGACGTCGCGTCGCGCGCAGGGGTGAGCGAGGCCGGCCTCCGCCATCACTTCCCGACCAAGACCGATCTGCTGGAGGCGGTACTGTACCGGCGCGATGCGGACGACACGCTGGAGACTGCGCTCATCCATCCGAACGCATCAGGTCGCGACCGGTTGCGCTCCTACCTCGCACAGGTGCGGAAGAACGAGCGGCGCCGCGCAGATGTCGAGCTGTACGCGGTGCTCTCGGCGGAGTCGACGGCGGCGGACCACCCCGCAAGGCCGTTCTTCGAGGAGCGCTTCCAGTGGGTGCGAGAGACACTCAGCCGTGGTTTCGCGGAGCTCGCCGCGGAGGGAGGACTCGTCGACGGGATCGACCCCGCCGCCGCCGCGCGCGAGATCGTCGCCCTCACCGACGGGCTGCAAGTCCAGTGGCTCATCAACGACGACTTCGCGATGAGCGAGATCGTCGAATCCGCCGTCGACCGCATGCTGACGGCGCCCCTGAACTCACCGGCCGGCCACGCGCCGTGAGTCCGGGCTCGGCCCGCCGATCGACACGGCGTCGCCGCATGGCCTCTCAATCCATCGGAAGGCTCACAGCCCACCAGGTCTCGGCGAGGACCCGGGTGTCGCGCAGCTGGCGTCCGATGATCTCCTCATACTTCGCGATCCGGTAGCGCACGGTGTTGACGTGCAGATCGAGAGCCTCGGCGGTCGCGTCGAGCTGGCCGTCGTTGTCGATGTAGGAGCGGATCGTCTCCAGCAGGATGTCGCCGTACTCCTTCTGCCTGCGCAGGGGCGCCAGGTACACGGCATCCACCTCGCGGGCGATGTCCCTGTCGGCGGCCACGGCCGACAGGAGCCCCAGCTTCTTCATGCTCTGCAGTCCGGTCAGCCCCATCCGTTCGGCGACCGAGAATGCGCGGGTCGCACGCTGAAACGCGGACGGGAGGTCGGTGAAGGGAACCGGTCCGGAGACGGCGACGAGCCCCGGCGCATCCGCCGCGGGGACCATCGTCAGGAATCCGCACATGTCGCCGTCGATGTTCGTCGCGAGTCCGACACGGTGCGAGTCCTCGGGGTCGAGGCCCAGGTGGCGGCTGAGGGACACCACTCCGCTGTCGGTCGCGGGGCGCGCACGGAAGGCGTGGTACGAGGCGCTGCTGTCCATCCCGTAGACGTCGAGTCGGGTGAAGGTGTCTGCGCTGGGGGACGTGCCGGTCAGCGCTTCCCAGACGAACGCATCCTGAATGGCGGCCTGCCGGGCGCGGGTCGCGAGCTCGGCCGCCAGATGTCCCTCGTTGAGGTCGATCATGAAGGTGTTCATGGACTGCGCGATGTCGCTCATGGCGCGCGCGATGAACGCGGCAGAGCGGCCTTCGGCAAGACTCTGCCGACGAACCGCCTCCAGCGCAATGCGCCGCAGCGCCATGACGGTGCGGAGGCCGTCGTGGAGCGACATGCCGAGGCCGGCGAACTCCTCGCCCACGGCGCGTGACTCCGCCGTGGAGCCGACCTCGTCGATCCTGCCCACGGTGATCGCCCGGCGGACGCAGTCGTCGACGATCGTCTGCCAGACCCGCAGGACGAAGGCGAACTCCTGTTCGGCGACCGCTGCGGCTGCACGCAGCTCGGTGCGCACGTAGGCGTTGGTCTCCGTGCGGGCGTCCTCGCCGGTGAGGCTCTCGAGGATGCGCACGAAGTCTCCGACGTCGCCGTCGTGTCGCATCCCTGGGACCTCTCGCTCGCTCGCCGGGAGGGGCGTCACAGCCGGTACCACTCCCTCGCGGTCTCCGACATCATCTTGCGTGCCGCCTCCGGGGACAGGATACGCAGCAGCTGCTCGATCTCGTCGTCTCGCCGGTGCGGATAGTCGGTCGCGAACATCAGCAGATCGTCGCTTCCGAGCCAGCCGATCGCCTTCTCCATGAGGTGATCCGGTCCGCCGTCGGTGGGCGCGATCGAGAAGCGCACATGATCGCGGATGATGTCCAGCGGCGGGCGGCTCAGCCACGGCACCTCCCGGCGCAAGCCCTTCCATTCCTTGTTCATGCGCCATCCCCACACCGGAACCCACAGGAAGCCGCCCTCCAGCACAGAGACCCGAAGATCGGGCACTTGGGTGAAGACGCCTTCGGACACGAGGCTCGTGATCTGCGTGGCGAAGGACTGCCACTCGGCCGCGTACTGCTCGACCTGGTACGCCGGGTATCCCGTGGATGAGGGGGCGCCCTCCGTCGTCCCGCCGTAATGCAGTCCGACGACCATGTCGCGGCGGGCGACCTCGGCGAACACCTCGTGGTAGATGCGCTGCCCCCACAGGGTGTCTGCCCGCGCCGGGAACATGACCTGGACGAAGCCGGGATGATCCCCGACCCTTCGGATCTCCCGGATCATCGCCTCGGGACTGCGAGCGGGGATGACCATCGTCGCACGCAGCCGATCGTCCTTCTCGAGCCACTCGGCGATGAGCCAGTCGTTGAGCGCGCTCACGAGCGCAGCCGCCCAGTCCGGGTGGCGCAGGCCGTCGAGTCCGTAGTAGCAGTTGACGATCGCGTGATCGACGCGCCACGGGTCGAGGATGTGGGACTGCAGCTGCTCGACCCGAGATGCCGGGACCCCGTCGACGGGGCGCCACTCGAGACGCGCGGCGAACTCGGTCGCGGGCGGGTAGTGCGCGGCGGCGACGGCCGGCCCCTTCCATCCCCGCTCCTCGATCCAGTCCACCCAGATCTCGCTGAGATACGGATACAGGGTCTGGATGCTCGGCACGTTCGCGTGCACATCGACGTCTATGACCGAGCCGGTCCACAGTGCGCTCCGGTCGATTCCTTCCAGCAGGGCGGTCGTCATTGTCCTTCTCCCGTTCCGGTGGTGCGTATGCGTGAAGGTCGCGCAGGGCGCGGCGGCCGCAGCGACACCACGATGTAGTCGTCCTCGATGGAGACGTCGAAGGTCTCCGCCTGATAGGGCCCCGGACGCATCCCCCCCGTCCCGACCTCTGCGCCGACGGTCACGGCCGCGTATTCCGCGGGCGTGTACGACGCGACGCCCGACTCGATCTCGGCGCGCACCTGCTCCCCGGACTCGACCTCGACGGGGAAGGGACGCACCCGCGTTCCCGCCGGATCGAAGTACGACTGCCCCGTCGTGATGTCGAACTCCCACCCGTGCCACGGGCACGCGAGCAGACGGTCCTCCCCGTGGAAGACATACTCCCCGACGGCTTCGGAGGTGATGTTCGCCATGAACCGCCCTTTGCACAGCGGGGCGCCGCGATGCGGACACCGGTTGAGCAGTGCGTAGTACCTCCCCTTCTGCCGGAACAGGACGATCTCGCGGCCGTTGACCTCGACGGTCGTGCGCTCCCCGTCTTTGAGCGCGTCGGCTCGACCGACGACGACCTTGCTCTCAGCCATGCTCGGCTCCCGCCTCCGTCACGGGAGCCGTGGGTGAGGTGCGTCCGGCCGCCAGCCCTCGCCCTTCGGCGAGCACCTGCAGCGCTCCCCGCACGAGGAGGCCGCCTTCCATCCCGACAGACACCATGTCGAAACCCCACTCGATGGCGCGACGCGTGTCGTCCTCGGAGAAGGTCAGCATTCCGGCGGTCTTGCCCGCACGATGGGCCGCGGCCGCGATCCGACGGTGCCGCTCCCCCGTCTCGGGGTCGGCGTAGTCGATGACGGGATCGCCCCCGAACGAGACCGCGAGGTCGCCGGGTCCGACGAACAGCATGTCGAGGCCGGGCGTCTGCGCGATCTCGTCGAGGTTCTCCATGGCCTCCACCGTCTCGATCTGAACGGCCGCGAAGATCTGGTCGTTCGCCACCCGGTAGTGGTCGACGATCGACTCCGTCGTACGGTAGGCGCCGATGCTCCGGGTGCCCAGAGGCGGATAGCGAACTGCCGACACGAATCGTCGCGCCTCCTCCGGGGTGTTCACGAGGGGGCACATGACACCGTCGGCGCCCGCGTCGAGCACTCTCTGGATCATGCTCGAGTCGTTGCCGGGAACGCGCACGAGGGCCGTCGTCCCCGTGCCCGACAGCGCCAGCAGGCACATCGCGACATCGGTGAAGCCGGCCATGGTGTGCTGCATGTCGATCACGACGGAGTCGAAGCCGAGCCGGCCGACCAACTCGGCATTCGAGGGCGACGTGCCCGACAGCCAGCAGTCGACGATGACGCCATCGTCGTTCAGACGCTCTCGCAATCTCAGATTGACCATTACTCTCTCTCAGTCTTGTCAGGACGCACGCGGCTGCGACCGTCGGCACGACGGTGCGGTCCGCGGCGTCATCAGGGCAGGAAGACTCCGGATTCGGGCTTGAGCTGCAGCCCGTACAGTGCGCTCGCGTTCTCGCCGAGGATGCGGCGGCGCTGCGCGTCAGAGAGGCCCGCAGGCAGTGCGCTGGGCTCGTCGAAGTCCCAGTGCGGGTAGTCCGACGAGTACATGAGCTTGTCGGCCATCCCTGACGCCTCGAATGCCTCTAGGATCTCGTCGAACCACTCCGCTCGCTCCGGCTCCTCCATCGGCTGAGTCGAGTACCAGAAGTGCTCTGCGAGGTACTCCGAGGGCAGCTTCTGGAGATGGGGCACTTCGCTGCGCATGAGTTTGTACGACGCGTCCATCCGCCAGGCCAGCGGCACGGCCCACGACCAGGCGAGCTCGATGAGAGCGAACTTCAGCTTGGGGAAGCGCTCGAAGACCCCCTCGAACACGAGGCTCGAGATGAGCGGGAAGTTGTACGCGGCCCAGTCGCAGTGCTCCTCGAAGTAGTAGTTGGGGCTGCCGGATGCCGTGATCCGGTGACCGCCGAGAACGTGCATGCCGATCGGCAGGTCGTACTCTTCGCAGATCTCGTAGATGGGCCAGTACTTCTCATGGCCAGGAGGATTGACGTTGTCGGGGGCGAACATCACCTGCCGCCACCGCGACCGGTAGTCGGAGTCCATGCACGCCTGGATCTCCCTGACGGCCAGCTCCGGCACTTCGTACGGCGTATTGATCGACCCGTGCCAGCGCTCATCGATGGCGAACCAATGCTCCTCCCGATCCTCGTTCATTGCGCGGCACATCGCGGCGGCGAGGTCTCGGGGGGTGTTGCGTGCGCCGTTGACGATGAACCCGCCGATGTCGTTGAGCATCGCGGCGGTTACATCGAACCGGTCCAGCAGCTGCTCGCGTGCGAAGTCGGGATTGGTCATGGGCGCGCCGCCACCGGGCGGCTCCGTGTCCCATCGGGATGCGTACTCGCGGTGCCGCGGACGGTCGCCGCCGGGGCTGCCGGGGCGGACGATGCCGTACTCCGCGACGTACTCGCGCCATCGCTGCGGCAGTCGGGCGATGACGCTCGGCTTGCCGGGGTTGAAGTCGGGGTGGACGTCGGTGTCGATGATCGGGTAACGCGTCTTCGCGCCCGCGTCCACGGGTGCCCTGCCCTCGAGGATGGTGCTCATCCTGGCTACCGCCTTTCGGTGTCTCTTGTGTCTCAGCGCTGACGCGCCGTGCCTAGGCGCTGATGCGCTCGTCTTCGAGCTGCGCCGTCAGGGTCGTGATGTCCGCCGTCGGACGGTCCGCGAGGATGCCTCGGTCGATCGTGTCGACCGCGGTACTGCCCGTGAACGCCATGGCCACATGGAGTTCGTTGCGCATGAGCTCCAGGACGCGTTCGACCCCCGCCTGCCCACCGGCGGCGAGCCCGTACATGTAGGGGCGGCCGATGAGGCACGCCGTCGCGCCGAGAGCGAGCGCCCGCAACACGTCGACGCCGCGTCGGATCCCGCCGTCTACCAGCACCTCCAGCCCGCCGGCCGCAGCATCGACGACACGCGGGAGGGCGGCGACGGCCGACGAGACGCCGTCGAGGTTCCGTCCGCCATGATTCGACACGCTGACGGCGTCGACGCCGAGATCGACCAGCTCCCTGATCTTGTCGTCGCTCAGCAGTCCTTTGACGATGAGGGGTCCCCGCCACCGCTCCCGCAGGCGCGCGACGTCGTCGAGCGTCACGGCACGCAGCATCGACATCGCCGACTCGAAGTTGTAGTACGCCTTGCGCGCCGCGGTGAGGCTGAATCCGGAGGCCATGTTGCCGAACACGAAGTCCTTCGACCAGCGAGGCCGGGACACTCCCGCCATCATCAGGCGCGGCGTGATCGCGAGCGGGAGATTGATCCCGTTCCGCATGTCGCGCTCACGATAGGGCTTCATCGGCGTGTCGACGCTCACGACGAGCGCCTGGAACCCGGATGCCTCGACGCGCGCCAGCAGGTCGTCGTTCACTGCGTCGTCGGGCGAGAGGTAGATCTGATACCAGAGCGGACCGGACGAGGCGGCGGCGACATCCTCCACCGACTCGCTCGCACCGCCGGGCATGATGTAGCCGGCGCCGAACGTCGACGCCGCACGAGCAACCGCCCGCTCCGCCTCGGGGTTGCACATGCGGCCGAAGCTGCAGGGCGCGAGGAGCACCGGCATCGACATCTTCTGCCCGACCACCGTCGTCGTCAGGTCGACCTGCGACACATCCTGAAGCGATCGGGGCAGCAGGCGGATGGCATCGAAGTCCGCCCGGTTGGCCGCCAGCGTGATCTCGTCGCCCGCGCCTCCCTCGATGACCTCGAAGATCGCGCGCGGCAGCCGGCGTCGCGCGAGACGACGGATGTCGGCGATGTTGAGTGCCCGCTCTACTCTGCTCATCGGCTCCCACCTCCGGAGAAGCTCCTACGACGTCTTCGTCGTGCTCTCAGTCTCGATTTCCACGCGGGCCGACTCAACGTACGATCGCCCGAACTTCTCGTGCCGGACGCTGTGCTCCGACACAGTCGTCATGCCGACTCCAGTGCGCGGGAGTGCAGCACCCACCACACTTCGGCCATCGTCGCGACGTGGCGCAGTGAGCAGTCGGCGCTCGCCTCGAATCGCGACAGCCGATAGCGGATCGTGTTGGCGTGCACGTAGAGCGCGGCGGCCGTCGCACTCACGCTGCGCTGATGGTCGAGGTACGACGCGACGGTGTCGAGGATCGACTCTCCGGAAGCGCCGAGACGCTCGAACGGCTCGATGTACCGGGACCGCAGCGCGTGCACCACCTCACCGTCCACGGTCAGCGCCGCGAGCACCGACAGCTCCCTCATCGTCACCACGCCCGCGAGCTTCAGGCGGCGCCCCAGCTCAGCGCACCGCGTCGCCGTCCGGAAGCCCTCCGCAAGATCGCTCAGGGACACAGGTCCGGAGGCGCCGACGACGAGGTCGACCTCTCCCGCCGGAAGCTCGGAGACGATCAGGCACAGATCGCCGTAGAGGACGGTGTGCGCGCCGCGGTCCGACAGGACGAGACCCGCGGCCGACAGCTCCCGGCGCACATCCGCCGCGGCGGTCCGCGGCGGGGTCGGCACGCAGAGCACGTGATACACGTGACGAGCGTCGAGCCCGCAGTCTCCCGCGGCCTCGGCGGCTTCGGCGGGGGTCAGGTCGCCCGACAGGAGCCGTCGGACGGCACGATCTCGCCGCCTTGTCTGACGAGCCGCGAGCTCCAGTTCCGCTTCCCTGTGCCCGTCGAGCATGGAGTACATCTGCCACGCCATCCACGAATCGAGATGCTGCAGCGCCTCGACGAGGGTGCCATCGGGAATGCCGTGCGACAGACCCATCGCCGTGACGCGGTTGAGAAGGATCCGCTGGGCGACGAGGGTCACGCGCACCATGTCGGATGCGGCGACACCGCCCTCCGCCCGCAGGCGACCCGTACGCCGGATCTCCGTCTCGTCCTCGTCCGGGTGGGGCCCTCGCCTCGTCCTCAGCCCGGCGACCATCGTGGCGATGTTCACCGTGAACCGGTCACGGAACGCGGCGGCTCCGAGAGCTTCGTACGATGTGCCGAGGAGTGCTCCCGCCAGTTCACGCAGGAACTCCTCGGTCTCCGGCTCCGTGTTCAGGGTGTCCAGCATCGCGGCCACGCGCTGCCAG
>Ga0182739_1000778_pt1 | contig 37157 bp, 29 predicted proteins | sample eDN5th30CBELigBY_FD_128873 | JGI IMG/M metagenome (GOLD analysis project Ga0182739, IMG submission 128873) | Enriched backyard soil microbial communities from Emeryville, California, USA - eDNA 5th pass 30_C BE-Lig BY (version 2) (version 2) | ecosystem: Environmental > Terrestrial > Soil >... | reverse complement strand
GCAGCCGACGCAGCCGACGCAGCCGACGCAGCCGACGCAGCCGACGCAGCCGACGCAGCCGACGCAGCCGACGCAGCCGACGCAGCCGGCGCAACCGGCGCAACCGGCGCGTGGCGCATCCGCGCCGCGGCGCGAGCCCCCGGCGGCACCGGCGGGGACGCCGGCGAAGGCGGCCGATCCGCCGTGGAGCCGTGCCGGCGCCGCGCGGTCCGCCACCGCGGCCCCCCCGGTACGCACCGATCACCAACCGGCCGACGCCTCGACGCGTTCGCAGCGCGTGATCGACGTCCTGCTCGGCTATCTGCCGGCCGACCGGCGCGGACGCATCCGCGAGTACCTCGTGCTGATGCGGATGGACCGCCCGATCGGCGCCCTGCTGCTGCTATGGCCCACGTGGTGGGCGCTGTGGTTCGCCGCCAACGACTTTCCGCCGGTCGGCCTGCTGGTGATCTTCACGCTCGGCGTCTTCGTGATGCGTGCGGCCGGCTGCGTCATCAACGACTACGCGGACCACGACTGGCTCGACGCCAAGGTGCAGCGCACGCGCGGCCGGCCGATGGCCGCCGGCCGGGTTTCGAAGCAGGAGGCACTCGCGCTGTTCGGCGGCCTGCTCGCACTGGCCTTCGTGCTGGTGCTGTTCACCAATACGCTGACGATCCTGCTTTCATTCGTCGGTGCCGCGCTGGCGGCCATCTACCCGTTCACCAAGCGCGTCACCCACCTAGCCCAGGTCGTGCTCGGCGCCGCGTTCGGCTGGTCCATCCCGATGGCGTTCGCGGCCGTGACCGGCAGCCTGCCGCCGCTGTGCTGGCTGCTGTTCCTGGCCAATGTGCTGTTCTCGGTGATCTACGACACCGAGTACGCGATGGTCGACCGCGAGGAGGACATCCGGGTCGGCGCGCGCTCGACCGCGATCCTGTTCGGCGACGCGGACCTGCCGATCCTCGGTGTGCTGATGGTGACGTTCGTCTTCGCGATGCTGCTGGCCGGCACGCGCGCGGCGCTGCCGTGGCCGTACTTCGTGGGCCTGGCGGCGGCGGCGGGCCTGTTCGCCTGGCAGCAGTGGATCATGCGCGACCGTGCGCGCGATGCCTGCCTGGCCGCGTTCCGCAACAACAACTGGGTCGGCTTCGTGCTTTGGGCCGGCCTGCTGCTGGCCCTGGCGATTCGCTGAGGCGTACGCATGGATCCGGCGACGCAGCCGGCGCTGCCCTGGCCCGCGCGCTGGCGCGAAACGCTCGAAGGCTATGCCGTCGAGCAGCAGACGATCGGCTGCTCGGACGCGGCGGTGTTTCGAGGGGTCGCTCCTGGACGGCCGACGCTGTTCATCAAGACCGAGGTGGCCGATCGATTCGCCGAACTGCGCGACGAAGCACTGCGTCTTCGCTGGCTGGCGACGACCGGCAGGGCGTGCGCCGGCGTGCTCGACCAGGTGCTCGGCCCGGAGCGCGACTGGCTGCTGCTGAGCGCGGTGCCGGGGCGCGACCTCGCCTCCTCGGCGCTGGGGCCGGAGACGAGCGTGCGGATCGCCGCCGATGCGCTGCGCGACCTGCACCGCATCGATCCGACCACCTGCCCGTTCGATCACGCGGTCGATCGCCGCATCGCCCTGGCGGCGGCGCGGCTGGAGGCCGGCCGGGTCGACGCGGACGATTTCGACGAGGTCCATCGCGGGGCCTCGCCGGCCGCGCTGCTGGCGCGGCTTCGTGCCTCGCGGCCGGCGGTCGAGGATCGCGTGGTCGCGCACGGCGACGCCTGCCTGACGAACCTGGTCGCCGACGAGGGGCGGTTCGCCGGCTTCATCGATTGCGGGCGCCTGGGTGTCGCCGACCGGTACCAGGACCTGGCGCTGGCCGCCCGCGACATCGCCGAGACGTTCGGCGAGGCCTGGGTCGGCCCCTTCCTGGCCCGCTACGGCGTCACGCCGGACCCGGGCCGCCTGGCGTTCTACCGGTTGCTCGACGAGTTCTTCTGAACGGCTGCGCCGTGCACCGCACGGGCGCAGCCTCCACCGCGCGCCGGCGTCGCGGCGCCCCGGAGCGCGGGCGTCAGTCGAAGCCGTCGCGCAGGATCGTCGGCAGCACCTGTGCGAACAGGTCGTGCGACGGCCAACGGGTGACCTGGCCGTAGGCGGCCCAGACCGCGGCGTCCATCGCGTTGCTGGTGTCGTCGGGATTGTTCTCGTTGCGGCGGTTCAGGAGGATCACGATCTCGAAGCCGTTGCGGTAGCGCACGACGTAGCTCGCGGTGGACGGCAGGCTGCCGGCGTGAAAGGTTGTACGGCCCTGTGCGCCGTAGTCGCGCACGGCCCAGCCGCTGGCGTAGTAGTAGCTGCCTGGCGTGTACGGCAGCGGATAGTTCTGCGGCAGCGCGAACATGCGGTCGAGCGAGGCCTGATCGAGGATCGCGTTCGGCGCCTGGGGCGCATCGAGATTGGTCATCCAGCGCAGCAGCTCGGGCGCCGAGGCGACCCAGCCGCCATAGGCGTCCATCGTGTCCTGGTTGATCGAGCCGCCGTATTCCCAGGGGCGCAGCACACCGGTGGCGTCGATCACGCTCGGGCCCTGGCCGCCGGAGCGGTAGGCCACTTCGCCGGGCGCGCGTTCTTCGCGCCGCGCCCGGGCCAGGCGCAGGTTCCACACGCCGATCCGGTTGAGCATGCGCTGCGCGTAGCGCTCGTAGGACAGGCCGCTGGCGGCCTCGATGACGCGGCCGAGCAGCTTGTAGCCGTAGTTGCTGTAGTGGTAGGTCGTCCCCGGGGCGGCCACCAGCGCCACGCCGCTCTGGTAGCGGATCACGTCGGCATGAGAGACCGGCAGCGCGATGCCCAGGCCCTGTGCGACGGCGGTGTCGCGGAACACCGGGTCGTAGCCGAGCGTGGCCGGATCGCCGAAGCCGCCGAGCATCTCGAGCAGGTTGCGCACGGTCACCGTGGCCAGTCGCGGATCGGCGGTCGTGCCGGGCCGCGGCGTCAGGTCCACGTACTGGCCGATGGTGTCGTCGGGCGCCAGGTGGCCGTCCTGGATCAGGCGGTTGACCAGGGTCGAGGTGATCGGCTTGCTGCAGCTGGCGATGCGGAACAGCGAATCGGGCTGGGTGACGATGTCGTCCGGGCCGGGATTCCACGAGTAGCCGCGCGCCAGCACCAGCCGGCCCTGCCAGGCGACGGCGATCGCGCCCGAAGGCGTGTTGCGCGTCGTCATCAGCTGCTGCATCTGCTGGTCGAACGCGGCCAGGTCCGGCACGTCGACGCCGGTGACGGTCCACTGGGCGCGCGCCGGCGCCGGCATGCCGGCCAGCAGGCCGCCCAGCAGCGACAGCAGGATGAAACCCAGGACACGGGTGCTCGACGACATCGAAAGGCTCCTTGGACGGGTGACCTTTCAGAAGGCGGCAAATACCGCGAAACCGGCTCACGCGCGACGGCTCACACCGGTCACGGCGCGGAGCGCGTGTCCGATGCGGCGCGCTGCCGGCGCATCGGCTGCGCCGCCGTCCTCACGGTGCGCGCGCCAGCGCCCAGGCATCGACGCGCGCGACACCGGCAGCCGCCAGCACGCGGGCGCATTCGCCCAGGGTTGCACCGGTGGTCATGACGTCGTCGAGCACCGCCACATGGGCGGGCAGCGCGATACCCGCCCGCAGGGCCAGCGCCCCGCGCAGATTGCGCCGGCGCGCCGGCGCCTCCAGGCCGGTCTGGGCGGACGTGGCCCGGGTGCGCACCAGTGCGTCGTGCAGCAGCGGCAGGTCGAGCGCGCGCGCCAGCGGCCGGGCCAGTTCCAGCGCCTGGTTGTAGCCGCGCCGGCGCAGGCGGCCGGTGTGCAGCGGCACGCACAGCAGGGCGTCGGGCCGCGCCGGCGGGTCCAGGTGCGTCCGTTCGATCATCAGGTCGGCCAGCACGCGGCCGGCGGCCAGGTCGCCGCCGAACTTGAATCGCGTTTCCAGCAGGTCCAGCGGGTGCGCGTAGCGGAACGCGGCCCAGGCCGCGGTGAACGGTGGCGGGCGGCGGATGCAGGCCCCGCAGTGCGGGGCGGCCATCGGCAGCGGCAGCGCGCAGCGTGCACAGCGGACGGTATTGGCGGGCATGTCGGCGCGACAGCCGTTGCACAGGTCGCGGCCATCGGCGCCGGCATCGCCGCAGAGCAGGCAGCGCGGCACCAGGATCCGGCGCAGCAACCGGGCCGCCCAGCTGTCAACCTTTGCATGCGCCGCCAAGTTGACAGCCCTCCGTGCCGGCCTCCAGACTCGCGCCACTTTACCGGAGCCGGAAGCCGCATGACCGCCACCTTGCGCCACGACTGGACCGTCGAAGAGACGGTCGCGCTGTTCGACCTGCCGTTCGCGGACCTGCTGCATCGCGCGCACGAGGTTCATCGCGCCCATCACGACGCCAACGCGGTGCAGGTCTCGACACTGCTGTCGATCAAGACCGGCGGCTGCCCCGAGGACTGCGCCTACTGCCCGCAGGCGGCGCGCTACGCGACCGGCGTCCAGGCGGAGAAGCTGATGGCGCTGCCGGCCGTCGTGCACAAGGCGCGGCAGGCGCGCGAAGCGGGCGCGACGCGCTTCTGCATGGGCGCGGCCTGGCGCTCGCTGAAGGACCGCGACGTCGAGAAGGTCGCCGGCATCGTCGGCGCGGTCAAGGCGCTCGGCATGGAAACCTGCGCGACGCTCGGCATGCTGACGGGCGATCAGGCACGGCGGCTCAAGGCGGCGGGCCTGGACTACTACAACCACAACCTCGACACGGCGCCCGACTTCTACGGCGACATCATCTCCACCCGCGACTACCAGGACCGGCTCGATACGCTCGGCCACGTGCGCGACGCCGGCCTCAAGACCTGCTGCGGCGGCATCGTCGGCATGGGCGAATCGCGCACGCAGCGCGCCGGCCTGCTGCGTACGCTGGCGACGCTGCCCGAGCATCCGCAGTCGGTGCCGATCAACCGCCTGGTGCAGGTGGAGGGCACGCCGCTGGCCGGCACGGCCCTGCTCGATCCGTTCGAGTTCGTGCGCACGATCGCCGTGGCGCGCATCCTGATGCCGCTCTCGATGGTGCGGCTGTCGGCCGGCCGGGCGGAGATGAACGACGAGCTGCAGGCGCTGTGCTTCTTCGCCGGCGCCAACTCGATCTTCTACGGCGAGAAGCTGCTGACCACCGGCAATCCCGACGTCGAGGCCGACCGGGCGCTGTTCGCGCGCCTGGGCATCCATCCGCTGGAGGTGGTGCTCACCGACGACCACCACGGCGGCACGACCGTGCATGCCGACATCGTCGAGCCCTGCGACGTCGACGCGGCGGCCTGAACCGCTCCGGCCGGCACCGCGCCGGCAGGCGAGGCCTCAATGCAACTTCAGGCGTCCCGACACGCGCCGCTGCAGCAGGCGCGCCAGTGCCAGCACGAGGGTGTTGCCGGTGCCGAGGATCGCGCGGTGGTGATTCAGATGCAGCGACATGTACATCCACTTGGCGATCAGGCCCTCGACGAAGAAGTTCGGGCCGCCGAGCCCGCCCATCAGCGAGCCGACGCCGCGGTTCTCGCCCAGCGAGACCAGCGAGCCGAAGTCGCGGTAGACGAACGGCGCGTCGTGGCTGCGCTCGCGCCGGCGCGCCAGCAGCACCTTCGCCAGGTAGCTGGCCTGCTGGTGTGCGGCCTGCGCGCGCGCGGGGACCAGCTTCTCGCCCCACGGGCAGGCGGCGCAGTCGCCGAGCGCGTACAGATCCGGTGCGCCCGTGCGCAGGTGATCGTCGACGACGAACTGGTTGGCGCGGTTGACGCTGAGGCCCAGCCGCGTATTGGCATCGGCGGCCTTGATGCCGGCCGCCCAGACGATCAGGTCGGCGGCGATCTCGCCCTGCGCGGTCACCAGGGCGTCGGCGCGGACCTCGGTGACCGGCGTCGCCGTGAGCACACGCACGTTCTTGCGTTCCAGCGCCAGTTGCGCCTGCGCCGAGATCTTCTCCGGCAGGCCGGCCAGGATGCGCTGCGCGGCCTCCACCAGGGTGATGTCGAGCCGGAAGCGCTGGTCGGCGCGGAAGCCCTCCTGCAGCAGGGCATGCGCCTCGAGCAGTTCGGCCGACAGCTCCACGCCGGTCGCGCCGGCACCGACGATCGCGATGCCCAGGCTGCGGTGCTCGGCGAAGGCCGCCCGCGTGAAGGCCGCCAGCAGGTGGCGCTGGAAACGCTCCGCGTCGCTGGCGCGTTCCAGCACGTAGGCGTGCTCGGCGGCGCCCGGCGTGCCGAAGAAGTTCGAGCCGCTGCCGAGCGCGAGGACGGCGTGGGTGTAGCTGATCGTGCGCTCGGGCACCACCTGGTGCCCCGTCTCGTCGCGCATCTCGCCCAGCGTGATGCGCTTGGCCTGCGGGTCCAGGCCGATGATCTCGCCGGGCGAGTAGCTGAAGTGGTTGCGGCGCGCCAGGATCATGTAGGACAGGCCTTCCTGGTGCGCATCGAGCGTGCCGGCCGCGACCTCGTGCAGGGTCGGCTTCCAGATGTGGAAGACCGAGCGGTCGATCAGCAGCACGCTGGAGGGGCCGTCGCGGCGCCCGAGTTTCCGGCCCAGCCGCGCGGCCAGCTCCAATCCGCCCGCGCCGCCGCCGACCACGACGATGTCGTAATGCATGAACACCGCTCCTGCTTCTGTGCGCGCGCCAGTCTACGCAGTTTCGCCGGGCGCGGCGGCCCCGCCGCCGGGTACCGGCCGTGAGCCGGCCGGACCTGCTCGCCCGCCTGGCCGCCGCCCAGGCCGACCGTGCGCAGGCCGCGCTGCTGCGCCGCCTGCGCACGGTCGACGCGGTCGACGGCACCGACATCGTCGTCGCCGGCCGGCGCCTGACGGGATTCGCCAGCAACGACTATCTCGGGCTGGCGGGTCATCCGGAACTGGTCGAGGCCCTGGCGACCGCAGCGCGGCGCTGGGGCGTCGGCGCCGGCGCCGCGCATCTGCTCGGCGGCCACCGCGAGGAACACGCCGCGCTCGAGGAGGCGCTGGCGCGCTGGACCGGCCGCGCCCGCGCGCTGCTGTTCTCGACCGGCTACATGGCCAATCTCGGCGTGCTGCAGGCCGTGCTGGCGCGCGGCGACCTGTGCGTGCAGGACAAGCTCAACCACGCCTGCCTGATCGACGGTGCGCACCTGGCCGGCGCCGTGTTGCGGCGCTACCCGCATGCCGATGTCGCGGCGGCACAGCGCCAGCTCGACACGGCGCCGGCCGCGCCGGCGCTGGTCGCCAGTGACGGCGTCTTCAGCATGGACGGCGACGTCGCACCGCTGCCGGCGCTGGCGGACCTGTGCCGGACACACGGCGCCAGCTTGATGATCGACGATGCGCACGGGCTGGGCGTGCTCGGGCCCGAAGGCGCCGGCAGCCTCGCCGAAGCCGGACTGGACGAGGCGGCCGCACCGATCCTGATGGCCACGCTCGGCAAGGCGCTCGGCGTCGCCGGCGCGTTCGTCGCCGGCCCGGCGGCGCTGATCGAGGGACTGGTGCAGTTCGCGCGGCCGCACGTGTACACCACCGCGATGCCGCCGGCGCTGGCCGCGGCGACGCGGGTCGCGGTCCGGCTCGCGCGCGAGGAATCCTGGCGGCGCCAGCACCTGGCTGCGCTGATCGCGCAGTTCCGCCTCGGCGCCGCGCAGCGAGGCCTGGCGCTGGCCGCCTCGCGCACGCCGATCCAGCCGGTGCTGGTCGGTGCCAGCGATGCGGCCCTGGCCGCCGCGCAGGCGCTGGAGGCCGCCGGCTTCTTCGTGCCGGCGATCCGGCCGCCGACCGTGCCGGCCGGCAGTGGGCGGCTACGCGTCACGCTGTCGGCGGCGCATCGCCAAAGCGACGTCGAGCGCCTGCTCGATGCGCTGGCCCGGGTGCTGCGATGAGGCCGGCGGCGGACGACATCGACGCGCGGCGGCCGGTATGGAAAGCCTTCTCGGCGCTGTACCTCGATACCGATTACCGCCGGGAGGTCCGGTGGGCCGCCCGCGCGGCCGCCGCCTCGCCGTATGCCGAAGCGGAATTGCAGGCGATCCTGCTGCACGAAGTGCATCCGGTGCTGCGCGGCAACCTGCGGGTCCCGGCCGGTGTCTGGGACGGCTTCGACCCGGACTGGCTGGCATCGACGATCCTGCGCCGGTCGCGGCGGCCGGGCTGGCTGCGCCTGGACGGCTGCATGCGCGGCTACGCCGATCACCTCTGGCGGCTGCTGGCGCCGCGCATCCGGCGCCAGCGGCGGATGGAGCCGCCGCAATGAACGATTTCGACTTCCGGTCGCGGCCCCTGGCTGCCGATCTGCCCTGACCATGGCCCTCATGCATATCCAAACCACGGGCCGCGGCCCGGACCTCGTCCTGATCCACGGCTGGGCCATGCACAGCGGCATCTTCGCACCGCTGGTCGCGGCGCTGGCCGCGCGGTACACGCTGCACCTGGTGGACCTGCCCGGTCACGGCGCCAGCTGTGACTACGCGCCCGGCGCGCTCGATCCGGCCGCCTGCGCGCACGCGATCGCCGCGGCCACGCCGCCGGCGGCGTGGCTCGGCTGGTCGCTCGGCGGCCTGGTCGCGCTGCGCGGCGCGCTCGACCGGCCCGGCCACGTGCGTGCACTGGTCGCGATCGCCGCCAGCCCGCGCTTCGTCGTCGGCGCGGACTGGCCGCACGGCGTGGGCGCCGAGACGTTCCGTGCCTTCGCCGACGGATTGGGCACGTCCTATCACGCGACGATCGAGCGCTTCCTGGCGCTGGAGACGCTCGGTTCGCCCGAGGCGCAGAGCGAACTGCGCGCGTTGCGCCAGCAGGTGTTCGCGCGCGGCGAGCCGGATGCGGCCGTGCTCTGCGACGGCCTGGCGATCCTCGATACCACCGACCTGCGCGCCGAACTGGCGACGCTCACGGTGCCGAGCCTGTGGATCGCCGGCCGGCGCGACCGCCTGATCCCGGCCGGCGCGATGCGCTGGGCGGCCGAGCACGCGCCCGGCGGGCACTACCTGGAACTGGCCGCCGGTCACGCGCCCTTCCTCAGCCATGCCGAGGCGGTCGCCGACGCGGTCGACGCCTTCCTCGGGACGGAGGCCGCGGCATGAGCGGCCCGGACGGCGCACCGTTCGACAGCGCGCACGTGCGCAAGGCCTTCGGCCGCGCCGCCGCCAGCTACGAAGCCCATGCCGTGCTGCAGGCCGAGGTCGAGTTGCGCTTGCAGGAACGCCTGGACCACCTGCCGCTCACACCGCGACAGGTGCTCGACGTCGGCTGCGGGACCGGCCGCGGCACCGCGCAGCTGCGCCGGCGCTACGGCAAGGCGCAGGTGGTCGCGATGGACATCGCCCTGCCGATGCTGCAGGCCGCGCGCCGCCATGCCGGCTGGCTGCGGCCGTTCGCACGCGTGGCTGGCGACGCCCAGGCGCTGCCGTTCGCCGATGCGAGCTTCGACCTGATCTATTCGAACCTGTGCCTGCAATGGAGCAGCGACCTCGCCGCCGTCCACGACGAGTTCCGCCGCGTGCTCAGGCCCGGCGGGCTGCTGCTGTTCAGCACGTTCGGGCCGGAGACGCTCGGCGAGCTGCGCGCGGCGTTCTCGGCGGTCGACGACCAGCCGCACGTCAGCCGGTTCCTGGACCTGCAGACCGTCGGCGACGGCCTGCTCGCCGCGGGTTTCCGCGACCCGGTCCTCGAACGCGACGTCTTCACGCTGACCTACGCCGCCGCGCTCACGCTGATGCACGAACTGCGGGCGATCGGCGCGACCAATGCCGATACCGCACGCAGCCGCGCACTGACCGGCAAGACACGCCTGCGCCGTGCGATCGAGGCCTACGAGGCCTTCCGCGTCGAGGGCCGCCTGCCGGCCACCTACGAGGTCATCTACGCGCAGGCCTTCGCGCCGGAGCCCGGGCAGCCGCGCCGCACGCGGGGCGGCGACCTGGCCAGCTTCCCGATCGAGCGCCTGCGCGGCAGCCGCCGGGCGCGTACGCCGTGACGCGCCGCCGGGCACTCGCGGCGATCCTGGTCGCCCTGGTCTCCGCGCTGTTCTTCACGTTCACCTACGTGTTGAACCGCGTCGCCGCCACCAGCGGCGGCCATTGGGCGTGGACCGCCGCCTTGCGCTACCTGATCACGCTGCCGCTGCTGGCCGCGGTGCTGCCGTTCGCCGGCGGCCTCGGCGCACTGCCGCGCGCACTGGTCCGCCACGCCGGGGTGTGGCTGCTGTGGAGCCTGGTCGGCTTCGGCGTGTTCTGCGCCTGCCTGACCTATGCCGCGGCCAGCGGACCGTCCTGGCTGGTGGCCGGCAGCTTCCAGGTCACGGTGATCGCCGGCATGCTGATGTCGCCGCTGATCTACGACGACGCACGTCGCCGCATCCCGCTGCCGGCCTTCGCGGCCGGACTGGTGGTGGTCGCCGGCGTGCTGCTGCTGCAACTGGCGCATGCCGACGGGCGGCTGGACCGTGCCGGCTGGATCGCGCTCGGCTGCGTCGTCGTGTCGGCCTTCGCCTATCCGCTCGGCAACCGGATGATCCTGCTGCACCTGGAGCGCGCCGGCACGACGCTGGGCACGCTGCAGCGCGTGTTCGGCATGACGGTGATGAGCCTCCCGGCCTGGCTGGCGCTGGCCGTCTGGGGCTGGCAGCAGGCCGGTCCGCCGTCGGCGACGCAGACGCTGTCGGCCGCCGGCGTCGCCGTGACCTCCGGCGTGATCGCGACGGTGCTGTTCTTCGCCGCGACCGAGCAGGTGCGCACCGATCCCACGGCGCTCGCCGCGGTCGAGGCGATGCAGGCCACCGAACTGCTGTTCGCTACGCTGCTCGGCGTGCTGTTCCTCGGCGAGGCCTGGCCGAGCGGGGCAGCGCTCGGCGGCGCGCTGCTGATCGTCGCCGGCATCGTCGGGTTCTGCCTGATCAGCGGGCGGCAGGCATCGGTGCCCGGCGCCGCCGGACCGCCGCCGGAGTGCTAGCGCGTGTTATGGACGTCGAGCTGGGTGCGAAGGCCTCTGGCGCGGTGATCCGGTTGGCCGTCTGGCCAGGGGTTGCAACGCCGCCGGGCGCCGCGCCAGGGGCCTTCCCGACGGGTTGCGCCGCCGCGCCGCCCCGGCCGCGTTGCCCATCTTGCCTTGGGCACCCCCCCCAAGGCGGCGACGGGCGCCTTGCCGGAACGACGCGGCGGCGCAACGCAGCTCACCTCAACGTCCATGAAACGCGCTAGCGTTTCGCCGCGCCTGAGCGGCCCGGGCGGTCGGCGTGGATCGTCGGCCAGACCTCGTCGAACCAGCGCTTGGTCTCCTCGACGAAGACCATCTGGATCGCCGCCAGCGCATTGCGTGCCTTCTGTGCGATCACGATCCGCTGCAACGGCAGCGGGTCGGCGATCGGCCGCCGCACCAGCGGGCGGCCGTCGTAGCTGAAGTCGCCGTAGGGGCGCGAGTACGCCAGCGCGACGCCGAGGCCGTTGGCGACCATCGCGCGCTGCAGTTCGAACGAGCCGGTGCGGATCGCCTGCGTGGGCCGCACGTTGCACAGATGGAACAGCTCCAGCACGTGCTGCCAGCTCTGCGCCTGGTCGGTCAGGATCAGCGGCTCGCCGCCGAGTTCGGCCATCGTCACGGTCTCGCGCGCGGCCAGCGGATGGCCCGACGGCAGCAGCGCCTGCGGCGCCAGTTCGCAGAGGATGGTCGCCGTGGCGCTCGCCGGCAGGCCGAGGTCGTAGCTGATCGCCAGGTCCGTCGCGCCGTCGTCCAGGTGGCGGCCGAGCGTATCGAAGCCCTCCTCGCGCACGACCACGTCGATCGCCGGGCAGCGCTGGCGCAGCCGCGCCAGGATGGAGGGCACGCAGTACGGCGCGAGGTCCTCGAAGCAGCCGAGCACCAGTTCCCCGCGCAGTCCGCTGTCGGCGTCGCCGAGCGTCTCCAGCGCCTCGGCGTCGGCCAGCAGCTGGCGTGCCTTGGCCATGACCACGTGGCCGAACGCGGTCAGCGAGACGCCCGAGCCGCGCTGGCGCACGAACACCGGTTTGCCGAAATGGTCCTCGATCTGGGTGATCGCCATCGACACCGACGGCTGCGACACGTGTAGCACCTTGGCCGCCGTCGTCACGTTGCCGTAGCGCGCCGCCGCCTGGGCGTAGCGCAGCTGCCTGAGGGTCAGGGTCATTCGATTTCCTGATGGGGCAGGCATGTTTTTAATATTTTACTTCCCGGTGACATGCCGACATTGTGCAGCACAAGGGACAACGACGGATAGGCGGATAGACGTCTATCCGGCCATGCGCGGGGACGTGACGCACGCACTTCCGAGGGCCGCCGGGTCCGCCGCCTGCATTCGCCGGCGACGGCACGCGGCGAGCCGATCGTGCACGTTCTCCGCTTCGACCACCTGCCGGCCGCGCCGCTCCGGGGCGTGCCGTGCGCGGCGGTCCCCTCGCGTCGCCACAGCGGCCGGAACGCTCCGGCCGAGTCCGCTTTTCGACTTCGGGAGAATCGCCGTCATGAACAGATCCTCGTTTGCCCGCCTTGCCGCGCTGGCCGTCGGCCAGGCGCTGCTGCTGCCGGGAGGCGCGCTGCAGGCCGCACCGCCGGCGGCCCACGTCTCCGTGCATGCCCCCGCCGCGGTGACCGGCGGCGGGCTGCAGCTCGCGCTGACCGTCGCCGCGTTCGCCGGCGACCCCAACCACTGCGGCACCGAGACCGAGATCGAGGCGACCACCGGCGATCAGGTGCTGCTGTGCTACACCCTGACCAACAATGGATCGACCACGCTGACCCACCAGTCGCTGGAGGACAGCCTGGACGGCACGATCCTGGCCTACGAGCCGATCACGCTGACGCCGGGACAGAGCCACCGCCGCGTGCGCACGATCGTCGCCGTCGGTGACGTGCAGCGGACCGCGAGCTGGAAGGGCTACTCGACGTTGCCGCGCTACGACTACGTCGACACCGGCGCCTCCGGCTTCGTCGATATCGCCGCCACCGGCACGCGCATCGGCTTCGACGCCGCGCCGGACCTGGTGTCCTACAACAGCGCGTTCCCGCTGCGCTTCTACGGACGCACGTCTTCGGCGCTGTGCGTCAGCAACGACGGCGTCGTGCTGTTCGACGATCCGGACTGCCGCTCGCCGCAGGCCGGCTCGAAGCCCGACTACGGCTACGCCTACAACGAGCCGCTGCCGGTCCAGGTCGGTTTCGGTCGCGTGCTGGTGCCCACCGTGATCGCGCCGATGTGGTTCGACCTGGACCGTGCTCCCGGCGGTGTCTACGCGCAAACGCTCGGCACGACGCCCAACCGGCGTCTGATCGTTCAGTGGAACGACCTCAATACCAATATCGCCAGCGAGACGGCGGCCCGGTTCCAGGTGGTGTTCCAGGAGGGGAGCGACACGATCCGCTTCGAATACGCGGCCACCGCATTCGGTAACGAAGCCGACCACGGCGCCTTCGCCACCATCGGCCTGCAGGGCGACCCGGCCGGCCTCTACACGCAGTACTCCTACCGGCTGCCGTCGCTCGCGCCCGGCAAGTCGATCCTCTGGAACTACACGCCCGAGATCGGTGGCACCGCGGCCGGCAACACCGTCCACGTCGATGCGGGCGTCCCCGCGATCGCGGTGGCGCCGGGCGAGTTGTCGGCGGTTGCCGGACCGGGCGAGACCGTCGTCAAGACGCTGACGATCGACAACGTCGGCGCGCGCGACCTGGCCTGGAATCTCGGCGAGGCGCCGGGCGGCACGGCAGCGCACTTCCCGCGCACGCAGCGCTACATCCGGCCGCCGCTGACGAGCGGCACCGAGGCGGCCACCGGCTCGCTGGCTACCGCTTTCGCCGGCGCCGCGCGCCTGCCGTGGCTGTCCGGCCAGCGGCCGCTGGCCCCGGCCGGCGGCCTGCCGTTCTTCGGCACCAGTCCGATCGCCGGCTTCCTCGGCTTCGACGGCGCCGACCCCGGCGGCACCTTCAGCATCATCAATCCCGACGTCGATACCTGGTACTTCGGCAGCCAGTTCATCGGCAACGACTTCAGCAAGCTCTACGTGATCGTCTACGACAGCTGGACCTACCCGCCCGGCACCTACGGCACCATCGACGTGACCACCGGCGCGTTCACGCAGCTGGGCCGGATCTCCGGCGGCGACAGCTGGACCTGGAGCGGCCTGACGCAGGACCCGCTGACCGGCACGGTCTACGCGCTCAACAGCAACGACGGCCTGTTCGCGAAGCTCTACACGATCGACTTCGCCACCGGCCGCGCGACCAAGGTCGGCGACATCACCGGGCCGGGTCTCAACCCGCCGTACTCGGTGCACACGCTGGCGATCTCGCCGGGCGGCCTGATGTACGGCATCGACCTGTACGGCCAGATGTTCGTCGCGATCGACAAGTCGACCGGCCAGGCGCGTCCGATCGAATCGCTCGGCCTGCAACTGGGCGGCTTCCAGGACCTGGAGTTCGACCCGCAGACCGGCGTCCTCTACTACTCGGCCGCGTACGTCAATTCCAGTGGCGTCATGGTCGGCGAGCTGCGCCGGATGGACCCGCTGAGCGGCCTGTCCACCCCGATCGGCGGCTATCCGCCGACCGGCGGCTTCCCCGGCACCCAGGTCGGCACGATCGCGCTGGCCAAGCCGACCGTCGGCTGCGCGGCGCCGGGCGACGTGCCGTGGCTCTCGCTGACGCCGACCTCCGGCGCGATCGCCGCCGGTGCACCGGGCCAGGACGTCACCGTCACGTTCGACGGCACGGGCCTGTCGGCCGGCCGCTACGAAGCGTCGATCTGCGTGCACAGCGACGATCCGCGCCGGCCCGACGTGGCCGTGCCGGTGAGCTTCATCGTCGCCGACGCGCTCCTGTACGACCAGGGCATCGCCGATACGCCGCTGCGCGCGTTCAACAACACCGTCGTCGCGCCGGTCGTCGTGACCGGCATGTCCTCCGAGGGCGCCGACGACTTCGTCGTGACCGCCGCCGAAGGCTGGCGCGTCTCGGGTTTCAACTTCACCGCCTACAGCAACAACGGCACGTTCCCGTCGCACGTCAACCTGCGCGTGCACGCCGACGACGGCAACGGCCGTCCCGGCGAGGAGATCGTCTGTCTGGCGCCGCGTGTGCCGGCCTACGTGCTCGGCGAGCCGGCCAACCAGATCGGCGTGTGGCTGGCTTCGCCGTGCGTGCTCGCGCCCGGCACCTATTGGGTGGTCTGGTCGTTCGCCGACGTCGACATCTCCACGCCGGTGCTCGGCCTGTGGGGACAGACCACGGTGCAGCACAACCAGCCGGCGGTCTGGCGCAATCCCGGCGGCCAGCTGAGCGCGGGCTGCACGGCCTGGTCGACGTTCGGCCAGTGTCCGGACCAGTTCAACGCCAGCGCGCGTGACTTCGGCTTTGCCGTCTACGGCCGCGTGTTCGACGTCTGCGACGACGTCCTGTTCGCCGACGGCTTCGACGGCGGGCCCGGCGCCTGCCGCGCGGCGCCGCGCGACTGACGCACAGCCGGAGAGGCGGCGCCGTGCCTTCTCTCCGGACGTCAGCCGCGGACGCGGCATTCCGGATGCGGCTCGATGCCGAGCCGCATCCTTCTCCCACACGATCGGGAATTCCACACGTGCGTGACACCCTTCGAACGACGCTGCTCTTCGCCGCGGTGCTGTCCGCGATCGGCGCGACGCCCGGACGCGCGGCCGACGCCGACGCGCCGCGCAGCTATCTGATCCGCTACGCCGAGCCCGGCCTGTTCGAGTCGCGACCCGGCGGCGGCGCACCGCGCACGGGTGCCGCGATCGAGCAGGCGCGCGTCGAGCTGGTGACCGGGCAGCGTGCCCACACGCAGGCGATGCGCGCGGCGCTCGGTCGTACGCCGATCGTCACGCATCACTACCTGGCCAGTCACAGCGGCATCGCCGCGCAGCTGACGCCGGCTGAAGCCGAGCGTATCCGCGGCCTGCCCGGTGTCGCCGACGTGCGGCCGGACGGCCTGGAGTATCTGGACACGTTCCGCACGCCGGCCTTCATCCGCGCCGATGCGGTCTGGGACGGCCTCGCCGTGCCGGGCTTACCGGGCAGCCGCGGCGAGGGCACGGTCGTCGCGGTGATCGACACCGGCATCACGCCGGATCACCCGTCCTTCGCCGACGATCCGAGCTGTCCGGCCGACGGGCTCGGTGCCAAGCTGCTGAGCCACGTCGACTGCGGCAGCACCGACGAGAACGGCCGCTGCAACGGTCCCGAGCCGCTTGACCTGATCGGACACGGCACGCATACGGCCGCCACCGCGGCCGGCAGCTTCGTCGCGGCCGACGGCGCGCGGCCCGCGGTCTCCGGCGTCGCGCCGTGCGCGCACATCCGCGCCTACAAGGCCTGTCCGGGACTCGGCTGCACGTTCTCGGGCATCTACGCGAGTCTCGACAACATCCTGCTCGACGGCGACGTCGATGCGCTCAATTTCTCGATCGCCGGCGGCACCGATCCGTGGAACGATCCGGACCGCGTCAAGCTCGACCTGGTTGCCAACGGCATCTTCGTCGCGGCCTCGGCCGGTAACACGACGCCGTCGCAGCCGTATCCGGTCGGCCGCGTCAATCACCTCGGGCCGTGGGTCACGACGGTGGCCGCGACCACGCACGACGTCTGGGCCGACGGCCTGCTCGACGTCGCCGATGCCGGTGCGCCGGCCGAACTGGCCGGCATCCAGCTCTACAAGGCCAGCGATGCGCCGAACCTGACGCCGCGATCGAGCCTGGCGATTCGCCACTACGACGCGCAGCCGACGATGTTCGAGGGCTGCAGTGCCGGTCTGGAAGGCGCGCCGGCCGACCTGCCGGCGTTCCCGCCCGGTTACTTCCTCGGTGCGGCCGCGCTGGTGCGCAATGCCGGCTGCGCGCCGGCCACGCAGATCGCCAATGCGTTCGCGGCGGGTGCCGAGCTCGTGCTGATCCGCGCGACGCCCTCGCTCGGCGCCACCGATCTGCAGAGCCAGGGCCAGCCGGCGATTCCGGCCTACGGCATCGCACTGGCCGCCGGCGAGGCGCTGGCCGCCCATGTCGCCGCGAACGCCGAGGTTCGCGCCGATCTCGCGCCGGTGCAGGGCGATGCGCTCGGCGTGTTCTCGCTGCGCGGCCCGACGCCCGGTCCGTACCGTGATCTGACCAAGCCCAATCTCTCGGCGCCCGGCGTACGCATCTTCGCCGCGTCCAGCCAGCCACCCGGCTATGCGACGCTCGACGGTACCTCGATGGCGGCGCCGCACGTCGCCGGCGCCGCGGCGCTGTTGCGCAGCCTGCATCCGGACTGGACCGTGCCCGAGATCGCCTCGGCGCTGATGACGACCGCCAGGGCCGCCGGCGTCGACGACAGCTGGTCGCGGCCCTGGACCTGGGATCAGGCCGGCAGCGGGCGCATCGATGTGGCCGCCGCCGTCGGTGCCGGCCTGGTGTTCGACGAGAGCGTCGAGCATTTCCTGGCCGCCGATCCGGCCGTGGGCGCCCTGGACCTGCGCGATCTCAATCTGCCGTCGCTGCGCGACACCGACTGCGCACCGAGCTGTACCTGGGTACGCGGCCTGCGCAGCACGCTGGCCGAGCCGGGCCAATGGACCGTCAGCGTCGAGGCACAGACGCCCGGTCTGCGGATCGGCGTATCGCCGGCCACCTTCATGCTGGACGGCGCACCCGCCGGCGGCGGCGTGGCCGATCGGCTGTTCGCCGACGGCTTCGATCCGCCGGCGCCCGGTCGCGATCAGGTGCTGGCGATCACCGCGACGCCGCCCGAGGACGGCGTGCTCGCGTTCGGCCGGGTGATCCTGACCGAGGTCGGCGGACGCGCGCCGCCGCAGCACCTGACGGTCGTCGCCTCCGGCCGCCGGGCCGGCACCGGCCGGCCGCAGATCGCGACGCTGCCGGCGGCGGTCACGGCGCACGCGTCCATCGGCGACGGCATCGTCAGCCGCACGCTGGTCGTCGCCAACGACGACAGCGGCGACCTGACCTGGCAGCAGACCCGCGTGCATCAGGCGGCGGTGCTCTGGGATCAGCCGGCCAGCGGCAGCGCCGGCGTGCGCTCCAGCCGCTCGACGACGCAGAACGGCGGCGTCTACAGCGCCAACGATTTCCGCCTGCGTGCGCGCACCGCGCTGACGGTGATCCGCACGCCGGGACTGGCAATGGCGGCGCCGCTGACGAACCAGCCGGTCACCTGGGCGATCTATCCGGACGACGGCGGCCGGCCGGGCGGCGATCCGGAAACCCGGCCGGGTGCCGCGGTCTGGACCTACACCGCGCCGGCCGACGGTGCCGGCGTGTCGATCGACGGCGGCACGATCGCGCTCGACCTCGCCGCGGCCGGCCAGAGCGTGGACCTGGCGGCCGGTGTGTACTGGCTCAGCGTGTTTCCGACCTACGCCAATCCGGTGACCGGTACCGCTGCGCACTGGCGCTGGCTGCAGGCGACGCGGGCCGACCTGGGCGCCCAGCTGATCTCGCCGGTGATCTACGGCGTCTCGACCTGGTCGCCGATCGGGGTCATCGGCGTGTCCTTCGACGATACCGCCTTCGCCATCGAGGGGCGCATCGGCGGCGCGGCGGTCGACTGCTCGGCACCGTGGCTGCAGCTGGCTCCTGCGTCGGGACAGGTGCCCGGCAGCAGCGCGCGGCCGGTCACGCTGCGGCTCGATCCGCGCCAGCTCGCGCCCGGTACGCATCGGGCGAGCCTGTGCATCGACAGCAACGATCCGTACCAGCCAACCCTGGTCGTACCGGTGACGTTCACGGTCGATCCTTGATGGCCGGCACTGCGTTCTGCCGATCCGCCGTCGCGGCGGATCGCGCAGCATGCACGCCTGTCTCCTTCGCTACCGGTCGAACGCCAGGCCGTGCCTGCGCTTCGTGCCGAGGGACCCGCACCACACTATGAATACCCCCATGGAAACGATGACCGTGCCCGGGACGGCGGTGCTGCCGACGCTTCGCATCCGTCAGGCGACGGCCGTCGATGCGGCCGCCCTGGCGATCTTCGCCGCCCGCACGTTCGAGGAGACCTACGGCAAGGACAACCGGCCCGAGGACCTGGCGCTGCACCTGGCGACCGCGTTCGGGCCGCGGCAGCAGGCCGCCGAACTGGCCGATCCGCACGTCGTCACGCTGCTGGCGCACTGTGACGGACAGCTGGCTGCCTACGCCCAGGTCCGGCGCGCCGTGCCGCCGCCCTGCGTCGCCGGCCGCGCGCCGATCGAGCTGCACCGGCTCTACATCGACCGTCCGTGGCACGGCCGCGGTGTCAGCCAGCGGCTCCTGGCCGAGGTGCGCACGGTCGCCGCCGTGCAGTTCGGCGGCGCCACGCTCTGGCTGAAGGTATGGGAACGCAACGCCCGGGCGATCGCGTTCTACGCCAAGTCCGCCTTCGTCGACGTCGGCGTCGCCGACTACTTCGTCGGCACCGACCGGCAGACCGACCGCGTGCTGGTCAGCACGCTGGCCGGGTCCGCGCCGCCGCCGTGACCGTGCGCGGCGCGATGGCTACAGGTTCGCGTCCATCCAGGCGATGCGCTGCGTGAGCCAGTCCTTGAGATAGGCGATCTCGCCTTCGTAGGAGCCGGCCACCACGGCATTGGGCCAGAGGATCTCGGTCAACACCGGCCACGGTCCGAAGTTGGCGCCGAACGCCGTGCCGTAGACATCGGCCTGCTGGTCGATCGCGTCCAGCAGCGTGTCGATCTGGCTGGCCTTGAGCGCGTCCCAGCGTGCCCGCACCGCCGCGCGGAACGCCGGATCCTCGAACAGGCGCACGTACCAGTGGCCACCGCGTATCCACCAGCCGTACGGATCGTTCTTGACGCCGTGGAACAGGTTGCCCGCCGCGATGTCGAAGTCCCACAGCGGACCGCGCGCGAACTTGCCGCCGCGATCCTTGAAGTTCCAGATGCTGCTGCCGTCGCGTGCGTCCTGGTTCTTCAGCAGTTCGTTCACCAGGTACCAGTCGATGAAGCTCGCGGTGTCGATCCAGGCCGCGTAGCCGTTGACCGGGTCGGCGAAGTAAGGGCTGTAGATCGCCGCCTCGGTATTGCGCACGTAGCTGGCGATGTAGGCGTACTGCTCCGGCGCCAGTGTCTCCTCGTCCGGGTTGTCGATGCAGAACGGCACCAGGAGCGTGTCGAACTGCACCGACGGCGCGCAGTCGCGCCGGCCGTCCAGCTCGAGCAGGTAGCCGCCGGAGATGGCCGGCCGGGTGATGTCCCCGGGCGTGAGCTCCGGGATGTTCACGCGGTCGCGATCGATGCGGATCTGCTCGGTCAGCTGGTAGACGCCGAGGTAGGCGCCGTTGAGCTGCACGTCGACGAAGCGCGACCGCGGCGTCCAGGCCATGCCCAGGCGCTGGCCGGCCTCGAACGCCACATAGTTGCGCAACAGCGTCTTGTCGGCGTGGTTGGCCAGCAGGACCCAGTGCTTGCTGCTGGGCATGCCCAGCAGTGGTGTCTTCTGGTCCAGCTTGACGCGGTAGGGCTTCTTGTCCATGAGCCAGGTGCTGTTGCCGCGGCCGCGGATCTGCAAGGCGCCGGCATGGTTGAAGCCGTCGCCCTCGAGCGTCATCTGCGCGTCGACATAGTCGTCGCGACCGATCGGTGCGCCGCCGGCCGTCGTGATCGCCAGCACCGGCAGTGCCTGCGGCGGCGCCGGCGGCGGCGGCGCTTCCAGGTCGTCCGCGAACACGGCATCGCGCGGCCGGCCCTCGACAGCGGCTGACGCCGTGCGGACCAGCCGCATGCGCGCCAGCGCCGTCTTGTCCATCGCGAACACCGCCCCTTCGCCGAAGAACACGGCCCAGGCCATGCGTCCGACGTGCCAGTTCGTGGTGGACGTCCAGTACGCGGTGTCGAGTGTGTTCGGGAACCGCGTCGTGTCGATCGCCGGCCGGGCACCGTCGCGACGGGCCAGGCTCGCCAGCTCCTTGACGTTGGGCAGGCGCCAGTCGGCGTGGCCACGCCAGGCCTGCTGGTTCTGCGTCTGCACGCGCTGCAGCGCCTGCTGCCAGGTCATCTCCTGCGGCATGCCCTGGCACTGGCTGCCGCCGAACTGGCCGATCGAGCACTGGTCCCACATCAGTCCGCTGCGCGGGTCGGTCACGGTGCCGTTGCCGTTGTCGATCAGCGCGCCGAACGCCTCGCCGCCGGTCACGAGGCGGATGGCCGCCGTGCGGTGGCGCGCCAGCGTGTTGACCTGGCCGCCGTGGAAATTGACGACCCAGCTGCGTTCGCGCGCCGCGCGCTCGCCGGTCCAGTGGAAGGCCGTCGCCGTGGCGGGAAGGAAGTCCGGATCGACCGCGGGTGCCGACGAACCGTAGTCCACCAGCTGCTGCAGCTCCTTGACGCTGGGCAGGCGCCAGCCGAAACGCCCGCACAGGCCGCCGTCGGCATTGGCGATTCCGGCCGCCCGGCGGGCCTGCAGCCAGTCGCCGGTGGCGCCGTCGATCGACCAGACCAGGCCCGTCACGTTGTCGCGCGTGCAGGCCCAGTCGTCCATGCCGGGTCCTGCCGCCGCATCCAGCGGCAGCAGGTCGCCGCGTGCCGAGACCTTGCTGAAGTCGAAGCCGTTGCGGCCCGCGCCTTCCTTGACCAGGGCGCCCGTCAGGGCCGAGTGGTCGCGGCCACTGGCGGCGTCCTGGCCGGGCCAGTCCGGATCGTCGCACGCGACCAGGGCGGTGAAATCACCGCCGCTGTAGCAGAGGTCCAGGCCGCTGTCGTTGATTCGCTGCGGCAGTGGTTGCGTCCCGACCGCGGAGCCGGCGGCCAGGAGGGCCAGCCAGAGCCAGCGGGAAGCGATGCGTGGGCCATGCGCGTGCGCGCGGAAGCCGATGGCGGGGTCCATGAAGGAGGTCCTCCGTCGTTTGGGGCGGGCGGCCGCATCCGCGAGGGGCAGAGCAGGGCCTGGGGATGACGTCACGCCGGGCGCGCGCCTTGGACCGGCTTCGATCGCGATCCGGTACGGATCGGCATGGGCGGTGCGGCCGCAAACCCGCTGCAAGCCTGCTTGCCCTGTCCCTGCGAAGTCGATAGCGTCGCATTATGCAGGCCACGCCCTCGCCTGCAAGTTCATGCCGGAGTGCTGCGATGTCCCCGAGTACCGCGCGTTGCCGCGTCCCCTCCGCCGCGCTCGGCGCCCTGGCGCTCGCCGCATGGCCGGCCATTGCGGCCGAAGTCGATCTTTCGCAGTGCGTCGGGATCGCCGACGCCAGCACGCGCCTGGCCTGCTATGACGTCGCCGCCGGGCGCAAGGAACTGCCCCCCGGCGTGATCGCCGACGCGCCGCCCGAAGCCCTGGAGCCCGCATCGAAGACCGCCAAGGCCGCACCCGAGGTCTTCCGGCACGACACCGGCCTGCAACCCAAGCCCCGGGTCTCGTTGCTCGACTCGCGCTGGGAGCTGGATCCGGACTCCAAGCTCGGCACGTTCCACCTGCGCGCCTACCGTCCCGTCTACCTGCTGCCGGCGTTCTACGCGACCAGCCTCAACCGTGAGCCCGGGTCTCCCTCGCCCGACAACCAGGTCACCGACGCGCTCGACATCGACCGGTCCGAGCTCAAGTTCCAGCTGAGCTTCAAGGCGAAGCTGTGGGAGAACATCTTCGGCGACAACGGCGACCTGTGGACTGGCTACACCCAGGTCTCGCACTGGCAGGTCTTCAACAGCGCCACCTCGCGCCCGTTCCGCGAGACCAACTACGAGCCCGACGTCAACCTGATCTTCCGCACCAACTACGACCTGTTCGGCTGGAAGGGCCGCCTGCTCGGCATCGGTGCCGTGCACCAGTCCAACGGCCGCGGCGATCCGTTCTCGCGCAGCTGGAACCGCATCGTCGGCAACGTCGGCTTCGAGCGCGACGGCTGGACCCTCAACCTGCGTCCCTGGTACCGCATTCCCGAAAGCCGCCACGACGACGATAACCCCGACATCAGCGACTACATCGGCCGCGGCGAGGTGCAGCTGATCCGCGTGACGAACCGGCATCAGCTGTCGCTGCTGGTCCGCAACTCGTTCAAGGGCGACTGGCACGGTGCGGCACAGTTCGACTGGGGCTTCCCGATCGCCGAGGAGCTGCGCGGCCACGTGCAGGTGTTCCACGGCTACGGTGAAAGCCTGATCGACTACAACCACCGCGCCTGGTACTTCGGCGTGGGGATTTCGTTGCTGGAGTGGTACTGAGGCGACTTACGTCCCTCAAGATCTGTCATCCATGCTGGTCGGCGCATCTGCGCAAGTGCTGCAGATGCGCTCCGGAGGCGGCGACGTCGAGCCAGCGCTTGCGAAGGGAAATCACCATCAGTGGGCCAATGCGAATTGATCGCCCGGTGAGGCGTGTTTCGGCTGATCGCTCAGCGCGTAGATGCACTCGAAAAGAGGCTTGGTTTCCTGCCACGAAAGCCGTCTCTCGTAGGCCTTCTTCAGTATTCGGCCGATCTCCACGACATCCGGTTCATCCATCAGGTGCTCCTGGAAAGCCCCGCGACTGTCTGCCTGCTTGTGCAGGGCGTGATCCTGCCGCACATAGGAATGAAACTCACGGATTTCTCCCGGCGCCATGAATTCGAAGCCACCGGCCGAACACATCCGGGATTCCGATGGGCCGGCGCGTTCAGTGTGTCCTTGCGCGAAGCTGTCCTGCAGCTGGTGAAGGATGCTTCCGAATGCCATGTCACGAATATGCGGCCGGAGACCAGGGCTGCCGAGAGTGTATAGATCCTGCACGGTCCATACGGTTCGGCTGAAGCTCTCATGGATGGTAGCTATGTCCACCGATGCAAGCGACGTGTCCAGGCGGAACTCGCCTAGTAGGATCCCCCAGTTGAACTCCACCCAGTCCAGGATTCGTTGGCGGGTGCGTGTGGCTGCCTCTCCATCGGCTGCTGCCATGGCGTGCAGATACTGCAGGTCGCCGAAGTGCGTGCGATAGAGCAACGCTGAGCGCGTATCGGCAGTGAACTGCTCTCCTCCTGCTGCACGTTTCTCCGCATCGCGAAACAGTTCGTACCAGCACCGGGGTTGCGTGATGAAGCGAATCGTCTGCACGACCTTGCAGGATGTGCCGCGCCCTTCGCCGCTGGAGATCATGAAAGGAGGATCGTCATTCCAGCGGACGCCGGCGATCACGCCGACAGGCGCCCGCGTAATAGGTAGTCCTCTGCAGATGTCGCCGTCGCATCCGAAGATGCGATCGGTGATTTCCTCATGGACTGGCTCACCGAAAGTCACCACACCCCAAGTGGTGACGTAGCGCCCCAGGTTGCCCACCCAGCTTCCACGGATATTGCTGGCCTTCCGTTCTTCCGCGGTTCCGGTCGGTGACAGCTGGCTCGCTTGAGATGGGTAGATCAGGGATGTTGCGACCAGGATGAAGAGGCTGGTTGCCGCTAGACAATGTTTCATGAAGACGACTCCTTTTGTCGATCACTACGCATAGAAGCTTGTTGCGGTCGGCGCGATTCCGCAGTTTCCGGTGGAAGCCGGCTACACGTCGGAATGACGATCAGGCTTGAAACGACTGTCAACGCAAGAAGAGGCATCGCACGCGCCGCCACTGCAAATGGAACATGCGATCCATGTCGCGTGCGTCTGCTTCAGCGAAGATGATCCGACGAAACCCCTTGTGCGCCGATGACTCGCCTTTCGATATGGATGTTGGGCGCAGATGCGCCGTGACGATACCTGTCACGTGCTAGCGGATGCTCCCTCTCTCCATGCAGGTGCGTCTGAGCTCCCCGTATCCTGCGCCGCCCGGGCCGTTGTGAGTCGGTCCGGCGTGGGCGAGGCATCCATTTAGGCACCCAGGGCGCTGGCAGGCAAGTGCCTGTCCCAGCTGATGTCTGTGCACGATGTGGAAAGGCCGGCTGCCCCCGCCCTGCCTTTCCACATCGTCCCGATCTACGTTCGCATACGTAACGCGAGGTTGCGTCGCGCGTGTCGGCCCAGGTCGCGGTCCGGCGCTCGCTGCGGGCGGGCAGGTTGAATGCATGGAACGGCGATACGACGGTCCTGCGCCGAATCAAGGTTCGCGAGCGTGCCTGATCAGCGCGTCGAGATCGGGCGGAACCGGCATGCATCGGAATGGGCTGATGTCGGCACCGCCGGTATTGCCGTGCGGCACCAGGCCGAATACGGTCTTGGTCGCCGCGCCGGCGATGCGCAGCAACTGGCCCAGGACTTCGCGCAGATTCCGCTGCGCGAAGCCCCAGTACAACATGCGCACGTGCACACGGACGTGTTCGATCGTCGAGGCTTGCCCGAGTACATGCGCACGTTCCAGATGGACGAAGGCGCGCGTCGCATCGTCCTCGGCAAGCGCGCGATCCGCGGCCTGCAGTTCGGCGTCGACGTAGGGGCGGATCGCGCGCGTGAAAGAGGGCATGGAGGTCTTCCTCGAATCGGTCAGCACCGGCGGCCCAGGGCTGCCGGCGCCCGGCGCCGAAACATCACTCGGTCGCGGCCTGGCAGGCGAGCAGGTCGCTGTCCTTGATGACCCACTTGTCGGTGTCGCCGCACAGATCGACGCTTTCGACGATGCACTCGTCGCCGTCTTCGTCGACGACCCTGACGTCCCAGGTGCCGCAGGCCACGCCGGTCAGCGTCAGTTGATCGCCCTTGGCGAGCGTGTGCTTGCCCAGATGGTCCTCGCCCCAGTCCGAGTCGCTGGTCGGCGCGAAGTACAGCTCGTTGATCGACCAGTTCGACTGGTTGACGAAGATGACCTTCGAATCACCCTTGGCGGCCAGTGCCGCGGTGGCAGCCAGGACGAACGCGAGCGGCAGCATCGATGCGCTGCGAATCGGATGCGACATGAGTTTTCCCCCAGTTGGCGGACGGGTGCCGGCAGGCGATCGCACTGCCACGGTTCGTCCGCGCACGAGTATACCGGCGGCGGGCTTCAGGTCATGCGCGCGAGACGAAGGCGTCGTACCGCATCGCGTACCGGGCCGGAGCTTGCGCGGGCGGTCGCGCATCGGCCCCCGGTGCAGCCGAGGATGCCGTGGCGCCGCCGTTCCGAAGGGAACCGTCGCGCCGTACCGTGCCGGCCGGCGCGGCGGCAGCCGACGTTACGGCGTGATCGATTCTTCGGTCAGCGCCAGTCCGTAGCGTGTCATCACCGCGTCGATCTCGGCACGGCTGACGGTCTCGCCGTTGCCGGCACGCTCGGCCTGCGCGAAGAATTCGGTGATGCGCGGCTCGCCGTTCGGCTCCGGGCTCAGCACGAAGCTGGGGTGCAGCGCGAAGCCGCGTGCCCATTCGGCGCGCACGTCGGCCCAGTAGGCCTTCGTCTTGCGCCAGTACGCGCGGCCCGGGCCGAAGTCGTGGTCGGTGATGCGTGTGTAGCTGTTGATGCCGTGCTCGCGCGCCAGCGCCTGTTCGGTGCCGTCGGCGCGCAGGACGACCTTGGTGTTGTCCTGCTCGTGCACCCAGCCGGCCGGCGTCAGCGTGTGGCGGTTGACGACGTCCAGCGCCTGGTAGTCGCTGCGCTTGGTGAACTCGCGGCGCGGCAGCGGCCGGCGCGTGAGGTCCGATTCCCAGGCATCCACGCCCGCGTCGTGGCGCCAGCGGCCGATGCCGGCATACCGGGGCGCGTCATCCACTTCATAGACCACCTGCGACCAGGCGCCTTCGACATCGGTGGCGGCGACGGGCTCGGTCTGGAAGCGGCCGTTGCCGCGATAGCGCAGGATCTGCGTCGGCTGGTAGTGCCAGTCCTGGCGCCAGTGTTTGATGACGTGGACATCCTCGCCCATCTTCATGACCAGGATGTGCTGCAGCACGATGCTGGCGCCGTCGTCACTGACGACCTCGACCAGCTCGGTGCCGCCCGAGCGTTGCGGTGCCTTGGGCTGGTAGCCCGGCGCGAGCGCAGCGGTCTCGTCGAACGTGAAGCGCACGCGAAACTCGCCGGCCATCGCCAGGATGCTGCGCCGGTCGCATTCGAAGGTGCTCTGCTGGGTGGGCGGCAGGCCGGCGCAGGGACGCGTATAGACGGCCGGTGCGGCGGGCAGCGTGGCGGCCGTCGCGCCGGCCGGTTTCTTGGGGGCGGTGCCGGCGCAGGCGGTGAGGGCTAGGGCCGATGCGGCGATGGCGAGCAGGCGCATGTTCAATCCTCGGGGAACGAAAAAGGACGCTCCTGCGCCGGCGGCAAGGGGCGCAGGGAGCGGTGGCGTGATGCGACCGGGCGGCCGCCGGGGCGCGACGGACGATGCACGATCAGACGGACACCGGGGCACCGGCCCAGTCGGCGCGTTCGTCGGTGGCGATCAGCCGGGCGAGTGCCAGGCCCAGCGGCGAGATCGCCGCCGGTGGCCGCGCGCCGAGCGCGTGCAGCCACGGCAGGCGGTTGACCGATACCGTCAGGACGCTCGCGCGCCACGGCGTACCCAGCCGTGCCAGTGCGCCGCGCAGGTAGGTGATCGGTGCCTGCCAGCGGCTGCCGCTGCCGATCGGCTCCTCGTCGGTCCGGTTGCCGAGATCGGCGAGCAGGCGATCCCAGGCGAGGTAGTCGGTGTCGGGCAGCAGGAACAGCTTGGCCTGGGCACGGCCTTGCACGTCACGCACGGCCAGCCATTCGCGCGGACCCTGCGGCGTCACGGCGGAGCCGGCGACGACCTGGGTACTGCGCGCGAGCGCGGACAACGCAGGATGATCGAGCAGCATCACGCCGCGCGCGGTCATGCAGGCGCGTTCGTGCGGCGACGGACGCGGATCCCGATGGATCCACAGCACCGGCCCCAGGCGTGGCAGCCAGTCGGCCAGGCGGACCAGGTCGTCGTCGCGAACCGGCGAGGGTGCGTCGTTGGCGGCCGGCAACGGGTCGAAGCCGGTCGTGGCCGGCTCCCACGACAGCGCTGGATCGTGAAGCGGGTAGCCGTCGCTCATGCGTGTTTCCTGCCTGGAGGCCAAGGGTCCGGCCGGTCGATGGCGGATCGAATCGAGCGCCGCCCCGCCGGGCGGGGCATGGCGCGCGCGGCCGCGGACCGGCGACGCCGGGGAGTTCCGAACGGAGCGCTGGCTGGCATGGCAACCGTGGATGGCGGGACGGTTTCCGGCTGGCTAGGCGACGTTGGAGCGTATGCGGACGCGCGGGGGAGCGCCGCCGCAGATCCGGGACATCGGCCGCTGCGGGCCGGGCGAACCTATTTGGTGAGGATCAGCTTGTCGTTGCGGGTCAGCCGCAGCCGGTATTCCTGGCCGGCGTGATCGATGACCAGCTCACGGCCACCGGAGAGGAGGCGCTGGCTGTCGATGCGCGGGGCGCGCTGTTCGGCGCGCGGCGGGCGTGGGCTGTCGGCGGTGGCGATGCGAACCGGAGCGGCATCGTGCGCCGATCCCGTGGAGAGGCTGGACGTCGTGAGCATGGAACCGTTCCTGTTGCGAGAGGTGTCGTGAATGATAACGATTCTCATTTGAGTGTCAACAGGCCGCATCCCTGCGCTTTCCGGACGCCCCGGGCCGGACCCGGATCGGATCCCGACGCGGGCGCCATCCGGCGCCTGGCCTCGCGCATCCGGGAGAACGCATGCGCGTCCGGCAGGCATCGCCGAGGGTTCTCATCGACCCGAGCGTCGCCGAGTCAGGCCGGGCACGGCTCCCGTTACAGGGCACGCCGGGATGCCGACGGCCTTCGCTGCAGGCAGCCTCGTAGCGAACACCTTGCGGCGCCGTACGGCACGCAGGAACACCCGACGCGCGCGAGGCCGGTCAGCCGTCGGCCAAGGCCTCGCGGTAGACCGCGATGGTTTCCTCGACGCAGCGCGACCACGGAAAGGCGCGTGCGCGCTCGACGCCCGCCTGCGCTGCACGCGTGCGCCACGGTGCGTCCTCCAGCAGACGGACCAGGCCGTCGCGGATCGAGGTCTCGTCCAGCGGATCGATCGTCAGCGCGGCGTCGCCGGCGACCTCCGGCATCGAGGAGACGTTCGACGTCAGCACCGGCACGCCGCTGGCGAGTGCCTCGAGCACCGGCAGGCCGAAACCTTCGTACAGCGACGGGAACGCGAAGGCGCCGGCACCGGCATAGATCAGCGGCAGGTCCGCTTCGTCGACGTAGCCGAGCCGGCGCGCGACGCCGGCGGCTTCGAGCGGGCCGAGCACGCGCTCCAGCTCGCGGTTGAGCCAGCCGCGCGCGCCGACGATGACCAGCGGATACGCAGCGCGCAGCGCCGCCGGCAGCAGCGCATAGGCGCGCACCAGGCGGACCAGGTTCTTGCGCGGCTCCAGCGTGGCGACCACCAGCAGGTAGCGGCCGGCTTCCAGCTGGTGCCGCGCCAGCGCGGTGGCGAGCTCGTCGGGCCGCCGCGGGCGATAGACCGGATCGACGCCGAGCGGGATCACGCGCAGCTTCGTGCGCGGCACGCCCAGGCGCTGGACGGCTTCGTCGGCGATGAACTGCGAGTCGGTCAGGATGAAGCGCGCGCGTTCGAGCGACGGCGGCAGGTGCCGGTCCATGAAGCGCACGCGCTCGACCGGGTGCGTCTCGGGGTAGTTCATCCACGACAGGTCGTGCACGGTCGTCAGCATCGGCCCGTCGAACGGCATCAGCACGTAGTTGGGCGTGTGCAGCAGGAAGCCGCGCATGCGCCGCGTATGCGCGCGGAACAGCGTGCCGCGCATCTGCGTGTAGAGCTCCAGCGCCGCGGTCTTGAACGGCAGCCGCTTGCGCAAGGTCGCTATCGTGCGGTTGGCGCGCAGCGCGTGCTCCGGATCGTCGACCCAGTGGTAGGCGGAGAACAGCTTGAGCGTCTCGATGTCGCGGTGGCGCGCCAGGCCGCGTGCCAGCTCCAGCGCATAGCGGCCGATGCCGGTCAGCGGCGCAGTGATCGCATCGACGTTGAAGATCACCTTCATGCGCGGCCCTCGCGCTCGAGGTCGGCCGTCACCATGCGCCGAGCCAGTTCCGCCAGGTCCACCTGCGGTGCGAAGCCGAGCACGCGGCGCGCCTTGGCCGCGTCGCCGAGCAGCAACGCCGCATCGACCGGGCGCAGCAGGCCCGGGTCGACCGTCACGCGCACGCGGCCGGCCGCGTCGACGGCGACTTCCTCCGCGCCGCTGCCGCGCCAGGTCAGCGCGATGCCGGCGGCGGCGAAGGCCAGCGTGGCGAACGCGCGGATGCGCGCGGCCCGGCCGCTCGCCAGCACGAAGTCGTCGCCGTGCGGCTGGGCGGCCATCGCCGCCAGGGCGGCGACGTACTCGGGCGCATAGCCGAAGTCGCGCTCGGCATCGAGGTTGCCGAGCGCGACCGCGTCCTCGCGGCCGAGCGCGATGCGCGCGGCGGCGCGTGTGATCTTGCGCGTGACGAAGGCCTCGTCGCGCCATTCGGACTCGTGGTTGAACAGGATCGCGCTGCTCGCGCGCAGGCCGTAGCTGGCCCGCCATGCACCGACCGCCGTGTGCGCGAGCAGCTTGGAGACGCCGTAGGGCGTTGCCGGCGCCGGCGGCGTGGTCTCGTCCTGCGGCGCCTGCCGTGGCCGGCCGAAGATCTCGGCGCTGGCGGCCAGCACGAAATGCGCGTCGCGCGCTTCGTTGCGCAGCGCTTCGAGCAGGTGCAGGGTCGAGCCGCCGTTGGCGGCGATGCTGGCCAGTGGATCGGTGAACGAATCGGCCACGCGCGACTGGCCGGCCAGGTGGAAGATCGCCTGCGGGCGCACGGCGGCGACCAGCTCGCGGCAGGCGGCGGCGTCGCCGAGGTCCAGCGCATGCAGGCGCAGGCCGGGATCGGCACCGATGCGCAGCTCTGCCAGCCGCCAGGCCGGTGTCGCGCCGCCGGGCCGGTAGGTGCCGTCCACGGCGACCCCTGCGGCCAGCAGGTGCTGCGCCAGCAAGGCGCCGTCCTGGCCGCCGATGCCGGTGATGAGCGCGCGGGCGTAGGGCAGCGGGGCTACCGGGTCAGGCATGCGGCGGGTCTCCGAAGGAGCGCGGATTGTCGGCGATGCGGCCATCGTCCGACCAGTCGATGCCGAGCCGCGCACCGGCGGCGCGGGCCGCTTCGGCCAGCGCCGCCGACGCGCCGGCGGCTGCCAGCCGCTCGATCGCGTGGCGCTGCAGCCAGTCCCACAGCAGGTCCGCGGCAGGGCCGGTGCCTTCGGCCACTGCGGTCCGGCCGCCGCCGGCGTCGCTGCGCAGCAACCGCCAGCCGTCCGCCGCGACCGGCTCGATGTGCCAGGCCTCGGCGCCGGCATCCGTCATCGCGGCCCCGGCAAGCCCCAGCACGCGCGGCCGCGGGGCGTTGGCCGCCGTGGCGCCGGCGAACAGTCGGCGCACGCGCCAGTCGAGCACGCGCCGCGGGTAGGAGAACAGCGTCGCGCCGACCTCGTCCTCGTAGCGCGGCCAGCGCGTCCGCAGCACGGCCATGCCTGCCTGGCCCAGCGCGATGCGGCGCGCGTGGCCGAAGCTGCGGCTGCGCGCATGGCGCACCAGCACGTTGCCGGCGACCGCGTGATGCCAGCCGGCCGCCGCGGCGCGCTGGCACCAGTCGTTCTCCTCGCCGTAGCCCTGCGGGAACGCCTGTGCGTCGAGCAGGCCGACCGCATCGAGGGCGGCGCGGCGCAGGTACAGGCAGAAGCCGTTGCCGGTCGGCAGCATCGGGTAGGCGAGCCCCGCACCCTGCCACAGCGCGCGCGCGGACTGCTCGAAGCTCCATGCGGCCGGCAGCGCGTTCTCGCATTCCAGCTCGGGGACCGAGAACGCCCCGGCGTTGTCCGAGACGGCGGTCGCGCTGGCGATATCGGGACGACTGGCGATCGCGCGGCGCAGGCCGGTCAGCCAGTGCGGCCCGACCTCGGTATCGGCATTGAGCAGCACGACGTCCGCGTCATCGGCCGCCTCGATGCCGCGATTGGCGGTGGCGGTGAAGCCGCGGTTGTCGGGATTGCGCAGCACGCTGACGCCCGCCAGTCCGGCGTAGCGCGTGAGCAGCGGCGCGACCGCCGGGTCGGTGCTGGCGTCGTCGATGACGATCAGCCGCGCCCGCCCGGTGGTGTGGCGCAGCACCGAGGCCAGGCAGCGCGCGACGTCGTCGGCGGCGTTGTAGACCGGCACGACGACGGCGACCGCCGGTGCCATCGCATCGGCGCCCGGTGGCAGCAGCTGGGCGCCGTCGTCGGTGGTCGCCAGGTCCAGCGTCAGCGGCTGCCGGAGCAGCGGCGGCCCGTCGCGCGCGAGCCGCGGCAGCAGGGCGACCCGCCGCAGGCCGGCCGGCGCGAACGGGAACGCGAGCGCGGCGATGCCACGCGCGTCGATCGGCAGGTCGGTGAAATAGGTGCCGTCCAGGTCCAGCGCGACGCGACGGTCCGGCGGCAGGCCGGCATCGGCGGCGAAGCGCAGCACCAGCCGATGGCCGTCCCAGTCGGCGTCGAGCAGCAGCGGCAGGCGCGATGCCGCCATCGTCAGCCGGCGCGGCGCGTGGAGAGGCCGTCGCGGTCGGTCGGAAGCGGGCGTGCCGTGCGCTCGGCCAGGATGCTGCCGTCGGCGATGGCGGCCTGCAGCGCGCGCTGGTCCGGCGTCAAGACGTCGAGCGCGCCCGGATGCGAGCGGCCGTGGCGCAGGCCCGGCTCGATCCAGTCGGCCACGCGCTCGGCCTGCGGTGCCGCCAGGCCGGCGACGCCGAGCGCGACCAGTTCGCGATGGAGTGCCTGCGCGGTCGCCAGCGGCGTGTCGACGAGGGCGGCGTAGTCGACCAGCACGCGCGGCTGGCCGAGGCTGGCGTTGAAGGCCTCCACCGTGTAGCGCTCCCACAGTGCCAATGCCTGGTGGCGTGGCATGCCGTCGCGCCGTGCCAGCGATTCGGCCACCTCGACCGGGTCGCGCACGACGTGGATGAAGACCGGCCGCGTCAGCAGCGGCAGCAGTTCGCGCGCCAGCAGGCACAGCCGCGGCTCCTTGATGAACCAGGGGCGGCGCGGCTCGAGCGTGTCGAGCACGGCGGCGGCCTCGCGGCGGAACGCATCGATCGCCGCTGCCGGTGCGGTCACCGGTGGCCGCTGCCAGTCGCCGCCGGCGGCGGCGAGGCGGCGCACGCAGGCCATGTGCAGGTCGGCGTGCTCGTAGTGGCCCTTGGGATTGTCCGGCCCGCGCAGCAGGCGCTCGTCCGGTCCCGGCCAGGCGCCGAGGGTGGCCAGCAGGCCACCGACGCTGGAGGTGCCGGAGCGGTGCATGCCGAGCACCACCAGTTGGCCGCCGGCCGGCCGTGCCAGGTCGACCGGTCCGAAGACCGGCGGCGCCGGCTGCGGCGCGGTGAACGTGCCGTCGCGGGTGATCTGCTCGTGCAGCCGGTCGGCACTGGCGTCCAGGTCGTGCGCGGCGGCGAAACCGTCCGCCTGCGCCAGGGCCGCCGTGCGCCAGGCCTCGCGCTGCGCGAAGGCCTCGCGCAGGCCCGCCGTCAAGGCCTCGCCGTCGACGTCGGCCCACAAGACGCCGCGCTCGGCCGGGTCGGCGACCATCCGGTACTCGACCGCATGGCCGTAGGTCTCCACCAGGTCCTGCTGGCTGCCGTAGGCCGGTGCGATCAGCGGCCGGCCGCAGGCGATCGCCTCGCGCGCCAGCGCATCCCAGCCGGCGCCGCGGCGTGCGCTGACGACGACGTCCGCCGCGGCGATCAGCGCGGCGCGCTGCTGGGCCGGGAACGACCAGCCCGATAGCGCCGTGATGCGCGGCGCGTCGGCACCGGCGGACAGGCGCTCGACGGCCTCGCGGATCGCCAGCTCGTCGTCGCCCGGGCGGATGTAGACCAGCAGCTCGACCGGATCGTCGGCGTGGAACGCCGCACGGAACGCCGCGACGAGACGCTCCGGAGCGTCACGGCGCAAGCGCTCGACGACAGCCAGGAACACGGTCCGGTCCGGCGCCCGGGCCAGTGCCCGGACCTGCGGATGGAAGTACGCGCGATCCACGCCCAGCGGCACCACGTCGATCGGCTGCCGATAGCCGGCGCTGGTGAAGGCCTGTGCCTGGAACCGATCCGGCACCAGCAGCCGGTCGCACTGCGCGTAGCGCTCGGCCCAGGCCGCCGGCACGCGGTCCCAGTCGCCGAAGGCGAGCGCCAGCCGGCGCCGCCCGACGATCGCGCTGTCGGGCGGTTCGGCGGCGCAGTACAGCGCCGCCTCGGGACGCGCCGGCAGGCTGCGCCGGGCGGCCAGTTCCAGGCGGAAGTCCTGGGCATCGAGCACCTCGCGCCGCACCGGCGCATAGGCCATGCGCAGGCCGCGGGCGTCGAGCCGCCAGACCAGCTTGCGCGCCAGGTGCGCATGGGCCTGCGGCGCGGCGGTGGTGCCCTGCCAGAGCACCGTGCCGCGGTAGCCCGCGCGCAGGCGCTGCTGCCAGCGCGCGGCGAAGCTGCGCCGGCTGTCCTGCCACAGGCGCTGGCGGAAGCCGCCGTCGTCCTGGGTGGAGCCGTGCTGGACGTGGTGCAGCGTCACCGCGCCGGCGACCACGCTGGCGATACCGGCATCGGCCGCGCGCAGGCAGTAGTCGGTGTCCTCGTAGTAGCTGTGGAAGGCCTCGTCGAGCACGCCGATGCGATCGATGCAGTCGCGCCGGAGGTAGGCCAGCGCGAAGGCCACCGCCTGCACGCGACGCGTCCGGCCGTACTGGCCGATGTCGATCTCCTGCAGGCCCGACTCGCTCTGCTGGCCCCACAGGTCTTCCGGCTCGATGAAGCCGCCGGTGTGGAACAGCCGCGGCTCGCCCTCGCCACCCAGCAGGCGGCAGCCGACGATGCCGTGCTCGGGTGCCGCATAGGCGGCATCGCGCAGGCGGTCGAGCCAGTCGGCCTGGGTGAAGATCAGGTCGTTGTTGAGCAGCACGACGTCGTTGTCGGGCGGCGCCGCGGCGATGCCGGCATTCATGCCGCGCACGAAGCCGAGGTTCTCCGGCAGGCGCAGGTAGCGCAACCGGTCGCCGTAGGCGGCGATCGCGGTCGGCGTCTCGTCGGTCGATCCGTTGTCGACGACGAGCAGGTCGGCATCGGCCGGTGCGCTGGCCAGCAGCGAGTCCAGGCACTGCCGGGTCAGCGGCCACTGGTTCCAGGCCAGGACGATCAGCGTCGCGCCGCGCACCTCACGGCTCCGTGCGCGTGTCCGGCCAGAGCCGGGCCAGGAGGCGCGCCAGGTCGTCGCGCGCGTAGCGCGCCGGCGGTGTCAGCAGCAGATCGGCCGCCTCGACCGGCACGGCGGCCGCCGGCGCGGTACCGGTCTCGACCTGGTGCATCGCCAGCACCAGCAGCTGTCGCGGCGAGAGCCCGCGGTGGCGCGCGGCGCCGGCCAGGCGCGTGGCGGCTTCCGCGTTCACGCGGCGGCCCCGGTCAGGTGCAGCTGCTGGTGGTAGGCCTCGAACACGCTGTCGCGGTCGCCTTCCATCACGCTGCGGCCGTGCTCGATCCACAGCAGCCGGTCGCACAGCTTGGCTACTTCCGGCTCCGAATGGCTGACCAGCACGACAGTGTGGCCCTGGCGCATGCGCTCGCGCAGCGCGGCGCCGGATTTCTGCTGGAACTCGGCATCGCCCACGGCCAGCACCTCGTCGATCAGCATCACGTCCGGCTCGACCTGGATCGCGACCGAGAACGCCAGGCGCATCACCATGCCGCTGGAATAGCTGGAGATCGGCTCGTCGAAGAAATCGCCGAGCTCGGAGAATTCACGGATGGCCGGCAGGCGGGCGATGATCTCGCGCTGGCGCAGGCCGAGCATCAGGCCCGACAGCACGGCGTTGTCGCGGCCGGTCAGGTAGGGCATGAAACCGAGCGCCAGCGATAGCAGCTGGCAGGAGACCGGGCCGCGCCGCACGCGGCCGCGATCCGGTTCCAGGATGCCGGCCAGCACGCGCAGCAGCGTGCTCTTGCCGGCGCCGTTGCGGCCGATCACGCCGAGCCGCTCGCCGCGCTTGAGGCGCAGGCTGACGTCCTCCAGCGCCCAGTAGCGGCCGCCGCGCACGCTGCGGGTGGCGTTGAAGGCGACGCCGACGTTCTCCAGCTCGATCAGTACTTCGTCGGACATGTCAGGCCGCCAGCTTCGGATAGCGCGGCGTCAGGCGCACGATCATCGTGATGCCGAGCGCGCAGACGGCAGCGGAGACGCCGGCCACCTTGGCCAGCGCGCCCCAGTCGGGCCAGCGTCCGTACATCACCACGCCGCGGGTGGCGTCGACCAGGCCGGCCACCGGATTCCACTGCATGACCGCATGCACTTTCTCGGGCATGTTGGTCAGCGCGAACACCACGCCGGACAGGAACATCACCACGGTCAGCACCTGCTCGATTACGAAGCGCACGTCCGGCACGAACGGTACCACCGCCGCCAGGATGAAGCCGCCGCCGGCGGCGAACAGGAAGATCGCCACGAAGATCACCGGCAGCGCCAGCCAGGCGACCGTCGGCGGATGGCCGAGCAGCCAGAGGATCACCGCCAGCAGCGCGAAGATGAAGAAGAACTTGACCGTGTCGGCCAGCATTTGCACCAGCGGGAACACGATCAGCGGCAGGCGTGCCTGGCGGATCAGGCCGAGGTTGGACCAGATCGCGTAGCCGCCGTGCGTGATGCACGACTTCATCCACTGCCACATCGTCAGGCCGGTCAGCAGGAACGCCAGGTTGTCCGGGCCACCGGTCTTCAGGATCACGTCGAAGACCAGCCAGAACGCGCCCATCATCATCGCCGGCTCCAGCAGCCACCAGATGATGCCGAGGTAGTTGCGGGCGCGTTCGGCGCGCAGTTCCGCGTAGGTGCTGAACAGGATCAGCTCGATGACGTGTTGGCGCATGCGCGAACCGGTGAGGTCAGGCCGCGCAGGATACCGAAAAAGGGAGGGGGTTCGCCCATCTGCAGGATCCTTGGGCTTCGGATCAGCTCCGGCTCCGGCTCCGGCTCCGGCTCCGGCTCCGGCTGTGGCTGTGGCTGTGGCTGTGGCTGTGGCTGTGGCTGTGGCTTTTGCTTTTTTCGCCCTGACGCAAGCCGAGCATCGCAGGTCGGCCAGGCCGCAGAGCTGCCCCGTGTCTGAGCGAAGCGAGTTGGGGCGCCGTGCCTCGTCGTCCGAGAAGCGCAGGGGACGCCGGACAAAGGGGTTTTGGTTCCTTTTGGCCCGTCAAAAAATGTCCGGGAGACATTTTTGACATCGCGTCAGCGATGGCCCGTACGGGTGGCGGCCAGGGATGGACCGCCACAAAAGGGACTCGGCCGCGCAGCGG
>Ga0182739_1000776_pt1 | contig 37242 bp, 33 predicted proteins | sample eDN5th30CBELigBY_FD_128873 | JGI IMG/M metagenome (GOLD analysis project Ga0182739, IMG submission 128873) | Enriched backyard soil microbial communities from Emeryville, California, USA - eDNA 5th pass 30_C BE-Lig BY (version 2) (version 2) | ecosystem: Environmental > Terrestrial > Soil >... | reverse complement strand
TCGCGACGAGCGTGAGATCGGCGAGCTCGTTCGGCTCGCATCCGCCCTCATCGACGAGCTCTACCACCGGACCACGCGACGCCCTCGACCCGAGCCGTCCCCCCTCGCATCCGCGCCCGTTCGGCCCGCCCGGCCCTCGCAACCCTTCCGCGCCCTCGCCCTCGCCGACTGAGCCCGCTCGCCGACGGAGCCCCACGCCGGGCTGTGCCCGACCTCGAGAACGCCCTTCTTGCGCCGAGACCCCCTGCGGCGCCGAGATGGTGGGGGTTCTCGGCGCAACAGAGGTGCTTTCGACACCGGCGGGAGTAGTTGACATTGGTCAACAAAGAGGCGTATGGTTGACCTTTGTCAACGAACGCGCCGATGGCGTCGCGGCCCCCACACGTCTCGAAAGGGCCTCATGGCCACCACTACCGCCCTCACTCCGGGCTCCCAGATGTCGCGCCGCCAGGTGCTCGAGGCGCTCTCCGGCCTCCTCCTCGGCATGTTCGTCTCGATGCTCGCCGCGACCGTCGTCTCCAGTTCACTGCCAGTCATCGTGCACGACCTCGGCGGAGATCAGGCCGCGTTCACGTGGGTCGTCACGTCGACCCTGCTGACGACCGCGATCTCCACCCCGATCTGGGGGAAGCTCGCCGATCTGGTCAACCGCAAGATCCTCATCCAGATCGCGCTGGTCATCTTCGTCGTCGCAACCGCCGCCGCGGGTTTCGCGCAGAGCACCGAGATGCTCATCGCCTTCCGCGCCGTGCAGGGCCTGGGTGCCGGTGGTCTCGCGGCGCTGAGCCAGATCATCATGGCCGACATCATCAGCCCGCGCGAACGCGGTCGCTACATGGGGCTGTTCGGCGCCATCATGGCGCTCGCCACGGTCGGCGGCCCGCTCCTGGGCGGTGTCATCACGGACGCGATCGGCTGGCGCTGGAACTTCTACGTCGCCATCCCGTTCGCGATCGCGGCGATCATCCTGCTGCAGACGACACTGCGTATCGAGCACACCGCGAAGAAGGTGCGGATCGACTACCTCGGCATCGTCCTTCTCTCGGTCTCCGTTTCGCTCCTGCTGATCTGGACCACGTCCGCGGGCAGCTCGTTCGACTGGTGGAGCCTCGAGACGATCCTCATGGTCGGCGGCGCGCTCGTCGGCGTCATCCTCTTCATCATCGTCGAGCTCAAGGTCGCCGAGCCGCTGATCCCGCTGCGCATGTTCCGCGACCGCACCTTCACACTGTCGGTGCTCGCGTCGATCTCGACCGGCATCGCGATGTTCGGCGCATCCGTCTTCCTCAGCCAGTACATGCAGATGGCGCGCGGCGCGACCCCGACCGAGGCCGGCCTCATGACGCTCCCCATGATTGGCGGCCTCCTGATCACGTCGATCGTCGTCGGTCAGCTCATCAGCCGCTTCGGCAAGTGGAAGAGCTACCTGGTCGTCGGGTCGGTGTTGCTCATCGCCGGTCTGTATCTGCTGACGACGCTCCGTTACGACACGAACTTCGTGCTCGTCTCGCTCTACATGTTCCTGACGGGCGCGGGCGTGGGTATGACGATGCAGAACCTCGTCCTCATCGTCCAGAACACCGCGCGCCCCGAGCAGATCGGCGCCGCCTCCGCGGGTGTGACCTTCTTCCGGAGCCTGGGCGGCACGATCGGCGTCTCGGTCATGGGCGCCGCACTGGCCGCGCGCGTCGTCGACCTCTTCGGCGAGTACAAGGATGCTCTCGGCAAGGCCATCGCGAGCCTGGGCGAAGAAGGCGCGGCGATCGCCGAACAGCTGCAGTCGGGTGCGCTCCCCGCCGTGCACGCGCTCCCCGGGGCCGTTCAGACGATCGTCGAAGACATCTACGCGCAGGGCATCTCGCACTCCTTCCTCATCGCGGTGCCGTTCGCGGTGCTGAGCCTGCTGGCGATCGTCTTCCTGCCCAACGTCCCCCTCACGCGGATGACCACGAGCGAGCGGGCGACGGCGAGCGAAGCCGACCTCGCGACGATCACGAGCGCCGAGGGCATGGCCACCCTGGCGGCGGATGCTGACGTGGCGGCGGATGCTGACGTGGCGGCGGATGCCGGAGCATCCTCCCCCGCTCGCGGTGTCGGGTCGAGTTCCGCGCGGAGCTAGGGTGAGCATCGTGGACGACGACACGCGCGAAGCGCGCACGGCAGCCGTCCGCGACCTCGAGACGGAGTTCGGCCTCCTGCTCGTGCAGTTCCGGCGCCGCCTCGCGGAGAACGCCGAACGGCTGAGCCCGGGTATGCTTCCCGCGGCATACAAGGTCTTCACGACGATCGTGCGCGCCGAGAGCATCACGCTCTCGGCGCTCGCGGAAGTGCTCGTGGCGGACAAGGGCCAGATCAGCCGGTCGGTCAGCGAACTCGAGCGACTCGGCCTCGTCCAGCGCACAACGGACCCCGCGGATCGACGCTCCAGCCTGCTCTCTGCGACGCCGGAGGGGCTGGACAGGCTCGCCGCCGCCCGCGCCCCGCAGGAGAAGGCGCTCGTCCACGCCCTCGAGGACTGGCCGGTGTCCGACATCCGCAATCTCGCCCGCCTGCTGCACGCCCTCACGCTCGGTGCCACCCCGGACTCCGTCTGACCTGCCCCGGACGACCGCGGTCGCACGGACGTAGCCCTGCCGTAACGCCGGCGAGACACTGGCAGGATTGACTGTGGTCACCAGTCCAGCCTGCAGCGGAAGGAGCGACCGATGACGATCCGGCCGCCGTCGATATCCCCGGTGTCCCCCGAGGTCCCGCTTCCTCCCGTCCCCGAGACGATGCGGGCGATCGTCATGGATGCTCCGGGCTCCGCCGACGTCCTGCACCTCGCCCAGCTGCCGACGCCCTCGCCCGTACTCAGCGAGGTGCTCGTGCGCGTCCTCGCCGCGGGCATCAATCCGATCGACGCGAAGACGCGCGCGGGCAAGGGCGCGGCCGGAGCGATCACCGAGTATCCGATCGCGCTGGGTTTCGACTTCTCCGGCGTCGTCGTGCGCTCGCCCTACGAGACCCACCCGCTCCCCGTCGGCACGGAGGTCTTCGGCATGGTGCCGTTCCCGCGCACGGGCGGCACCTACGCCGACTACACGGTCGTGCCCGCACTCTCGCTGGCCCGCAAGCCGGCGTCACTGAGCCACGTCGAGGCGGCGGGCGTCCCGCTGGCCGCCCTGACCGCGTGGGGGCTCGTCGTCGAGACGGCCCGGGCGCACGAGGGTCAGCGCATCCTCATCCACGCAGGGTCGGGCGGCGTGGGGCACTTCGCGGTCCAACTGGCCGCCTACTTCGGTGCCGACGTCATCGCGACGGGCTCGGCGCGCAATGCCGCCTGGCTGCACGAACTGGGGGCGCGCACCGTGATCGACTACACGACGACGCGCTTCGAGGACGTCGTGCGTGACGTCGACGTCGTGATCGACCTGATCGGCAATGTCCACGACGACACGGGAACCCGTTCGCTGGGGGTGCTCCGTCCGGGAGGCTTGATCATCGTCGTGCCGACCGGCTCGTGGCCCGGATACGCGGAGGATGCGGCCGCAGCCGGTGTCCGCGCGGCCGGCTACAAGGTCGTGCCCGACGGCGGAGCACTCGCCACGATCGGCCGCCTCTTGGATTCGCGTGCGATCCAGGTGTACGTGGACCGCGTCTTCGACCTCGAGCAAGCGGCGGAGGCCCACACCGTCCTCGAGCAAGGCCACACCCGCGGCAAAATCGTGCTCCGCATCCCCGACGCCTGACCCCGCCCCTGACGGTGCCGTCGAGCCGACGCGTGTTGACGGTGCGGATGCTCACAACCGACAACGAGCGTCGGATCGTCGCCTGCGGACCGCGCCGGGGGATCGCCTAGCCTCGGATACGTGATGCCCGCCCTCCTCGCCGGTCTCGGCCTCGGCCTGTCCCTCATCATCGCGATCGGGGCACAGAACCTCTTCGTCCTCCGTCAGGGCGTGCGGCGCGAGCACGTCCTCCTCGTCGCGACGATCTGCGCGGTCTCCGACGCCGCCCTCATCGTGCTCGGAGTATCGGGGATCGGGCTGGTCCTGCAGGCGGTCCCCTGGCTCATCGACGTCGTGCGCTGGGCGGGTGCGGCGTTCCTCGTCGTGTACGGACTGCTCGCGGCACGTCGCGCGCTTGCGCCGCGTGCGCAGGCCCTCGCGGTGGTGTCCGCCGACGACGTCACGGCGCCGGACGCGCCAGAAACCCGAGACACGCGGACGCTGCTCGACACCCCGACGCGCGCTCTCCCCGTTGCGGCGACGGCGCTCGCGCTCACGTGGTTGAACCCGCACGTCTACCTCGACACCGTGTTCCTGCTCGGGTCTGTCGCGAACACCCACGGCGACCTGCGGTGGTGGTTCGCGTGCGGCGCCGCGGTCGCGAGCATCCTCTGGTTCTTCTCCCTCGCCTACGGCGCGCGGCTCCTCGGGCGCTGGTTGGCCACGCCGCGCGCCTGGCGCATCCTCGACGGCATCATCGCCGCGGTCATGATCGCCCTCGGCATCAGCCTCGTACTGCCGCAGTAGATTCCAGATCTTCCCATGCCGCTGAGCCGACGCGTGTTGACGGTGCGGATGCTCCCGACCGGCAACAAGCGTCGGCTCGACCGAAGGGGTGGGGCGTCCCGGGACGTGGGACGTGTGTGAGCGCTGCGCGGGGATGATGGTTAGCATCGGCGAGCGCGGGCGCTGGGCACGCGCTGCTCGCAGCCGAGCAGGGACGGCTGTGCCGAGGGGAGCGATCCGTGGAGATCGTCGACGCGCAGGTCCACCTGAACATGATCGGCCTGGAAGCGGGTCTGATCGCGATGGATGCGGCCGGTGTCGACGCGCTCGTCATCGATGAGTTCTGGGGGTTCGACGACCGCGGCCGCCCACTCCCCTCCTACCCGCTGCCCGGCGGATCCGTCCGACACATCTCCCCGATCGGGGAGCAGGCCGTCGCCGCGCATCCGGACAGGTTCGCGTACCTGGCGCGCTGTCAGCCCGACGACCCCGACCTCGACCGGGTCATCGGCGACGTCCGCGAGCGTCCCGGCTGCGTCGCGCTGCGGATCCTGCCGTTCGTGCCACACCCGCCGAGCGCGGGCGAGCAACCGGAGAACGACGCGGCGGTCGACGTCTTCGCCGCCGAACTGGTCGGCGGACGGTACGACCGCTACTTCGCACGCGCCGAGGATCAGCGCGTGCCCGTCTTCATCCAGGTCAACGGGATCGGCATCGACGGACGACTCGATGCCATCCGCCAGATCGCGTCCGCGCATCCCCGGCTTCCCGTCGTCCTGGACCACCTCGGCGTCGCGATGCCGGGTTCGCGCGCGCACCGACCGAACCGCTTCGCACAGTTCACCGACGTGTGCGCGCTCGCCGAACTGCCCAACGTGCACCTCAAGTGGGGACACGCGACGCGCCTGAGCGAGGAGCCGTATCCGTTCGCCGACGTCGCCGGCGCCCTGCGGCAGGTGGTGTCCGCGTTCGGCGCCGACCGCGTCATGTGGGCGAGCGACTGGACGCTCGACCTGGAGTGGAGTTCCTGGGCCGAGTCGTTCGGCTACATCCGCGACGACGCGCAGCTGACGCCCGACGAGCGGGCCGCCGTGATCGGCGGCACCGTGCGACGCGTGCTCGACTGGCCACGCTGACGCATCCCGATCCACGCCAAGGGGACTGCGTCCACCGGACGCAGCCCCCTCACTCCTACGGCGGACTCACTCCGTGCGGTAGAGGCTCTCGGCGAGGATCGATCCTCGCCCGAACGCCTCGAAGCCCTGCACCTGCGCGTTGTGGAAGAACACGCGGTGATCGAACCCGAAGGCGTAGATCGGCACCTCGTCGACGTACAGCTGCTGGATGGTCTCGAGCGCCGCGAGCGTCTGCTCCTCCGACGTCGCCGTCTGCAGCTGCGTGAGCGCCGCGGTCATCTCGGGGCTCGACGAGTTCTGGATGTTCTCCGTGCCGTTCGCCTCGAACAGGTTCGTGAACGCGCTCGCGACCGGGTTGACGTCATAGATGCCCAGATAGAAGGTGATGTCGAAGTCGTCGTTGTTCTGCGTGCGCATCCGCCAGTCCTGGATCTGCACCTGTTCGATTTCGACCGTGACGCCCTCGAGCTGTTGCAGGGACAGCTGCACGTACTCGGCGGCGCGGATGCTCTCGGGGATCGCGGCCGCGACGATCGTGAACGTCATGTCCACGCCGTCCGCGGCGAGCTCGTCCACGAGGTCCTGTGCGGCCTCGAGGTCCTGTTCCGGAAGGGCGAAGGATGCGTCGTAGTACGGCGAGTCCTCCGCGAACAGCGTCGTCGAGCCCTTCTGCGTGGGGTCGGCAAGCAGCGTCTGCGTGAGCTCTTCCGGGTTCAGCGCGAGCGCGATCGCCTGGCGTGCACGCACGTCGTCGAACGGGGCGTGCGCGTTGTTGAACACCAGATGCCGGAACCCGCCGTTGGGGACCGTGAACATCTGGAATCCCGGGTCGTCGGCGTAGTCGCGGAAGTCCGAGGCGAAGCCGTTCATGAGGTCGGCCGTGCCCGCCGCGATCGTCTCCACGCGCTGCGACGGGTCGCCCACCGTGCGGTAGTGCAGCGTCTCGATCTCCGGCGCGCCCAGCACGTAGTCCGGGTTCGCGGCGAAGTCCTCGCCGATCGCGGGGTCCTGTGCGACGAGCACGAACGGCCCCGCACCCACGGGTTCGGTGTACTCGCCCGCCTGCAGCGCCGTCGGCGACGCGACGAACTGCATGAGCTCGGCGATCTGCTCGTCGAGCACGGGATTCGGTGCGACCGGGGTGATGGCGAGGGTGAGCGGATCGGCGACCTCGGTCGTGAACGACTGTGCGAGCGCGCCCGCGGGAGCAGCCGTGGCCGGATCGGCGATGCGATCCCAGTTGAACTTGACGGCCGCCGCATCCATCGGCGTTCCGTCGGTGAAGACGATCCCGTCGCGCAGGGTCAGGGTCCACGTGGCGCCCTCGTCGTCCGAGGTCAGTCCCTCGGCGAGGCTCGGGACGAGTTCGCCGTCCTGGTCCATGTAGACGAGCTGCCCGTACACGGCGACCAGGCGATCGGTGGCGACGCCGGGAAGCGTGCCGAAGAACGCGAGCGCGGGATCCCAGCTGGTGACCCCACCCGCGGACATGATCGTTATGTCGCCGCCTGCCACGGGTTCGCCCGAACTCTCGCTCGGCGATCCACCCCCACCCGTGCATCCGGCCAGGGCCAGCGCGAGTGAGACTCCGGCGCCCAGCACGGCCAGCCGCCAGGTGCGCTTCTTCGTCGCGATCATCGATTCCTCTTTCTTTCCAGCCATCCGCTCAGGGATTGAGCGCGATGTACTTCTCCTCGAGGTACTCGAGGATCCCCTCCGAACTGCCCTCGCGGCCCAGCCCGCTCTGCTTCGTGCCGCCGAAGGGCGCGGCGGGATCGCTGAGCACCCCGCGGTTGACGGCCACCATCCCGCTGTCGATGCGCAGGGCGACGCGCAGCGCCTCATGCTCGGGTCCGAAGACGTAGCCGACGAGACCGAACTCGGTATCGTTGGCCATCCGGATGGCGTCGTCGACGTCGTCGAAACGGATGACCGAGGTCACCGGACCGAAGATCTCGGTGCGGGTGATCGCGTCACCGTGCGTGACACCCGTGAGCAGGGTCGGCTCGATGAACGCCCCCTCCGCCCGGATGCCGCCGCCGATCTCGACGCGGGCACCCTCCGCGACGGCGGCCTCCACGAGCGCCGCGACCTTGTCGCGCTCGCCCGTCGACACGAGCGCGCCCAGCGTATTGGCGCGCTCGAGCCCCGGTCCCGTGGCGACGGCGCCGAGCCGCGCGGTCATTGCCGCGACGAACGCGTCGTGCACGTCCGTGTGGACGTAGAAACGGTTCGCCGCCGTGCAGGCCGAGCCGCCGTTGCGCATCTTGGCGGCGAAGGCTCCCTCCACCGCCTCGTCGAGGTCGGCGCCGGGCAGGACGATGACGGGCGCGTTGCCGCCCAGTTCCATCGAGGTGCTCACGACGGAGTCCGCGCACGCGTGCAACAGCTCGCGGCCCACCTCGGTCGAACCCGTGAAGGAGAGCTTGCGGACGGCCGGATCCGCGAGCATCCGTGCCACCATGGGTCCGGTCGGGACGGGCGTGACGAGGTTCACGACCCCCGCGGGGGCACCCGCGCGGCGCAGCACGTCGACGACGTAGGCGGCCGTGAGCGGGGTCTCCCGCGCGGGCTTGAGGATCGTCGTGCATCCGGCCGCGAGCGCGGGCCCGAGCTTGCGGGTGGCCATCGCCGCGGGGAAGTTCCACGGCGTGATCAGCAGCGAGACGCCGATCGGCTGACGGGCGACGACGATGCGCTTGTCGCCGGCCGGAGAGAGGCGGAAGTCTCCCGGCACGCGCACGGCCTCCTCGGCGAACCAGCGGAAGAACTCCGTCGCATACGTCGCCTCTGCGATCGCGTCCGGCCACGCCTTGCCGTTCTCCCGCACCATCAGTTCGGCGAAGTGCTCCTTCTCGACGCGCAGGATCTCGAACGCGCGGTACAGCAGTTCGCTGCGCTCCCGCGGGCTCGTCGCCGCCCAGGCCGGGAAGGCTGCCGCTGCGGCGGCCACGGCGTCGTCGCAGTCCGACTCCGTGGCGACGGCGAAGTCGGCGACCACGCTCCCGTCGGCGGGATCGATGACGGGAAAGCGTCGGCCGTCGGCGCCGGGACGCCACTGTCCGTCGATGAAGAGGTCGGCGATGGGGGCGGAAGGCGCGGATGCGGTGGTCATCGGTTCTCTCCTGACTCACGGGCGGGGTCGGCGGTGGATGCGGCGGTGTCGACGGGCGGGACGAGTCGGGCGCGGTCGCCCGCGACGGCGGCCGCGACGATGCCCTCGATGAACGGCCGGTCCGCGCGGCGCGGGCTGATCGCCACCAGACGGCCGACGTCGAGCGTCAGATCCGTCACGCGCGCGATGTCGTCCTCGGTCACCCCGATCTCGGACAGCGCGACCGGCAGTCCGATGCCGGCGCACAGCTCGGCGACGGCGTCGACGACGCGCTGTGCTTCCACTCCGGATGCTGGCAGTCCGGATGCTGGCCGTCCGGATGCTGGCCGTCCGGATGCTGGCCGTCCGGATGCGCGGGTGCCTGCCGTTCCGTCGTCGAGCACGCCGATCGCCCGTCCGATCGCGATCAGCCGGTCGTCGATCGCGGGGCGCAGCGCCTGCAGCACGTACGGCAGCAGCGCGCCCGTGCCGAGCCCGTGCGGCGTCTTGGTCATCGCGCCGACGGGGTACTGGATCGCGTGCGACAGGTGCGTTCCCGTGGACCCGAACGCGATGCCCGCGAGCAGGCTACCGAGGGCCATGTCGGCGCGAGCCTCCCGGTCGGTCGGGTCGGCGACGACGCGGGGCAGCGCCCGGAACAGCAATCCCGCCGCCTCGAGCGAGAACGGCTCGGTGAGGACGTTGCGTCCCGTGAACACCGGCAAGACCGCATCGAGCGAGAGCTCCAGTACACCCGCCGTGTAGGACTCGACGGCGTGGACGAACGCGTCGATTCCGGAGGCGACCGTCACCCCACGGGGCGCACCGATCGTGAGGTCGGGGTCGACGAACGCCGCCCGCGGAATCAGATACGGGCTCGACACGCCCACCTTGAGTTCACGCTGCGGGTCTGAGATGACGGCCACGGGTGTCACCTCGGAGCCCGTGCCCGCGGTCGTGGGCACCGCGACGATGGGGAGCACGGGGCCGGGCACGGCGTTTTCCCCATAGAACCGGGCGAGCGGCGTGCCGTGCGCGATCACGACGGCGATGAGCTTCGCCGCATCCAGCGCACTGCCACCCCCGTAGCCGAGGATGACGTCGGGTGCGAAGGCGGCGGCGGTGCGTCCCGCCTCCTCGACGACACCCACCGGCAGTTCGGGCGGCACGTCGGTGTGCACGAGCACCTCCGCACCGGCGGCGCGCAGCGCCGAGACGGTCTCGTCGAACTCGGGAGTGGTCGCCAGGAACGGGTCCGCGACGACGAACACGCGGGGGCCGAATCGCAGGACGGTCTCGGCGATCCCGACGCGTACCCCCGCCCCGAATCGGACCTCGTCGGGCAATCTCAGGACACCGATCATGACGGCACGTCTTCCTCTCCGGTTTCGTTCTCGGGTTCGGCTTCGGCTTCGGCTTCGGGCTCGGTTGCGGACGCCGTTGCGGGGGCGATCAGCGCCCAGACGTCCGCCGCTATCCGCACTCCGTCGCGCACGTGTGCGCCGCGCGCAGTGCGCGCCCGATCCCCGGGGATCGTCGCGGGTCCGCGCACACCGCTCGCCCGCACGGCGTCCAGGTACGCGCCGAGCGCGGCGCGCTCGTCTCCACCCGCGAGCAGCGCGGCGTGGAAGACCACGATCACGTCGCCCTTCGTGGTCGGGGTCTCGGCGTCGAGCGTGCCGCGCACCGCGGGGCCGTACGCGGTCCCGGTGAGGGCGCCCACGAGCGAGCCGAATGCGAGTCCCAGGGCGTACCCCTTCGCGCCACCGAAGGGCGAGATCGCCCCCTCCGCGGCGGCGGCCGCATCCGTCGTCGGCTCACCTGCCGCATCCACCGCCCATCCCTCCGGGAGCGGTAAGCCGCGCGCACGGTAGTCGAGGATCTTGCCCGCCGAGACGGCGCCGCTCGACATGTCCACGATCAGGTCGCCTCCCGCCGCCGGGATGCCGATGCCGATCGGGTTCGTGCCCAGCAGCGCTCCGGCACCGCCCCAGGGATGCACGAGGCCCTCGGTCGACGAAAGCACGAGCCCGGCCGCGCCCTCGGCGCAGATTCGCTCGACATAGGGCGCGAGCATCCCGAGATGGTGCGTGTTGTGCAGAGAAGCGACCGCGACACCGGTCTCGTCCAGACGATCCCGCAACGCGTCGATCGCGGCGTACGCGGCGACCGGACCGAAGCCGCCGCGCCCGTCGACGCGCAGTGCCGCCTGCGCGACCCAGGTCAGCTCGGGTTCGGCGGCGGGCTCCAGGACGCCCCGCGCGATGCGTTCGCCGAGCACCGTGAGCCGGCGCAGTCCGTGCGAGGGGTGGCCGCGCAGCTCGGCCTCGACGAGGTGGGTGGCCTGCACGCGCGCTTCGCGAAGGGGAGCTCCGCGTGCGACCAGATAGTCGGTCGCGCGTTCGGTGAGCTCGGCCGCCGACACGACGAGGTCGTCATCCACAATGATGCCCTTTCCTGTTCACATCATTGTCAACAATTAGCTACCATGGTCGGATGACCCGTCCCGCAGAGCAGGACACCCGCAGCATGCTGCGGCGCGCGTTCGACCTGCTCGACGCTTTCGATGTCGAGCATCCGGAACTGTCCGTCCGCGAACTCGCCCTGCGCTCCGGGGTGGCCCGGTCGACGACGCACCGCCTCGCCGCGGAACTGGTCGAGTGGGGTGCGCTCGAGCGCACGGACGACGGACTGCGGCTCGGGGGGAAGCTCTTCGAACTGGGCACACTCGTTCCCGGCCACACCACGATCCGGGAGGCCGCGACGCCGTTCCTGCACACCCTGCACGAGGTGACCCACCTGACCGCGAACCTCGCCGTGCGGGAGCGCAACCAGATCGTGTACCTCGAGAAGATCAGCAGTCGGAGCCTGCGCGTCCCGCATACGCGGATGGGCGGGCGCGGCACCCTGCACGCGACGGCCCTGGGCAAGGCGATCCTGGCGTACTCCGACGCAGATCCGGATGCTCTCACGCCGACCCTGACTCCCGTCACGCCCCGCACGATCACGACCGTGCGCGCGCTGCGGATCGAGCTCGCGCGTGTGCGGGCGGCGCGCGTCGCATACGACGAGGAGGAGTCGCAGACGGGATTGTTCTGCGTCGCCGCGCCGGTCCTGGACCGCAGCGGGAGCGCGATCGCCGCGATCTCGGTCACCGGCGCGACCGCGCTCGCGCAGGCGCAGCGCTTCGCGCCCACCGTGATGGCGATCGCCGCATCCCTCGGCGCCGCCCTCCGCCCCCGCCGGTGACGGCCCGGTGCGCCCTCCCTCACCGAGGTCGAGTAGCCGCGCAGCGGCGTATCGAGACCCCCACCCTGCCGAGGCGCTCGTCCCGGGTACATCACCCCCGGAAGTGAGCATCTCGATACGCGCCCTCCGGGCGCTACTCGGCAACCGGGGCGACGGCCGAGGGGCGGGTGCGCTCGACGACGCGGGCGCGGAGCTGGGCGACCGTGTCGTCGGCCAGGCCTGCCGACCGTAGCACCGCCGCGACGCCGCCGTGTGTGCGGTCCAGTTCGTCCAGCATCGCGAGCATCGCGTCGCGCTCGGCACCCAGCAGCGGGCTCACGTCGCCGGACCCGTTCGCCACCGCCTGGAAGTACGCATCCGACTCCCCCATCAGATGCCCGATCGACGCACTCACCCGCGCCATGATGCGCGGCACCGCGACCGATGATCGCGCGTAGTCGTCGGCGATCTCCTCGTTGTCCGCGCCCAGCACGGCGAGCAGGCCGGCGGCGAAGATTCCCGTGCGGTCCTTGCCGGCCGCGCAGTGGAACAGCGTGCCGCCGGACGCCGCCGTGATCGTGCGGATTCCCTGCCCGATCGTGTCGGCTTCGGCGACGAGCGTCGCGGCGTAATAGCCGCCGACCGTCTGCGCCGTCGCCGAACGTTCCCGCAAGTGCCGGAGGAACTCGTCGGGCTCGGCCCCGCCCCGCAGCAGCGACAGCCGGTGGTACTCCGTCGGGAGATCACCGAGCGGCCCGCGTCCCGTGTGATCGGCCTCGGCGGGCGAGCGCAGGTCGATGATCGTGCGGATGCCCCGTTCCCACAGTTCGCGCGCCTCCTCGGCCGGTACGGTCGAGACGTCGTCGCTGCGGAACAGGTGACCGTCGGCGATCACGCCCCCCGCGACGGGGATTCCGCCCAGGTCCCGGAGGTTGTTCAGCCGACTGGCGGCGGGGGCGGGTGCGCTCATCGGGCGACCTCTCTCTCGGTCGGATGCTCGGTTGCCGCCGCGATCGCGGCGTCCAGGAAGGCGTCGTGGACGGCAGAGTCCAGCGGCAGCGCGACCCACCGTCCCTCGGCGGCCGCGACGGATGCGGCGGCGATCACCTCGACGGCGGCGCGCGCCGACGACACCGAGACGGCAGGCTCATCCATCCCCGCGACGGCGCGAGCGAAGTCCGCGTACACGTCGGTATGGGTGCCGTGCCCGGCGGGCACGTCGAGTCGCCAGTCCGACACGTCGAACGCGTCGAAGTGGCCGCCCGGTGCCGCCGCGAACTCGTCGAAGTCGTTCCCCGCGCGCCGCACCTCGAGTCCCGCCGCGGTGAGCCGCAGCGATCCCGCCGATCCGTGGATCTCAAGCCGGTTGCGGCCGAGGGCCGCCGCGCTCGTGATGTGCACGGAGCCGGTCGCGCCATCCGCCCATTCCAGCAGCAGGTCGGCGGTGTCCTCGGTCTGGATCGGATGCACGTGCGTGTGCATCGTCGCCGCGAGCCGGTGCGGCGATCCGACCAGGTGCACGAGCACGTCGATGTCGTGCAGCCCCTGGTTGAGCAGCACGCCGCCACCCTCGCCCGCCCACGTCCCGCGCCACGGCGTGTCGGTGTAGTACACGGAGCGCTTCGGGTAGCTCGCGACCACGACGGCGCGGTGGATGCGGCCGATCCCGCCCTCGCGAATGAGGCGGTGTGCCGCGACGACCTCGTCGCGCAGGCGATGCTGGTGCACGACGGCAACCGGTCGGCCCGCGGCGGCCGCGGCGGCGGCCATCTCGTCGGCCTCGCCCACACGCGGGGCGATCGGCTTCTCCACGAGCACGGCACGTCCGGCGGCGAGGCAGCGCAGCACGATCTCGCGGTGCAGCGGATGCGGCGCACATACGACCACCGCGTCGGCGTCGCGGCGGAGGAGATCGTCGAGATCGTCGGCGACGGGCCACCCGTGGGCGGCACCGACGGCGGCGGCGCGGCCGGGGGCGGCATCGAAGACGCCGACGACCTCGGCGCCGATCGCCGCGAGCGCGGGGACGTGCGCGGCCTGGAAGATGTGGGATCCCGCCGCGACGACGGCGATACGCAGCGGCTTCCCCGACACGGCAGACCCCCGCGCCGCAGGCACGGCTACCGCAGACTCCGTCACGGAACGCTCTCCCCGTCGGTGACGATGTCGCCGAGCGCCGCGAAGTGGCCCGGCGCGACCTCGACGAGGGCGCGGTCGACCGTGCGCCATTCGCCGTCGTCGTCCGCGACGTCGAAGTCGGCACGTTCGTCTTCGTCGATGACCGGCACGGCGTCGAGCAGGCGCCGCGTGTACGGGTGCGACGGTGCGCGGTACACCGCATCCGCGGGCCCGATCTCGACGATCCGGCCGCGATACATGACGGCGACGCGGTCGCTCATGACCTTCACGACCGCCAGGTCGTGTGAGACGAAGACGAGCGAGAGGTCGTTGCGGTCGCGGATGTCCTGGAGGACATTGAGCACGCGCGCCTGCACGGAGACGTCCAGCGATGCGACGGGCTCGTCGCACACGATCAGGTCGGGGCCGAGGGCGAGCGCGCGCGCGATGGCGATGCGCTGGCACTGGCCGCCGGAGAACTCGTGCGCGCGCCGTCCGCCGACCATCTCGACACTCATGCCGACCTGCTCCAGCGCCGCCGCGACGCGCCGTTCGCGTTCGGCGCTCGCGACACCCTGGATCTGCAGACCCTCCCCCACGATGTCGATGATGCGTCGCCGCGGATTGAAGGAGGACAGCGGGTCCTGGAAGATCATCTGCAGCCGCTGCCGTGCCTGCCGCATCTCGGTGTGCGAGTAGCCCGACATGTCCTCGCCGCGGAAGGTAACGGTGCCCGCCTGCCCGGGAGGCAGCCGCAGGATCGCACGTCCGGTCGTCGTCTTCCCGCATCCGGACTCGCCGACCAGGCCGAGCGTCTCGCCGGGGCGTACGTCGAACGTCACTCCGCGGACGGCATGCACGCGACCCGTCGGCGTCTTGAAGGCGCAGTGGAGGTCCTGCACGGTCAACAGTGCGTCATCACGCAACCAGGGCGCACGCGGAGCCTGCACGGCGGCGGTCGTCACGTTCATCGTCCGGCTCCCTCGTCGTCGGCAATGGCCTGCTCGTCAGCAACGGACCGCTCGTCCGCGAGCGCACTGTCCTCCGCGGCGATCGGCTCGAAGAGTGTTCCCTGCGCGGCATCCGGATCGCCGCCTTCCGCAATGCCCGCCTGCTGCTGCGCGCTGAGGACGTCCACGGCGGCGGCTTCCTCGCCGAGGACGCCATCCGGCGGCGTCGTGGGGACGTCGGCCTCGACGGCGTCGGGCAGCTCACCCGGATCCGCGATGCCCGTGGAGATCGTGTTCCACCGCTGCAGGTCGCGCTCGTCCGCCTCCTCCGGTGTCATAATCGGGTCGAAGACGGTCGGCGGGTTGCCGCCCAGTGCCGGCAACCGCGTGTGTGCGGGCATGTCCAGCCGCGGGATCGCGAGCATGAGCGCCTTCGTGTACGGGTGCACGGGTGGCGTGAACAGACGCTCCGTGGGGCGCTCGTCGACGATGCGCCCGCCGTACATGACGATGACGTTGTCGGTCCGACCCGACACAACGCTGAGGTCGTGCGAGACGATGATCATCGCCATCTCGCGCTCGGCCTGCAGTCGCTGCAGCAGATCGAGGATGCCCTTCTGGATCGTCACGTCGAGCGCTGTCGTCGCCTCGTCGGCGATCAGCAGATCGGGCGAGCACGTGAGGGCCATCGCGATCATGACGCGCTGCCGCATGCCCCCCGAGAACTGGTGCGGGTAGTCGCGCAGACGCTTGCGCGCGTTGGGGATGCCGACCTGGTCCAGCAGATCGGCGCACAGGTCCCGCGCCTGCGCCTTCGACAGCTTCTGGTGGAAGCGGACCGCTTCGCCCATCTGCTGCGCGATCGTGCGGACGGGGTTGAGCGAGGTCATCGGATTCTGGAAGACCACGCCCACGCGACGCCCCAGCAGCAGGCGGCGTGCCTCGGGACGCATCGTCGAGAGGTCCTGCCCGTCGAAGCGCATCGTGCCGCGCAGTGTCGATCCGGCGGGAGTCAGCCCCAGCACGGCGCGCAGCGTCATGGACTTGCCCGAGCCCGACTCCCCCACGATGCCGAGGGTCTCCCCGCGACGCACGGCCATGGATACTCCGCGCAGGATGTGCGCCGTGCCCTGCTCGGTCTCGATGTCGAGGGTGAGTCCCTGGACGCGCACGAGCGCGTCATCCTCGCCCCACAGTGCGGTCTTCTGCGGGCTGTCTGCCGTCGTGCTCACAGCTTCCCCTCCCTCATGTCGGTGCGGCTGGACAGATAGTCGCCCACGGTGTTGAAGGAGAGCACCGTGAGGAACAGCGTCGCCACCGGCCAGAGGATCACGAGCGGGAACTGGCGCATGATGTCGGCACCGGCGGCGATCATGCCGCCCCAACTGGGTGTCGGCGCGGGGATGCCGTAGCCGAGGAAGCTCAGCGACCCCTCGACGACGATCATGATCGCCATCGCCATTGGGATGATCGAACCGAGCACGGGGATGAGGTTCGGCAGGATCTCCTTCACCATGATCCGCACGTCGCCGGCGCCGAGGGCACGCGCGGCGAGCACGTACTCGCGGTTCGACGCCGCGATGACGGCGCCCTTCGTGACGCGGATGTACAGGTCGGCGATCACGACACCGAGCGCGACCGTGATGCCCGTCAGCGACGCGCCGATCGCGGACACGAGCGCGAGCAGGAGCAGCAGCGGCGGCAGCGCGGAGAGCGTATTGGCGAGGACGTTCGCGAACGCCTCGGCTCCGCGCCGGTAATAGCCGCCCAGCATCCCCACGACCAGTCCGATGACGAGGCCGATCAGCGTGGACACGACCGCGATCGTGAGCGAGACCCGTGCTCCGTAGATGATGCGGGAGAGATTGCTGCGCCCGACCCCGTCGGTGCCGAGCAGGCCCGCGACGGAAAGGTCCGGCGGCTGCGCGAAGCTGCCGATCTTCTCGGAGTAGTCGGGCAGTCCGGGGATGACGTCGGCGAAGACCGCCGCAAGCACGAGCAGGGTCAGCCACGTGACGGCGAACCACAGCATGCCGCGATGCACTTTGCGGGGACGCCGCTGCTTGATGCGCGGCACGAGGGAGAGCGACGTGCCGAAGCGGCGCGGGGTGTTGACGGCACTGATGCCCTGCGTCCGGTCGCCGGGGCCGGATGCGGGGGGTGTGGTCACGGGAGAGGTCATCGCACGCTCACTCTCGGATCGATCCACGCATACGCCAGGTCCACGACGATGAAGATGAGGACGTAGGCGAGCACGCAGACGGTGACGATCGCCTGGATCATCGGCATGTCTTTGATGGAGACGGCGTTGACGGCTTCCGCTCCCAGGCCCGGGACGGCGAAGAAGTACTCGACGATGACCGCTCCACCGAGCAGTCGGCCCAGAGCGAGACCCATGACGGTGACGAGCGAGGTCATCGAGGGGCGCATGGCGTGCCGAGCGAGGATACGCGGACGCGGGAGGCCCTTGGCGCGGGCGACGAGGATGAAGTCCTCGCGCAGCGTGCCGGTCAGGTCGGAGCGGATGATGCGGTAGAAGAAGGCCGCTTCGTAGATGCTCAGCGCGAGGGCGGGCAGGATCGCGTACTTGAGGTTCTCGGCGAGGCCCTCCGTCGGCGGCACCCAGCCCGTCGCGGGGAACCACTTCAACCAGATGACGAAGACGAGGGATACCAGCACGACGTTGACGAACGACGGGATGCTCAGCAGCGCCGACGTGACGAAGTTGAGCACGCGGTCCAGGAGCTTGCCGGCGCGGAGGGCGGCGAGCATCGCGAGCGGCACCGCCACGACGAGCGCGAAGACGAGTGCCATGAGAGCGAGCTGGGCGGTGACGGCCAGTCGCCGCATGAGCACATCGGTGACCGGCTCGCGCGTGAACAGCGTCTGACCGAAGTCGCCCTGCAGCGCGTGGACGACCCAGTCGAAGTAGCGGACGATGAAGGGCTGGTCGTAGCCGAGTTGCGCGTTGATCGCGTCGACCTGTGCCTGAGTCGCGGTGTCGCCGAGGATCGCCTGCCCGGGGGATCCGGGCATCAGATCCATCAGCGCCGCGGCACCGAGGGTCACGATGATCAGTACGGGTATCCCGTACAGCAGTCGCGAGCCGACCGCTCGCAGCGTGGCATTCATGAGCGCTTCTCCGTGGTTCGGGGTGTCCGCCCCTGCGCGGGCCGGACGTGATCGGTGCCGGGGCCCCGGACGTGCAGGCCCCGGCACCGGATCATGGATTACTCCGCCTTGTAGCCGATGCGGTCGGTGTACAGCGCACCCCGGCCCATCGACTCGAAGCCGGTGACGTCGGCGCCGTGCAGGAACGAACGGAAGTCGATGCCGAAGACCACGATCGGGACTTCCTCCACATAGATCTCCTGCACCTTCTTCAGCGCCGCGACGCGCTCGTCGTCGCTCGTGGCCGCACGCGCCTCGTTGATCGCCGCCGTCATGTCAGCGTTGTCGAAGTTGGCGAAGTTGTCGAGACCACCCACGTCGAACAGGTTGCCGAGTCCGACCTGGGGGCTGTTCAGGTCGAACACACCCGGGTAGAACGTGACGTCGAAGTTGTCCTGGTCGTAGGTCGTCGCGCGCCACTCGGCGATCGGGATCTGCGTCAGGTTGACCGTGACTCCGTCGAGCTGCTGCAGCGTGAGCTGGAACAGTTCACCGGCACGCACGAGCTCGGGGACGCCCGCGATCATCAGGTTGATCACGAAGGGCGTTCCGTCGGCCGTGACCTCGTCGACGAGCGCCTGCGCGGCTTCGAGGTCCTGCTCGGGCAGCGCCAGATCCGACGAGTAGTACGGCGACGTGTCGGGGAACAGCGCCGTGCTGCCCACCCCGGACGGGTCCTGCGTGAGGGTCGTCACGAGCTCCGTCGGGTTGACCGCGAGTTGCACCGCCTGGCGGGCGCGCAGGTCGCTGAACAGCGCCGACTGCGTGTTGAACACGAAGTGACGGATGCCACCCGAGGCGACCGGGAAGACACCGACGGCCGGGTTGTCCGCATCCGCGACCCACTGGAACGGGTAGCCGTTCATGATCTGCGCGGTGCCCTGGACGACCGAGGTCACGCGCTGGGCCGGGTCGGCGACGAGCTGGAAGTTCAGCGTGTCGAGGTACGGCAGGCCCTCCGCGTAGTAGTCGGGGTTCTTCACGAACGTCTCACCGACCGCCGCATCCCACTTCTCGAGGATGTACGGACCGGCTCCCACCGGCTCGGTGAGCGGCTCGGCCGCCGCCGGGAAGGACGAGGGTGCGCCGATGAACGGGATCGCGTCGGCGATCTGGATGTCCAGGACCGGGTTCGCCTCGTTCGGAACGATCTCCACCGTCGTGTCATCGACGACGCTCGAGGAGAACGTCGATGCGATGCGCAGGGCGCCGAGGGCGTTGGCCGGGTCGGCGAACCGGTCCCAGTTCTGCTTGACGACATCGGCGTTCAGCGGCGTACCGTCTGTGAACGTCAGCCCCTCTCGGAGCTTGAGCGTCCACGTGGCGCCACCGTCCTCGGTCGTGAGGCTCTCGGCCAGTCCCGGCTGGACGACACCGTCGACGTCGACCGTGATGAGCGCGCCGTACACGGAGTACAGGCGGTCCCACTGGACGCCGGGGAGGCTGCCCGAGGAGGAGCCCGGGTCCCAGGTGTTCATGGTGCCCGCGACGAGGATCGTGAGCTCACCGCCGGCGGCGGGGGTCTCGGAGGCGGGAGGAGCGCTCGTCGAGGGCGTCTCCTCACCTCCCCCGCCCGTGCAGGCGGTCAAGGTGAGTGCTGCGGCCGCACCCACCGCGATCGCGGCGAGGCGGAATCGTGACATCTTCATTGACGTACTCGCTTTCGGTGTGTGATGTGGGGAGGGATCCCCGGTGATGTGTGCAGGTGTGCAGTTGCGGACGGGATGCAGGTGCGCCGGGCGATCAGCGGGTCTCGACGGGGTCGCCGTGGACGGGACGCCACAGGTGGCCGTCGCGTCCCTCGCCCTCGAGCTGGGTGGCGAAGCCGATGCCTTCGAAGGTCTCGCCCGGGTCGACGACGCCGTGCTCCTCGCCCATGCCCGCGGCGAGGATCATCCCCGGGCGCACCTCGTGGTCTTCGCCGCGGTAGTGCAGCGTGAAGTGGCCGCGGAAGACGAACCAGTACTCGTCGCCGTCGTGGTAGTGGTAGTCGCACGGGCGACCGGGTCCGAACGTGAAGATCGCGGTGCGGATCGCCTCCTTCCAGTGCCCCGCGATGCGCGCGACCTCGACCTGGCCGCGGTGGCCCTCGGGTCCGGGGTTGAGGTTATTGCGGATGATCGCGCCGCTCGGGGGGACGTCGACCCACTGCATCTTCTTGAGCGTGACGCGGCCGTATTCGGACTCCACGACGGCCTCGCCCGAGACGACGACGAGCCGCTCCTTCGGTGTCGTGGGCACGACGCGCCGGGCGACGGGGATGTCGTGGGTCGTGTGCAGGCTCGCTTCCGGGTCGGCGATGGGGTCCGGCCACGTGTCGGCGAGCGGCTCCTCACCCTCGGCGACTCGGTCGGAGTTACCCAGTGTGAAGAACTCGACGTCGTCGATGTCGACCCAGTTCTCGCTCTCCGGACGGTTCTTCAGTGCGTGGCGATCGGCGTACAACGGCACGGGCAGCCTCCTTGATGCTCGGGATCGGACTCTGGTGCGGCCCGTCCCTGGGAGCATAAGCAGTGGTCGACTATCGCGTCAACCACATTGTCAACAATCTTGTGGGCACCCGCGCGTTATCGTGGCTAGAATGACCGCCATCGGCCCAATGAGGGGAGAGGCAATGGCGAGTGATCCCGTCGCGCAGCTTGCCGAACTCCTGAGCGCCGACCTGCGCCGCGGCGAGTACCACCCGCGCGAGCGTCTCGTCGAGAGCGACCTGGTCGCCCGCTACGGATTCCCGCGCGCCACGGTGCGCAGCGCCCTCGTTCTGCTCTCCGCCGACGGGCTCGTCGAACGCTTGCCCAATCGGGGCGCGAGCGTGCGCAGCCTCACGATCGAGGAGGGCATCGAGCTCGCCGAGGTCCGCCGCGAGCTCGAGGGGATGTGCGCCCGCGATGCCGCGCTGCGCGGGACCGACGAGGAGCGGGATCGGATGCGGGCCGCGCTGGATGCGATGGACTATGCCGTCCGCGCCGATGACGTGCACAGCTATCGACAGACCAGCATCGGCTTCCACGAGGCCGTCATTGAGATGTCCCGCCACGACGGCGCGCGCCGTCAGCTCGCGACGATCCGTCTGCACAATCTGCAGCGACACTTCCCGACCGCCTTCCAGACCGGACCGTTCTCCGAATCGGCTCACGACCATGCGACGATCGGCGAAGCCATCGTCGCCGGCGACGCCGTCGCCGCGGAAGAGGCCATGCGCACGCACTTGGACCGCGTCGTGACGCTGCTGACGTCCTTCCGCGACCGCCAGAACTGAGCCCGCCACTCTCGACCGGGCACGAGCAGTTGCACAAAAATGTTGACAATCGCGTTGACAACCTGCGAGCACTCGATCTAGCGTGAGGGCACGACAGCCTTCCGATCCCGCGTCGTCGCCGACCGGGATCCCCGAACGATGGAGTTCCGATCCATGAGCATCCCCGCCAGCGGCGCCCCCCGCATCGCCGTGCTCGCGACGTTCGACACGAAGGGCGACGAGGCGCGCTTCCTCGCGGATGAACTGCGGTCCCGCGGCACCGAACCCGTCCTCATCGACCTCGCCCTGACCGGGGACTCCCCCGCCGACGCCGACACGACGCGGGAGGACCTCGCGCGCCGCGGGGCCGTCGACGCCACCGGCGACGACCGGACGACGGCCATGGAGACGACGGCGGACGCGGCGGCCGCCGTCCTCGCCGAGCAGGTGGCCGCGGGCGCGATCGCCGGCGTCGTCGGCATCGGCGGCGGCACCGGCGGCTGGATGGCGCAGCGCGCCGTCGCCGACCTGCCGTTCGGATTCCCCAAGCTCGTCGTCACGACGGTCGTGAAGTCCTCCGGCGAGCACGACATCCTGTTCCTCCCCAGCGTCGTCGACGTCGCGGGGCTGAACGGCCTGTTGCGCACCGTGCTGCGCAACGCGGCGGGCGCGATCGCCGGCATGACGGCCGGTGCGTCGTCGACGCGCGCGGGCGCCCCCGACGCAGACACCGAGGGCTCGAAGCCCGTCGTCGCGATGACGATGTTCGGCGTCACGACCACCGGCGGAGACGTCGCCCGCCAGACGCTGGAGGATGCGGGATACGACGTCGTCGTCTTCCACGCGACCGGCGCCGGCGGACGCACGATGGAGCGTCTGACCGCGGACGGCCGTTTCGCGGGCATCCTCGACTGGACGACGACCGAGATCGTGCAGAACATCGCCGGCGGCCTGTGCGATGCGGGACCGGACCGGCTCCGCGCCGCCGCGGCGCACGGCATCCCCCAGGTCGTCGTGCCCGGCGCTGTCGACGTCATCAACGTCCTCCCGCCGATCCCCGACGCGTTCGCCGACCGCGCGCACCACTGGCATCTGCCGACCGTCCCGCTCGTGCGGGCGAGCGCCGACGAGAGCGCCGCCGTCGGCCGCTGGATCGGCGAGCGTCTCACGGAAGCCCGCGGACCCGCCGCCGTCGTGATCCCCCGCGGCGGGTTCTCCTCCCTCGACATCGTCGGCGGCGACTTCGAGGACGCCGCCGCCGACGCCGCGTTCGAGGACGCCGTCCGCGCCGCTGCCCCCGACGATGTCCCCGTCACCGCCAGCCCCCGTCACATCAACGACCCCGCGTTCGCGCGCGACGCCGCGCAGACGCTGCTCGATCTGCTCGCGGCAGCCCCGCGGACAACCAGGAAGGAATGACCATGGCCCGCTTCACCCGGACCCAGATCCTGGAGCGCCTGCGCGCCCAGCTCGCCCTCGGCCGCCCGATCGTCGGCGCCGGCTCCAGCTCCGGCCTCATCGCGAAGTCCGCGGCCGCGGGCGGCGCGGACCTCATCATCGTGTACAACACGGGACGCACGCGCCTCATGGGGCTCGCGACGAGCCACCTGCTCAACCACGCCAACCCGACGACGCTCGCGATGTACCCGGAGATCGCCAACGCCGTGCGCGACACCCCCATCATCGGCGGCGCGGAAGCGCAGGACCCGACCTACTGGAACGACGTCGACCGGCTCGTCGACGACTACCGCGCGAGCGGCTACGACGGGCTCATCAACTTCCCCACCTCGTTCGCCCAGCCGGACCGCAACGACGTGGGCCTGGGCCTGCAGCTCGACTTCGACATGGTCAAGGATGCTCGGGAGAAGGACTACTTCACGATCTGCTACGGCTACACGGCCGAGCAGACGCAGGGCCTCGCCGCCGCCGGAGCCGACGTCGTCGTCCCCCACGCGGGATGGACGACGGGCGGTCTCGCCGGAGCCGGCAAGTCGGCCATGACGCTCGAGCAGAGCTGCGAGCACGTCCAGAAGCTCATCGAGCTCGCCCGCAAGGAGAACCCGGACATCATCTGCCTCGCCCACGGCGGTCCGCTCTCCAGCCCCGAAGACCTCCAGTACCTCTACGACACGACCGACGCGCAGGGCTTCCTCGGTGCCTCGAGCGCCGAGCGCATCCCCGTCGAGCGTGCCGTCATCGAGACGGTGGAGCAGTTCAAGTCGTACACCCCCCGCGTCGCGTGAGCGCGCTGCAGAGAGGAACAGTCATGTCCAGTGCATCCGTCACCCCGCGCACATTCACGCGCGACGAGGTCATCACCCGGCTCCGCGCGACGCTCGCGGACGCCAAGCCGATCGTCGCGGCCGGCGCCGGCGTGGGCATCATCGCCAAGTGCGCCGAGGTCGGCGGCGCCGACCTCATCTTCGTCCACGCGAACAGCCGCTCGCGCAACCTCGGCGTGCCCACCTCGATCTACATCGGCAACCCGATCGACCTCACCCTGTCGATGTTCCCCGAGATCGACAACGTGGTCGACCACACCCCCGTCATCGCGGGCCTGGACGCCACGGACGGGCAGCGCCGCCGCCTGGCCGCCGTCGTCGACGATTACCTCGCGCGCGGCATCAACGGCATCACGAACTTCCCCACCGCACTCGCCTACACCGGCAGTTGGGGACGCGCCCGCAACGACGTCGGCATGGGCACCGACCGGGAGCTGGAGCTCATGGCACTCACACGCGAGCGTGACGTGTTCGCCGTGGGTCAGGCCTACGACGTGACCTTCGCGGGCGAGCTCGCCTCCGCGGGCGCCGACCTCATCGTCGCGCGTTGCGGACTCACGCAGGGCGGAATGGTCGGCCCCGCCGCCGATGCCGGCAGCAGCCTCTCCGTGGAGGCGGCGACCGAGCACGTGCAGGCGATCCTCGAGTCCGCCCGCGCCCAGAACCCGGACGTTCTCGTGATCGCGCACGGCGGACCGTTCAACCGGCCCGCCACGACCGAACACCTGTACGCCCACAGCGACGTCCAGGGCATCCTCGGCGAGTCCGCGATCGAGCGCATCCCCGTCGAGGAGTACGTCGCGGCCGAGGTCGCCACGTTCAAGAGCCCCCGCCTGCGCATGCCCCAGGCGAACTGACCCGACACGTACTCACCGGAAGGAACCCACGCGCATGCCCATCTTCACCCGCGAGACCCTCAAGGCCGCGAACCTGCCCTGGGTCGAGATCGAGGACTTCGAGTTCATTCACCTCGGCCGCACGATGGTCACCAACAACCACAAGGTGACCGCCGACGAGAGCGGCCACGTGCCGTACTGGGGGTACTACCAGGAGCGCCCGCTGCCCTCGTCCGTCACGATCACGCCGACCACGCCGAAGGACCGCATCACGGTCGTCAGCGGCCAGGTGCAGGTCGAGGCCGAGGGTCAGCGCGTCACGCTGCACAAGCGCGACTATTTCGACATCCCCGCATCCGGCGCGACGATCACCAACAGTGGTCAGTCGATGGCCGAGATCGTCCGCGTCATGGGGCGCTGGGACCACACGATCCGTAATGAGATCTGCATGTTCCGCCCCGAGAACCCGTGCGACTACCACTACCACGACGGTGACGAGTACTGGGTCATCTTCCGCGGGCACTTCACTCTCGACTACGCCGGGATGCGCATCCCGGTCGGCCCCGGCGACCTGCTCGCCGCTGGCAAGGGCATCCCGCACGGCTCGCTCGCGCCCGAGGAGACGATGAACGCGATCGTCATGGCGATGCCCCTCGAGGATGCGCAGCGCGACGGACACCTCAACCACAAGAACCAGGGCGAGCCGACGATCGGCCGCGACGTTCCCCAGGAGATCTGGGACGACCTGCGCGCCCGCTCGGTCGGCGACGTCGTCATCCCCGAATGATCGCCGCCGCAGGAGGAGAGCACGCAATGACCGCAGAACAGACGGTGCCCCGCGTCACGATCGGTGACACGGGCATCACGACCTCCCAGCTCTCGCTAGGCACCTGGGGCATCGGCAAGGCCGCCGCGGCCGCGACGATCGGCGACGACGAGACGATCGTCGCGGTCCTCGAGGCCGCGTTCGACGCGGGGATCACCTACCTCGACTCGGCCGACATGTACGAGAACGAGGACCGCCTGGGGCGCCTGCTCACGCACGTGCGCAATCGTCCCGACGATCTGCTGATCGCGACCAAGTACGGGCACGGCAAGCCGTTCACGGCCGACGGTGTCCGCGCCGCGGTCGAGCAGTCGCTGCGCGCACTGAACCTGGACACGATCCCGCTCATGATGCTGCACGACCCGCGCAACGACGAGGACATGGACCAGATCTTCGGCGCGGGCGGCTCGCTCGAGGGGCTGCGGCGGATGCAGGACGAGGGGCTCGTCGGCGCGATCGGCGTCGCGACCGGCACGATGCGGCCGCTCGAGCGCGCCGTCGAGTCGGGCGAGTTCGGGGTCATCCAGTTCCCCCGCCTCTACACGCTCATCAACCGGGCCGCCAAGACGTCCGGCCTGCTGGAGAAGGCGCGCGAGAAGGGCATGGGCACGCAGTTGGCGGCTCCCTTCACCGGCAACATCCTCGCGACGGGCGTGCGCGGCGTCGAGAACCCGCTCTACGCGTACTGGCCGGCCCAGCCCGAGGCCGTCGAGGCGGTCGGTCGGATGCAGGACCGCACCGACGAGCTCGGAGTGACGATCGCGCAGGCCGCGGTCGCGTACGTCACGACCGAGCCTCTCATCGACGTCGCCGTCATCGGCGTGCGGTCGCCGCAGGAGCTCGAGCAGAACGTCGCGTCGCTGCACACGGGCCTGACCCGCGAACAGCTGGAGTCCGTCGCGGAGGCCGGTGCGATCGACGAGCGTCTGCTCGGCGGACCCGACTTCGTGTGGCCGTCCCCGCTGGACCGCGTCCCCGAGCAGCTGAAGGATGTGGTGGGCAAGTGAGCGGGCACACGAATGCGCACACGACGACGCTGGGACGCACGGGGCTGACGACGTCCCGGGTCGGCCTGGGTGCGTGGGGGCTCGGCAACACCGGCTCCCACCCCGTCGTCCAGGTGCTCGAGGAGGACGCGGTCACCGACCTCCTGCGCACGGCGTTCGACCTGGGCATCACGCTGCTCGACTCCGCCGAGGTCTACGACAACGAGGAACTGCTGGGGCGGGTCATCCGTTCGCTCGACAACGCTCCGCAGGACCTGCTCGTCTCGACGAAGTTCGGGCACGGCAAGGGCTTCTCCGCGGCGCAGGTGCGGGACTCGGTCGAGCGCAGCCTCGCCGCGTTCGGTATCGAGCAGATCCCCGTCTTCATGCTCCACGACCCGCGCGGTGACGCCGATCTGGAGGTCATCTACGGACCCGGCGGCGCGCTGCCGGAGCTGCGGAAGATGCAGGACGAGGGCCTGGTCGGCTCGGTGGGCATCGCGACGGGGACGCTGCCGCCGCTGCTCGCGGCCGTCGAGTCGGACGAGTTCGACGTCATCCAGTTCCCGCGCCTGTACACGCTGCTCAACCAGTCGGCCGCCGTCTCCGGGCTCCTGGAGCAGGCGAAGGCGAAGAACATCGGCACAATCCTCACCTCGCCGTTCGCCGGCGACATCCTCGCCACCGGTGTGCGCGGGCAGGATGCCCCCCGCTACAGCTTCTGGGACGCCCAACCCGAGGTCGTCGAAGCCGTCGCACGCATCGAAGACGCGGCCGACGCGGCCGGGCTCGCGATGCCCGAGGCGGCAATGGCGTTCGCGCTCGCCGAGCCGCTCATCGACGTCGTCGTGATCGGCGTGACGAGCCCCGCCGAGCTGCGGCAGGACGTCGCGATGCTGGACCGGACGGTGGATGCGGCGACGCTCGAACGCCTCGCGGCGGCGGGCGCGATCGACCAGACCCTGGTCGGCGGACCCGACTACGTGTGGCCGTTCCCGATCGAGCGGATGCCCGCCGATCTGAAGGCCAAGCTGGGTCTGTAGTGCACGTCGTCGTGGTGGGTGCGGGCTCCGCGGGCTGTGCCGTCGCGGGACGGCTCGCGGAGCGCGGCCACACGGTCGACCTGCTCGACGCGGGACCCGACTGGCGTGGCGAAGCGTGCCCGCCCGAGCTCCGGCATCCCCGCGACGACGTCTTCGCGTGGCGCGTGGACGGCCGGTCCGCCTCGGCGTACACGTTCCCCGGCGTGGCCGCCGCGCGGTTCGGCGGCGGTGCGCGCGAACCGTACCTGCGCGGCTGGGGCATGGGCGGCACATCGTCGGTGAACGGTCTCGTCACGATCCGCCCGCCCGCCGACGAGTTCGCGCACTGGAGCGAACTCGGCTGCACGGGGTGGGCATGGGACGATGTGCTCCCGATCTTCCAGCGCCTCGAGGACGACGTCGACTACGGCGCGACAAGCCCCGAGTACCACGGCCTCGGCGGCCCCGTCCCCGTCGTACGCCGTCAGGAGCACGAATGGGGATCGGGCGACCGTCTGCTCGCCGACGCCGCGTTCGCGGCCGGGCACGCGTGGGAACCCGACTACCACCGTCCGGACAGCCTCGGGGTCTCCCGCACGGCCAGCCACATCCGTTACGGCGTCCGGATCACGAGCTACGACGGCTACGTGGAGGCATGGCGCGAGGGCGGGCAGGTCCGTGTGCACGGCGACACGCTCGTGGACCGCGTCATCGTCGACGACACCGGCCGGGCGACGGGCGTGCGCGCCCTCGCCGCGGACGGCACGGTGACCGTGTTCGAGGGCGACGAGATCGTCCTCGCCGGGGGTGCCGCGGCGACCCCCGGCATCCTGCAGCGCTCCGGCGTCGGTCCCGCGGCGCTCCTGGGCTCGCTCGGCATCCGCGTGCACGCCGACCTGCCGGTCGGCGCCGGCATGCAGGACCACGTCGGCTTCTGGCTGCAGGTCCCGCATGACGATGCCCGTCCCGCCGTCAACGGCGCGCGCGGCAATGTCACGCTGCGCTACTCCTCGCACCTGGAGCACTCGCGCCCGGGCGACCTGCTCGTCGTCGCCGCGAACCCCGCGACGGCGGATGCGGGCGAGACGGCCTTCGGCGTCAAGCTCGCCCGCTGCGTGAGCACGGGATCGTCGCGCATCGTGTCGACCGCCCCCTTGGCAGCATCCGAGATCGACATGAACCTGCTCTCCGATGACCGCGACACCGAGCTCGCCCGCGTCGCCGTCCGCACGTCCACGGCACTGCTGAGCCGCTTCGGCACGGTCCACGACCGCCACGGCGACCCGGTCGACGCGACCGCGTCGGACGCTGAGGTCGACGCCTGGCTCCGCGCCTGCGCGCGCGACACGTCACACCTCACCGGCGGCGCCCGGATGGGCACGGGAGAGGACGCGGTCGTCGACCCGCGCCTGCGGGTGCGCGGCGTCTCGGGACTCACGGTCGCCGACCTGTCGGTGTGCCCGATCGTGCCGCGGGCAAACACCTATCTCACGGCCGTCATGATCGGCGAGCGCGCCGCCGACTTCCTGACCGACCGCCTGGACGTAGCGGGCGACGCATGAGTGCGCTCAGACGGACCCACCCGGTCGCCGGTTCAGGCCACACCCTCGTTCATCGTGTCGCGGATGCCGCGCAGCGCCGTCAGCACACTGTCGCGGTACTGGTACGCCGCCGCGAGCGCGCCGGCCTCGTCGCCCGCGATCACGGCCGCGACGATCTGCTCGTACTCGTGCATCGACTCGAAGCGCCGATCCGGAAGTTGGTAGGGGTAGCGGCTCAGCGGCGACTGCGCCTGCAGCGACTCGATGATCCGCGACGCGGTGGCGTGCCCGCTGATGCGTCGGATGACCGCGGAGATCTCGCTGTTGGCTGCCGCTGTCGCGGCGCGGTCCCCCGCCGCCACGGCCGCCTGCAGACCCGCGAGCAACGCGCTCAGCTCGGCCCGATCCGCGTCGGTGACGCGCGCCGCCGCACGCCCCGTGCACATGGCCTGCAGCGTGAGGCGGACCTCCATCGACTCCAGCGCCTCGTCGATCGAGACGCGGCGCACGCGCGCCCCGCGGTTGGCCTCGCGCTCGACGAGCCCGAGGGCGGTGAGTTCGATGAGCGCCGCCCGGACGGCATTGCGGGACGCGCCGTATCGTTCGCACAGCTCGACCTCGATGAGCCGCTCGCGCGGGTGGTAGACGCCCTCCCGGATGTCGTGCGCGATCCGGTCGACCAGATCCACGGGGCTCGGGCGCGTCTTCTCGCTCACGCCGCAAGTGTACTTCTCCTCCCCCACACGTCTCTCACCCGCATGTCATTCACACGCCGGCCATTCACACGCTGGCCATTCACACGCAAGGCAGGTGCCCCATGGGATCGCTGACGATCGCACCCCAGATCCACACCCGACTCTTCATCGACGGCAAGGCGCGCGACCGCGACGACCGCATCGAGGTCGTCGACCCCGCCGACCCCACGACGGTCGTCGGCACGGCGGCCGCCGCCACCCGTGACGATGCGACGGACGCCGTGCTCGCGGCGCGCGCCGCCTTCCCGGAGTGGTCGCAGATGACGCCGCAGGAGCGTGCCAAGCGCATCGGCGCCGCGATGGCGGTCCTGGAGGAGCACCGGGACGAGGATGCGCGCATCCTCACCCTGGAGAACGGCAAGCCGTTCGGGGAGTCCTGGGTCGACTTCCTCGTGCTGAGCATCCGCACGGGCGAAGCCCTCGAGCACGTCGACGAGGTCGACGAGGAGCGCCTCCTGCTCGGACCGCCCGTTACGACGACCGTCACGCACCAGCCGCTGGGCGTCGTCACGATCATCGTCCCCTTCAACTGGCCGCTCGCGATCCTGGGCGCCTCGCTCCCCTACGCGCTGCTGGCGGGCAATACCGTCATCGTCAAGCCGCCGCCCTCGACGCCGCTCGCGATGAGCCGCGCGCTCGCGCGGGTCGCGGAGCAGCTCCCGCGCGGGGTCCTCAATGTCGTGACGGGCCGCGACGCCGACATGTCGCCGCTCATCGAGCACGAAGCAGTCGCGAAGGTGTCCTTCACCGGCAGCGTGGGCGGCGGCAAGGTCATCGCCCGGATGGCGGCGGACGCCCTCACCCGCGTCACGCTCGAACTCGGCGGCAACGACGCGGCGCTCATCTTCGACGACGCCAAACTCGACGACGCGGCGTTCGACCGGCTGTACCAGGGCATCTTCGACACGGCCGGCCAGGTGTGCATGAACGCCAAACGCGTGTACGTGCACCGGTCCCGCTACGACGAACTCGTCAAAGGGCTCTCCGACCGCCTCGAGCGCGTCGTGCTGGGACACGGTCTCGCGGAGGGCACGACGATGGGTCCGCTGCACCAGGAGCGGCAGCGCGATTACGTCCTCGCCCTGATCGAAGAGGCCCGCGCCTCGGGGGCAGAGGTGCGCGAGTTCGGCGACCTGCCCGTCGAGCTCCCGAACGGACGCTTCGTCCGCCCGACCCTCGTGCTCGACCCCGATCCGACGCTGCGCGTCGTCACCGAGGAGCAGTTCGGACCCGTCGTCCCGATCATCCCCTTCGACACGGAAGAGGAGGCCGTCACCGCCGCCGATGACACGTGGGGCGGCCTGTGTGCGTCCGTGTGGTCGGCCGACCCCGCCCGCATCCGCCGTGTCGCGCAGCGGCTGCAGGTGGGCATGGTCTTCGTCAACGACCACGGCGCGAACCGGCTCGACCTGCGGGCGCCGTTCGGGGGCATGCGCGCCTCCGGATACGGGCGGGAGCAGGGACTGGACGGCGTGCGCGACTTCCAGGACACCCGCTCGATCGGCACGCTGCACGTCGATGCCGTGTGACTGAGCCCGATGACGGAGACCCCATGACGCCCGAGAATCCCGACACTTTTCTGACCGCACAACCGAACCACCCGTGGAGCCCGCTATGAGAGCCGCTTTCGTCCCCGCCCCCGACCGCATGGAGGTCGGGGACTTCCCCCTGCCCGTCGCCGAGCACGAGGGTGAACTCGTCGTCCGGATGACCCGCGCATCCATCTGCGGATCCGACGTGCACTCCGTGTACCACGGCTTCCACAATCCCGCGGGCCTCGGCCGCCCCGGCTACCCCGGACACGAGGGCGTCGGCGTCGTCGTGCAGTCGCGGTCGGAGCGCTTCCCCGAAGGCACGCGCGTGCTGACGGTTCCCGTCGGCAACATCGGCGGATGCTTCGCGGAGTACCAGCTCATCACCGACACGCAGGTGATCGCGCTGCCCGACGGCATCGACGACTCGGCGGCGCTCATGGCGCAGCAGTACGGCACGACGCTGTTCGCGATGCGGCTGTTCTGGCCCGAGCCCGGAAACACCGGGATCTCCACCGGCACGGCCGCCGTCATCGGCGCCGGCAGCGCCGGGCTCTTCTTCGCCCAGCAGGCGTTCCTGCTCGGCTTCGAGAACGTGATCGTCTCCGACCGCAACACCGACCGCCTCGCGGTCGCCGCGAGCCTGGGCGCCCAGACGGTGCACGCACCGCAGGAGTCGATCGCGGACGCCGCCCGCGCCGCCACGGGAGGCGCGGGCGCGGACCTCGTGATCGAGGCGGCCGGCTACGACCGATGCCGCGCCGACGCGATCGACGCCGTCCGCATGTTCGGCACGACCGGATTCTTCGGGTTCCCCGAGGTCACCGGCGACGCCCCGTTCCCCTCGTTCGACGCGTTCCGCAAGGCCGCGCGCATGCAGTGGGCCAGCGGCACGCAGGGCGAGCCCGGCCTGGTGTCCTTCCACGACGCCGTCGAGCACATCCGCGACGGCCGGATCGACGTCTCGTACTGCCTCGGCACCGAGTATTCGCTCGAGGACATGCCCGAGGCGATCCGGGTCGCGCGCGACGACGGTCACGGCAACGTGAAGCTCATCATCCGTCTCGACCAGTAGGAGGCGACGTGGTCATCGAGCGCACCTGGACACAGTCCACCCCCGTCGTCACGGGAGAGTTCCCGTGGCGCCCCGCACTGGGCTGGGGGCCGCGGATGCTCGGCGCCCTCCCCCAGCCGTGGGAGTGGGCCGACGTCTCGATCGGCCCGGGCGACCGCATCCACCTGCTCGGTCGCGGAACCGGCCCCGACGACCCGGCGGGCGTCGTCGTCGTTGACCCGGCCGGGACCCTGCTGTCGTGGTGGGCGTGGGGCGAGGACGAGGACGACCCGCGACGGCTCGCGCGGCTCACCCCGACCCCGCAGCGCGACCGCCGTCGGCAGGAGCGCGATCGCCGCAACCGGGAACGCGACCTCAAGCTGCGCGAGAAGGACCGCCGCGACCGCGAGAAGAAGCGACTGAAGGACAACGAACCCGAGAAGCAGCCGCTCTCCGCACGGCCGCATGGCATCACGGTGGCGCCCGACGGCACGGTCGCGATCGTGGACGGGGACTGGCACATCGTGCGCACGTTCTCGGCCGACGGCGAACTGCTGCGCACGATCGGACGCAAGAACGACCCCGCCGATACGGGCATGGCCACCGAGCATCCGGTCCCCGGGTGGACGGCGACCGTCACGAGGGCCGCGCGGCCCTTCAACCGCCCGACGAAGGCCGCGTTCGCCGCGGACGGATCGATGTACGTCACCGACGGGTACGGCAACGCCCGCGTGCACCACTTCGATCCGGAGGGACGTCTCATCCGCTCGTGGGGCGAGCCCGGCATCGGGCCGGGACAGTTCAAGCTGCCGCACGCGGTCATCGTGCGGCGCGACGGCAACATCCTCGTCGCCGACCGCGAGGCGGACCGGCTGCAGCTGTTCACTCCGGAGGGGCAGTGGCTCGCCTCCTTCGACGACGTGCGCCGCCCGACGGGACTGGTCGAGCTGCCGGACGGGCGTCTCGTCGTGTGCGAGCTGCCGTGGAAACAGTGGGAGCCCACGCCACGCCGCGGTACGGAGACCGAGGGCACCCCCGCACGCCTCACCCTGCTGGATGCGGAGGGCACGGTCCTCGGCTCGTACGCGAACGACCGGATCCGTGAAGAGCACGACACCGAGCCCGGCCTGCTGCTCGCCCCGCACGGCATCGATGTCGACGCGCAGGGCAACCTCTACGTCGCCGAGGTCGGATCGAGCTTCCAGCAGCGCCGCCAACGCTTCACGATCCAGAAGTTCACCCCCCGGTGATCGAGTAGCGCGAAGCGCGTATCGAGATCCCCACCTGCGGAGGTGTCGATCTCGATACGCCCGCTCCGCGGGCTACTCGATCACCGGGGGCGGCTCCGGCGCTACTCGCCGAACCCCGCGGCGAGCTCTGCGAACACGTCGGCCGTGTCCTCGCGGGTCGCGAGCGCGGCCGACTGCCCCGCCCACAGCGACACCAGGTCGCCGTCCCCGCGGCGCCCCGCCTCGGCCCGGAACGCGCCAGTCGCCCAGTTCTGCGCGGGGAACGGGGCGATCACGCCGGATGCTTCGATCTCACGCATCGCCCGATTGGGGATGCCGCGAGCGAGGCGCCCGCTCATCGCGCGCGTGAGAACGGTCTGCGTGTCGTCCGCGTCGGCGATCGCCCGGCGGTGCGCATCCGTCGCCGCGGATTGCCGCGTGCGCAGGAACGCGGTCCCGACCTGCACGCCCTGCGCCCCGAGCGCGAGGGCGGCGGCGACACCGCGGCGGTCGGCGATCCCGCCGGCCGCGATGACGGGCACGTCCACCGCGTCGACGACCTGCGGCACGAGGGAGATCGTGCCCACGAGCGATTCTTCGGCCCGGCGCAGGAACGACACCCGGTGCCCGGCGGCTTCCGCACCGGTCGCGACCACCGCATCCACCCCTCCCGCCTCGAGCGCACGCGCCTCGGCGACGCTCGTCGCGGTGCCGATGACGCGGATGCCCGCGCGATGCGCCCGATCCACGACGTCCGGCGACGGAACACCGTAGACGACACTGAGCACGGCGGGACGTGACTCCAGCACCGCCTCGAGCTGTGCGTCGACGTCGGGCAGGAAGTGAGCGGGCGGCGGGGGCGGGGAGACACCGACGGCGTCGTACAGGGGTGCGAGCGCGCGAAGCGTGCCGTCGAGATCGACGTCGTCCGGGGTGACCTCGTCACCCGTGGGCAGCCACAGATTGACGGCGAACGGCCGCGCCGTGGCGGCACGCAGCTCCGCGACGGTGTCGCGGATCCGCTCCGGCGCGTACCCGTAGAGCCCGTACGAGCCCAGGCCACCCGCGTCGCTCACAGCCGCCGTCAGCGCGACCGACGAAAGCCCCCCGAACGGCCCCAGCACGATCGGCGTGGACACACCCACCTGTTCGAAGAACGTCGCCGTCATATCTCGACGCTAGCGGGTGCCTCCCGCATCCGCCCGCCTCCCCCGAACGCCGAAGGACCCCCGCCGGTGGGCAGGGGTCCTTCCGTACGTGCCGTGAGCGCGGCTCAGAGGACGTTGACGTCCAGCGGGATGCCCGGGCCGAACGTTGTCGACACGGCACCCTTCTGGATGTAACGGCCCTTCGAGCTCGAAGGCTTCAGACGGATGATCTCATCCAGCGCGGCCTTGAGGTTCTCGTCGAGCTGCTCGGGCGTGAACGAGGACTTGCCGACGATGAAGTGCACGTTGGCGTGCTTGTCGACGCGGAACTCGATCTTGCCGCCCTTGATCTCCTCGACGGCCTTTGCCGGGTTGGGGGTCACGGTGCCGGTCTTCGGGTTGGGCATGAGGCCGCGGGGACCCAGCACCTTACCGAGTCGACCGACCTGGCCCATCAGCTCGGGGGTCGAAACGGCCGCGTCGAAGTCGGTCCAGCCGCCGGCGACCTTCTCGATCAGCTCGGCGCCGCCGACCTCGTCCGCACCCGCGGCGATCGCGGCCTCGGCGGCCGGTCCCGTCGCGAACACGATGACGCGGGCGGTCTTGCCCGTGCCGTGCGGCAGCATGACGGTGCCGCGCACCATCTGGTCTGCCTTGCGCGGGTCGACCGCGAGCTTGAGCGCCACCTCGACGGTGGAGTCGAACTTCTTCGAGCCGGTCTCACGAGCGAGCGTGACGGCCTCGGTGGGCGTGTAGTACTTGTCCGCCTCGATCTTGGCGGCGGCGGCCTGGTAGGCCTTGGACTTGGTAGCCATTTTCCCTATCCCCCTCAGTCCTCGACCGTGATGCCCATGGAACGGGCGGTGCCGGCGATGATCTTCGAGGCGGCCTCGAGGTCGTTCGCGTTCAGGTCGGGCTGCTTCGTCTCGGCGATCTGACGCACCTGCTCCTTGGTGAGCTTGCCCACCTTGGCGGTGTGCGGGGTCTTGGAGCCCTTGGCGACGCCGGCGGCCTTCTTGATGAGCTCGGCGGCCGGCGGGGTCTTGAGGATGAACGTGAACGAACGGTCCTCGTAGACGGTGATCTCCACCGGGATGACGTTGCCGCGCTGCGACTCGGTCGCGGCGTTGTACGCCTTGCAGAACTCCATGATGTTGACGCCGTGCTGACCGAGCGCGGGGCCGATCGGCGGGGCCGGGTTGGCGGCGCCGGCGTTGATCTGGAGCTTGATCAGGCCGGTCACCTTCTTCTTCGGTGCCATGTTCCTCTTCCTTGTCGTGCGCCCATACGGACGCGCTTCCACGACTCGGCCGGAGGCCGAGGGTGGTGGTGGATTCGTCGCGCACGCGTGCGCAACCGCTCAAGTCTACCGGATGCCGGAACCCTGCCGCGCCCGCCCGGTCGTTGAGCACGCTCCCCACCCGGTCGTTGAGCATGCCCCACCCGGTCGTTGAGCATGGGCCCCAACCGGTCGTTGAGCGAGCGCAGCGAGACGAAACGCAGAGACGAAACGCAGAGACGAAACGCAGAGACGAAACGCAGCGTGCCTCCCGACCGTTCAGCTAGTCGAGTGCGCCCAGCAAGTCTTCGAGTCGACGCCTGATGGCGGCCACCACTACTGGGCCGTTCACCTGGAGGTCCGCGCCGGACACCCCCACCGGGAGGTGCAGAAGCCACTGGTCGCCTCGGGGAGGAGCGGGCAGTCCCACCTCCCTCATGAACATCTCAAGAGCCTCCTGGACGTCGGCGACGTCCTCGCCGTCGGCGGGGCGCGTACGCCAGGGTCCACCGCCGACCCTCTCCCTGACCATGCCGTGGGTTCTCGGCACCCGCTGAACGAACCGAGGACCAGCCAGGTAGGCGACCAGAGCCTGCGCCGTGCTGGTCGCGCTCAGAGTGACGACCTCACCTCGACCGTCGATCGGCGTGGTCGCGAGGGACTCCCAGCGAATGACGGTCACGGGAAGCTACACCCCGAACGTCCCGACGGGCAGGCGACGTTCAGGCCATGGACGGTAGGCATGTATGCGCAGGAGCATAGGAGATTCTCCCGACCGTGACAAGACGCAGCGAGCCCGAGAAGTTTCGACTCGGCCGCTGCGCGGCCTCGCTCAACCTTGTGACGCAGGCGCGTCAACGCCGCTTCGCGGCATTGACCCGCCTCGTCACAACTTGTCGACCTGGGCGAAGGACAGCTCGACGGGCGTCTCGCGCTCGAAGAGCGACACGAGCACCGTGAGCTTGCCGCTCTCGGGCTTGATCTCGCTGATCGTGCCGGGCAGGCCCGCGAACGAGCCTTCCTTGATCGTGATGGTCTCGCCGATCTCGAAGTCGACCTCGGCGGGGATCGCGCGCGCCTGCGTGGCCTGGCCCTTGGCGGCGCTGCCCTTCGCGGGGGCGACGTCCTTGACCTCGACGAGCGACTTCAGCATGTTGAAGGCCTCTTCGAAGCGCAGCGGGGTCGGGTTGTGCGCGTTGCCGACGAAGCCGGTGACACCCGGCGTGTGGCGGACGACCGACCAGGTGTCCTCGTTGAGCTCCATGCGCACGAGCACGTAGCCGGGGATCCGGACGCGCGTGACCATCTTGCGCTGACCGTT
>Ga0182739_1000774_pt1 | contig 37284 bp, 24 predicted proteins | sample eDN5th30CBELigBY_FD_128873 | JGI IMG/M metagenome (GOLD analysis project Ga0182739, IMG submission 128873) | Enriched backyard soil microbial communities from Emeryville, California, USA - eDNA 5th pass 30_C BE-Lig BY (version 2) (version 2) | ecosystem: Environmental > Terrestrial > Soil >... | reverse complement strand
GGCCAGAAGCAAAAAGCTTCCTCGAACAGGCCTGATACATAGATGCAACCGGGTTCCTATGTTCAAAAAAGCAGCTAGACAGTGTGGGCGAGTCCATACATAGGAGCGGGTTCACCCGCGAATACGGTAGCCGCAGCACCGCTGAACACCCAGTAAAAACTGGCCAGCAGCCCCCCCTTCCGCGTGTCCCCCCCAACAACAGTCAACAATCACCGCGAAGATATTTGCCTTGGAATGCACATTCCTCACGTCAGACTTTCCTGAAACCCCGCCCCACCTCTTCAGCTCGGACAACCAAGCGAACTATCCTACGCGCCAGTCAGAAGCAGCTGAATTGTCGGGGAAATGCCTCAGGGATAACGTCACCGGGTCGCCATGTTGGTGACCGGGTGTGAGAACCTGATGCGAGCTACCTGGCTTGCCTGTCATGGCAGTCGTACGCGGGCAGACTTCGGTCTGGCCGAGCTTTGTAGCTCCCTCGGTTTCTCACCCCGTGTACGACTGCCGCCCTGGTCCGTGAGAAAGATCTGCGTGGCAGTTCCACCTATCAGGAGCAACTACCATGAAAAACAACAACCAATCCCCCCTCCTCACCGCAGGCATCGAAACCTTCCTCGAAGCCGGCAACCCCACCCTGGACCTGCTGCGCGTCCAACCCGGCATCCCCGTCGATGACGCCTATGAACACGTCTCCGTCCTGCTGGGCTACTGCAAGCACTTGGTACGCGAAGGTGACATGGAAGACGACCACAAGATGCTGGGCGCAGCGGATTACCTGCTGGCCACCGCAAAAGCCCTGATGAACGACATCGAGATTGCGAAAAACAGGCACCACTGAAGGGAATGACGCGAGACCAGGCGAGGCTATGCCTCGCTTGCAGTCAGAAGAAATGGGCTTCATGAGGCCAGACGTGCCGAGGGCAAACCACTGCATTGGCCAAGCCCCCCCCACACTGTGGGAGCGGGCGCGCCCGCGAACACCGGCACCGCCGGTGCCATCCACCCCATGCCTACAAGATCACAGCCCCCACCCGCCGCTCAAATCTCACTGCGCGGATAAACACTGATAAACGCCGAAATGGCAATTGCATCCCCATCATCCACCTTCACCCGCGGGCTCTGCCCCGAGCGTTTGATATCCGAGGCAAAATCAGCGGTCTTGAATGCCTGCTCAAGCTCGTCACCGCCCACCCCGGCATAAACGACCACCTGAGTACCGGTATTGTGCTTTTGCAGGGGCAGCTGCTTGATCTGAACCTGCACACCCGCCTTGGTCAGCGCAACGGCAATTTCCTTGGCAAAGCGCACAGCTTCCTTGTCATCTTTGTGGATATTCAGCAACACCACCGGCGCCAGCGTCTTAGCCTTCAGCTCGCCCGCCAATGCCTTGAACGCATCATGCGCCTGCGGCGTCAGCGCTCTGGGCTTCAGGCTGGCTTCCAGCTTCAACCGCTCGGCCCTCTCGCGCTCCAGTTCGGCCCTGAGCGCATCGTTCTGCTCAATGAGTTGCTCGATCTCCAGCCTGGCCTGCACGTCCGACTCGTGGACGACAGTAACCGCCTGCGCCCCACGGGAAACGGGCACTTCGGCTTGCTGGTTTTTTACATCCGAGGTCATATGGGCAATGATCATCGCACTGGCGGCGATCAGCGCAGCGATTACCGCAGTGGCAGAGGCTATGGCATGGATAAGGCTGGCTGCGTCTGCTGAAATATCAGGCATAAACAACTTCTTGAAGTTAGGGATGTTCATCGTTTCACGGTCAGGCAGGCGCATCGGGCGGATGCCACGGTACGGGTACAAGTCGAGCCAAGAAGGCTAGCGAAGTCTGGCAGATTGCCATAATTTTGCGGATTTTGCTGTAAACACATAGGTTTCGCGGCCAATGTCGCAGGTCTGTTTACGGTTGGCATTACGCTTCATGAAGCTACCTCCGACTCCCGAAGGCGCCGCTCCCCCTCAAGCATTGCTGCAAAAATCTGCAGGTCGGATGCCCTTTTTGGTCGCAAACCTTACAGTCAGCGGCTGACCATCGAAACCGCATGCCTTGACTGCATAGTGTGAACCCATTCACTTCCAAAACTGTCCGTCCAGCGTAAGCTGTGAAGCAATGTCGGTAACAAAAATCTGTCGGCTCACGCCTTCCCAAAACGATATCAATATGCCACCATCTATCTATGCCATTCGTCTCGAATGTGACTAATGGATTAGAACTTTCGGTTGCATTTGCGGCGTCTTGCTTGACGCTTACGCCCTCTCGCGCTTACCCTTCCGCCCCTTAGAACAGGGAAGTGTCCGGAAGATCCGTCTGAAATCGCCTCAGGGCGAGCCTTTCCTGAAGATGAATTCCGGCGTGCCTAGGCGCGCTGCATTGCTTTGCGGTCGCCATCTTGAAAGCTCGTTCGTCTCTGCAGATCCAGAAATCGGTTATTTTCGCCTTAGTCCTGCGCGAGGCTCGTGCTCGCGTTGGCGGTAGTCGCCTCGGGGCAGTGTGGATGCTGCTAGAGCCGCTGATCCACCTTTTGCTGTTCTCAGTACTGTTCGCGATGATGCGTGGTCGTACAATCTCTGGCGTGGAGTACCCTGTATTCATCCTGGTTGGAATGGCGCCGTTCCTACTCTATCGCAACACCGCTCTCCGGCTAATGGATAGCCTTCGAGAAAACCGATCGTTGTTTGGCTACAAGCAAATCAAGCCCTTGGACACCTACGTTGCTCGAGTAATTGTAGAAACATGCATTGCGGCTACCGTCTACGCAATTCTGGTATTTGGTTTCGCGTGGTTCGGCTTTGACATGTCAGTCCATAGCCCCCTGCAGTGGGTTGCCACACTTCTGCTTGGACTCTTGTTTGCCTTCGGACTAGGAATGCTCCTAGCCCTGATTACCCACGCCCTTCCAAGCCTGAAAATTGTCATTCGCATGGCCTTTTTTCCCCTTTACTTCGTTTCAGGCGTACTAATCCCTGCCTCATACCTCCCCCAAGCTATGATGCCGGTGCTGCTGCTTAATCCTTTCCTGCACATCCTTGAGTTAATCCGAGCTGAAGTGTTGCCTCAGTATACCCCTGTTGATGGTGTGTCCGAGGCGTATGTCATTAGCTTCGCCCTGGTATTGCTGTTCCTATCTCTGGGCGCATACCGTGCCCGAAGAATGCATTTGATTTCCACCAAGAACGGTTAAGTACAGGCCAAACGTGTTCGAACTAAGAAACGTCACCAAGTCGTACCTCACCCCGAACGGTCGGAGGTATGTCTTCCGCAACCTGTCGTTAGCTATACCGCCAGGTAAGAATATTGGACTAATCGGTCGCAACGGTGCTGGTAAATCCACCCTAATGCGTCTTCTCGGCGGAGCAGATGTGCCCGACTCTGGAAGCATCATTACTGATCGAAGCATTTCTTGGCCAGTCGGATTGGCGGGGGGCTTCCAAGGCAGTATGACAGGACGTGACAACATCAAGTTTGTCTGCCGTATCTACGGAGCAACCGGCGATGCAATGCGCGAAAAGATTCGTTACGTTCAGGATTTTGCCGAAATTGGTGACTGGATCGACGAACCAATTAAGACCTATTCCTCCGGTATGCGCTCACGCGTGGCGTTCGGCCTAAGCATGGCGTTTGACTTCGATTACTACCTCATTGACGAAGTAATGTCGGTGGGCGATGCCCAATTCAAACGTAAATGCGCCGATGTCTTCCAAGAAAAATTGCAAAAATCCAACATCGTGCTAGTCACCCATACAATGTCCGAGGTTGAAAAACTTTGCGACGTGGTGCTGCTGGTACGGAATGGTGATATCCAGGTTTACGATGATGTATCTGAAGGTATCAAGGCTTACAGCAGCTGAAACAACCCAATCATAATTTCAAGCGGCACCGTTCGACATCAAGGATGCATCCAAATATGAGCAGTAGGGGTAAAAAGAAGGGCTGGCACCTGGCGATCGCCATGGTGTTCTTACCAATGATCCTGGCAGGTGTGTACTACAGCGTATTTGCTGTCGACCGCTTCGTCAGCTCCGCTCAAGTGGTGGTACGTCAGGATGGCAATAATCAAGGTGCTCAAGTACCTGGACTTGCCACCTTGTTGACCGGCACCAACCCGGCTTCGCGGGAAGAGACCCTCTACCTGCGCGAATTCATCACGTCTATGGACATGATGTTGCTGCTTGAAGACCGCGTAAAGTGGGTTGAGCAATACGCCGCTCAACGCGGAGACGTCTTTTTCTGGCTCGACAAAGACGCCCCACGCGAAGATCTGCTCAAATACTACCAGCGAATGGTATCGGCACACTACGATGAAACAACTGGGCTGCTACGCGTTGAAGTCCAGGCGTTCACTCCAGAATTGTCCGAAAAAATGCTGCGAGTCATCCTTCAGGCCAGCGAACACTTCGTTAACGAAGTCAGTCACAACATTGCACGCGAGCAAATGAAGTTTGCTCAAGGCGAATTGGAAACGGCGCGGCTTAATTACTCCAAGCGTAAGACTCAACTGCTGAACTTCCAGAACGACAATAAAGTACTGGATGGTGGTAACACGGCGCAAAGCCGCGCCACCATCATTGCCGACCTTGAAGGACAGTACACCAAAGAACAAGCCGCACTCACAGAGATGTCTTTTAAACTACGAGGCGACGCTCCTCAAATTCGCCAGCAAAAGCAAAAAGTTCAAGCCATCACTCAACAATTGGCCAAAGAAAAACGATTGTTGGTTTCCTCGCCTCAGGGCTCTCAATTGAACGTCGTAGCTTCTCGCTACCAACAATTAACCTTGGATGCTGGGATTGCTGAAGAGACCTACAAGACGGCTGTCGCTGCACTTGACAATGCGCGTGTCGAAGCAAGCAAAAAAATCCGTACCTTAGTCACAGTTGTTAGCCCTAATACTCCACAACTCGCCTTGTACCCGGAGCGCTGGTACAACCTGGCAACAATTTTGCTGGGTCTCCTGATGGTCTACGGTATCACCCGCTTCATTCTGGCTTCGATCGAGGATCACCGTGATTAAATCACTGAGCGTCTCTATGACATTTAACCTCAAAATCATGGCGGTCGTGCTCGCGACTGCAGGGCTGACTGGCTGCGGCGGCACCTTGTCAGGCGCCGGGCCATACAAGGGCACAATTGAAAGCAAAAACGAGGCTTACAATCTCGTTGATATCGACGCCCGTACAATTGCCCCATACATGCAAGGGGCCGCTCGCCCAGCACTAGCCAACGTGACAAAACCTACTCCGCCAGAAGTCCGGCTGATGGCGGGTGATACGCTTAATGTACTCATTGCCGACACCGCTCCCGAAGGATCGGCATTGTTTGCACCTCTTGCTACCGGCGGCACTCAGTTGAAGTCTCGCATCGACGCGCAAGGTATGCTTTCACTTCCCTACGTCGGTCGGCAATTCGTTGCCGGGATGACACTCAACGAAGTGGAAAATATGATTCGCCGCCAGCTCAAGGGGATTACGTCGGACGTACAAACTCATGTCGAGCTCGTTGGGGATCTTTCTGGCTCCGTATTAGTTGCGGGAGCAGTCAAAGCTCCAGGTCGCTTCAGTACGCTGCAAGGCCCACTAACGCTCCTTGACGCTGTCAACCAAGCAGGAGGCCCAGTCATGGAGCCTCACCTTGTCAATGTCACGGTGCGTACAGGCAGCGAAGTTAGACAATTCAATTACGAAGACATCCTTGCTGGCAACAACATGGTTCTGCGCCCTAATTCGGAAGTTGTTTTAGATCGCGCACGCCAGAGATTCGTTGCAATGGGTGCAGTAGGCGAACCTGGGCTCAAAGATCTTCCAAGCCAGCATACCAGCTTGCTAGATGCACTTGGTAGCGTAGGAGGATTACGAGAAGCAAATGCTAACCCAGAGGGTGTCTTTGTATTCAGGATGGGCGAAGGTCCGAACGCCAAGCCCACAGTGCTTCGCTTGAACATGAGAGACCCAGCAGCAATTTTCTACGCCAGGCAGATTGCAGTTAAGCCCGACGATACCATTTACGTCACAAACGCAGCGGTATACGAATGGCAAAAAGTTATCGGCCCAATCGTTCAAACAATGGTCCTAGGTCGGACAGTAGGAGCTTACAAATAAAATCAGAATCTGATTTTACCGACTATTAATTAAACAACCCACTCAGCTATAAACATACGAATTTTCAGGGCAGAAAAATCGAAATGGCCATAACCATCAACCACGTCACATCAAATAACGTTCATAGCGGTATATTTGAGGATATCTTCAGATACTTTTCTCGCTACACCGAGGGCTTCGCAGAACATGTCGTAAGTGAAAAACCGATCATTGGGGCTCACGTACGCCACTATCACCGTCCTCATCTCGAAGATAAGCTCATTTCCCCTTGCGTCGTGACGGTTCACCACGATCTGGACGATCCTGATGGCTGGCTATCTATCGACGCATTTCTCGACCGCTATCGAGAAGCGGATGTAGTTATCTGCCTGAATACTATTCAGCAAAAAATATTGGCCAAACACGGAATTCACCACACCCGTGTTGTACCACATGGTTATAACCAACATCTGATTGACCCTGCACGAGCCAAGGGCCGCATTAAACGAGAAAAGTTTACGCTTGCCATTGTATCTAAACGGTACGGTCGAAAAGTTAAGGGGGAGGCCTATCTGTTTGAGTTGGCGAAACGACTCGACCCCTCATTAATCGAGTTTTTCCTTGTAGGCGACGGCCGAGCAGAGGAAGGTCGCATTTTCCGTCAACTCGGCTTCAATACCGAGGTTTATGAAAAGCTGCCATACGCCACCCTGATTGATGCATATCGTGGCATCGATGCACTACTCATGACCAGTTACTTTGAAGGCGGCCCAGCCAATATTCCTGAGGCTGCAGCAATGGGCGTCCCGGTTTTGTCGAATCCGATCGGAATGGTTCCCGACCTTATTGACGACGGACTGCACGGCATCTACTTGACCATGGACCCATCTATCGATGCGGAAACCATTAATCGCCTGGCGGCCGATGAAAACAACGCCTACTCCGACCTTCTTCACACCAGCCAAACTGCAAGCCAAAACTTAATCACCTGGCAAGATTCCATTCTTGGAAATGTCAAGCAGCATGTAAGCCTCCTGAAAGGCAGTCACGACTCTATCACCAAAGCGCTGGAAGCAACCGCATGAGCAAGTTCCTCATCGCCGACCCGGTACATATCCATGCCCGTAACTTCGGTAGCCTTTTCGACTATTTCGCCGACAAAAAGGCGACCACAGTAGTTAACGAAGAGTTCAAACCATGGATGAGCGCCTTTGGTAACTACACCGAATTCCAGAAGCCGCTGAAAGAAAATTATTCTAAGCTGAAGAAACTAGAAGTAAACGAGCTTTTCGACTTCAGCGTGATGCAAATAAATCTGTTCAAGGTATGCAGAGCAGAAATTCTCTCGCTGGCAATTACCTCCGAAGATATGCGCAGCACCCCACTGCCTGATAATACACGCGAGCTTTTTGATATTTTGTACAGCGCGCACAAGGATACCCTCCTCTGGAATATGGCTGCCGCCATCCACTGGATCGAATTCTGGTCGACAATGCTGAAACGGCACAATCCGAAATTCGTCCTTGTATTCTCCGGTAGCCTAACATACGCGCGATCTCTTCTTGAGGCAGTGCGTACTCATACTGCCCGAATCTTCGTATTAGAGAGCTTCTTTACCGGCAACGACAACTATGTCGAAGAGAAGTTTGAGCCTATCGCAAACAACTCAAACCTCAAGCATCTGGCATACTACAATTCTCTTGAGCCGAACTTGACACCTGCGGAGCGAGACCGCGAACGAAACAAAGCCATCAATAAAGTTATTTCTTCAAAGAACAAAAACGTTAACCAACCAGAAGAAACCAAAGTAAAGCTCTTCAAAAACGAAAAAAAGACCATTCTAATCACCGGCCAAGTACTAAATGACTTCTCAGTCCTTGAGTACAAAGGTGTAGGCCTGAATAGTATTGCCTTTTACATAGAGCTTATCAAAAAGCTTCTAACCCGCACTGATCTGAATATTATATTCAAGGCCCATCCATGGGAGCGAAAGAAGAAAAATATTCAGTCCCCGCTTACTCTTGATACTTTGTGCAAAGAATTCAACACATCACCAAGTACAACAACAGCCAATGATCGACTAGTTTTCATTGAGGACTTCAATATCAAGTCCCTCTTCAGACAAGTTGACTTTGTCGCAGGGATCAACTCGCAGGCACTTATTGAAGCAGCTTTTGAAGGCTATCAACCAATTCAGTTTGGTAACGCGTTCTATGGAAAAAAAGGCTTTACTTCGGACTACACCACCGAGAACCTTGATCAATTCATAGACGATATAAATAGAGGTGTAATCCCTAGCCAACTGGGAATTAATGAATACCGTAACTATGAAACCTTCCTGCTTCGCACGCTGCAGTATTCGTTAGTTTCGGCTTTCCCTTCCGGTAAAGCTCAATTGAGCACAATGTTCAATCTCCCATCGCATGTGGCTATCCTAAAGGGCCCACCAACAGTCGCCCCTGCGAAGCCTGCTGCCCCGACGAAGCCTAATGCCCCGGTAGCTAAGCCAGCAACCCCAGCTAAGGCAGCTACGCCCGCAGCAGTAACGCCTGCACCCAAACCAACAGCACCTGTCTCGCCCGCAACGCCCCAGGCAAGCCCAGCAGCTGCTAAGGTAGTTGCCGCTCCTGCCACTCCCTCTCCTGCAATAGTTGCTGCCCCCGCTGCAACCAAGCCAGCTGAACCTGTGGACGCACCAACCACCGCTGAAAAGAGTCAAACTGAGCTAGCTAAGATAGAAGCAGCAGAGAAAAAAAAGAAAAAATGGCAAAAGTTCTGGAAAACTCCAAAACGTTTTTTTTTGGACTCAAAAAACAAACGCGTCCGTTGGATGCACATCTTCTTTCCTAAAAAGCTGAGTTTCTCAGGTAAATAAAACTTAACCGTCAAGGCCGGGAATAACCATAATAATATCCTGGCCTGCTACTAGGACAAAATGTGACAATAGAATTCGATCTTGCGCAAATCATCGAGAGAAACGAAAAAATTGTCTCAGGGAAGAGAGTTCTTTACGTCAAACAGGAACCGGAGAAATACTCTCAAAACCTATTAATCGTCATGAGCGCTCATAATCATGGCGAAAAATATATGGCTCTGCGCTCTTTTCTTAGCAAGCAGACATGCGATTTGCTATTCATCACTGACCCCAAGAACACTTGGTACCTAGATGATGACAATGGCGCAACATATCAAACCATCATTTCGTATTTCACTAAGAACTACGAAAGCAGAAACGTGTTCCTTTTTGGTTCATCAATGTCTGGGTACGGCGCGATTCTCCACGCACTGAAGCTAAACCACAACGCCATCGCGTCAAACCCACAGATCAACCTTGACATTACAAAAGATTATTCTTGGCCAGAGCTGGTTGAACACATTTCCAGCATTAAAGGCAACCATACAAACATCGAAAAAATTGCCCCCTTCATATGGAAGGACTCTGCAGTCTATATTATCCATGGCCATGATGATATTGACACCATCAATGCCAGCCTTCTACTCAATGCGGTCCCCAACAATAGAAAGCTAATAATCCAAACTGTCGATAGCGATGCACATACTTTTTACTTCGGGAAGAATGTAGATTATGTCTTTGACGTAATATCAATGCTATCAATATTTAGGACAAAACTGGACCTTTCTACCACGGTGAACGACTTAGCAACAGAGTCCAGCAATTTAAAAAAAATGCTCAGAGCCGAACGCACACAACTAAACATAGTTGATCCGTATCGCTCCCTGAACATATCCGAGAATGCTGTCTCATGGCAAGAACGTTATCTCCATGAGGAACTCGGCAAGCTCGTGCATTTCGCTAATATCGGACTGTACACAGGTAGCAAATTATCGGGCGGCACCTGTTTTTATGATGGGCGCGGATGGCGCCTAATAAGCACCCCTTATGAAATGAGCGACAACCTCATAGCCGGCAATGAATTTATCACCCAAGGTGTGATTTCTGCACTCACGAACAACGCCTACTTTAATGATTACTGGTGGATCCGAAACGAAGCCGAATCATCCGTCACAATTTCAGGTGCGCACAATTTTTGCGAAATAGTAATTTCCGAAGCGAAAAATAAAAATATCTATATCAATTCGAGCATACCCAGCAATATTGATGTCGCAGAAATCCAAGGCCAGTACCTCACCTTCACTGCCGACATCTACACAAGCGAAGGCGAAGTATCACTCACCCTTGGCGGAGTTGGAGATGTGGGTTACCATCACAAAAATTCAGAGAAAAACACTCCGGGAACCTGGAGTAGACTAGTGATCTTTGAGCAATTCACGTCGATCAAACAAAGTCATAAAGATCGAATCTTCGTAAGGTTCAATCTGGCGACAGACGGAAAGCCAAAAGTCATCCGAATCAAAAATGCCTGCTTGGCCATTGGCTATTTCCCCATGGGCTTTACTGAGTAAATCATGATTAAAATCACCTCTACCATTGAATGTTCCAATCACGCTCCCTTCGTACTATTCGGGGGCATTAACGTTCTTGAGTCAGAAGATCTGGCTCTTACTGCCTGTGCTGAGTATGTTCGCGTCACTCAAAAGCTGGGAATTCCCTACGTATTCAAAGCAAGCTTTGACAAGGCTAACCGCTCGTCCATCCACTCCTATCGCGGCCCGGGGATGGAAGAAGGATTGCGTATCTTGGAGAAGGTTAAAGCTGAGTTCGGTGTACCGGTAATCACTGATGTTCACGAAATTTACCAAGCTGCCCCGGTTGCCGAAGTTGTCGATGTACTGCAATTGCCCGCATTTCTGGCACGCCAAACAGACCTGGTTGTTGCACTAGCGAAAACAGGAAAACCGGTAAATATCAAGAAACCACAATTCCTGAGTCCTTCGCAAGTACAAAATATCGTTCACAAATTTAAAGAAGCCGGAAATGACCAACTGATTCTGTGCGACCGCGGCAGCTGCATGGGATACGACAATCTCGTAGTTGATATGCTCGGTTTCGGTGTAATGAAGCGCACTTGTGTTGACTTACCAGTTATTTTCGATGTTACTCATGCCCTTCAGAACCGTGATCCTTCAGGGGCGGCTTCCGGTGGCCGTCGCGAGCAAGTAGTGGATTTAGCTCGAGCAGGTATGGCCGTAGGCTTAGCAGGACTTTTCCTGGAGTCGCACCCAAACCCGGATAAAGCCAAATGCGATGGTCCCAGCGCACTGCCACTGGATAAACTTGAACCATTCCTGGCCCAAATCAAGGCTGTTGATGACCTTGTTAAATCGCTTCCTCAGCTGACCATCGATTAAAGATATTGACCGTTTCAAGACAAGGATTGTGATTATGGCAGGCTCTAATCCACGTGTTGCGATCGTCATCCCGGCACGGTACGGCTCAACACGCTTGCCTGGTAAGCCGCTGGCTGATATCGCTGGTAAACCAATGGTCCAGCATGTCTATGAACGTGCCTTACAGGTGAAAAGTGCCGAACAGGTGATCATTGCTACTGATGACGAGCGAGTTGCTAAAGCAGTGCAGCAGTTCGGTGGTCAATATGTAATGACATCGCCTGATCATCCCTCCGGCACAGATCGGCTTGCGGAAGTAATGCGTCAAGTTGAAGCTGATATTTATATAAATCTACAAGGCGATGAACCGCTGGTCCGCCCTGAAGATATCGAAACCCTAGTATCCGGGATGCTGGCCGATAATAGCGTTAGCGTTGGCACCTTGTGTCATCATATTAATGCTCAAGAAGCCCGCAATCCCAACACTGTGAAAGTAGTATTAGCGGCTAATGGCAACGCTCTTTACTTCAGTCGCTCATCGATACCGTTCCCGCGGGAGAGCGAAGCTGCGACCTACCTAAAACATGTTGGCGTCTATGCTTATCGCCGTAAAGTTTTAGCCGAGTATGCAAGCCTTGCACAACCCATGATTGAAAATGCAGAAAAGCTTGAGCAACTGCGCCTGCTAGCGGCTGGTTACTGCATTCGCGCCTACCATGTAGAACCTACTGGGCCTGGCGTCGACACCCCTGAGTGCCTTGAGCAAGTACGTTCAATCATGAGTGGGCTGCGTCCTGATCCCGCACCAACACTTTCGAATATCCAACTTGTAATTACCGACGTTGATGGAGTACTAACCGATGGCGGCATCTATTATGACGCAAGCGGTGAGTGCCTTAAGAGATTCCACGTCCGAGATGGCATGGGGATGCGTCTGCTGGAAGAGAACGGAGTACGTGTAGCTGTACTGTCAGGCCGGGACTCAGCGACACTTCGCAAGCGTGTGGCTGATTTAGGTGTAACACTATTCCAGTTTGGCGTGAAAGATAAACTTTCTGCCTGCGAGGAGTTAATATCTAGAGCTGGCGTAGACAAACTGCGGACGGCTTGCATAGGTGATGACTGCATTGATTTGCCCGCATTTGCAGCGTGCGGTATCTCTTTTGCTGTTGCCGACGCTCCGGCATATGTGAAAGAAACAGCAACCTATACACTGACGGCAACTGGCGGAACCGGTGCATTTAGAGAAGTCGCCGATGCTATCCTTTTCGCCAAGGGCAAAGAAGCTGTACTCAACACAGCTACTGGCTACGCCAAAGTAATGTCAAAGATGGCCCAATAATATGCTAAAGGGTCGGTGGTATTCTCCATCGACCCTGCCGCAACTGCAAGCTAATTAGCTCATGCAAAGCCCATGGGGAAATACCCCACTTGAAGGGTTAGATTTTTCAAAAGAACTTTCTTAGGCTTCCCATCTGCTGCAACGTTGACCCGCACAAATATCGAATCCCTGTGAGCTGAGTTAATGGACAGAAATTGCTGTGCTATATGAATTCTTCTCCATTCGCCGACCTTGTTCTTTGGTGAATTGATATGATGATACCCTGAGTCACCAACCCCACCGAGCGTAAGATAGATGTCGCCACCAGTTGAAAACACATCAACTGATAGCGTAAGGTATTTCCCCTTGATATCATCACAAGCCTTTCCATTAAGCCTCAGCGAAGTACTTAAATAGATATTCTTTGAATTTACAGAGCGCAGATCAATTTCAATTAACTCATAACCACCCCGAACCACTACGTCCGAACCAGCGTCATTCCGCACCCACCAGTGCTCATTAACAAACTGATTGTTTTCCGCTGCTGATACAGACTGGACTGTCTTAAAGCTATTGCCGGCAATCAGGTTATCATTTATTGAAGGTGTAGGCCCCATCAACCGCCAGCGATTACCATCAAAGAAGCAGGTCGCCCCCGAAAGAGCACCATCGGAATAGAAGCCCACATTGGAGAAGAAAACTTCCCTTCCCGCTTGCTGGTGCAGGTATCGATTCTGCCAGGAGATACTTTGACCTGTATGATCCATTGTACGATACGGATCTTGAACTTTAGCTTGCTTTCGCTCCGCCCTCAGCAGACGTCGATTAGTTTTATCCTCAGAAACAAGCTGTGCCAATACACCCTGCAGATTAAGCTCCGCCCTAAAGGTATCAAGCAGATTCATCACTGAGTAAATATAACCAACCTCTTTACCAAAAAACATCACATGGGAATCAACGTCCAAAGTTTGAACAATAAGTTTCTTGTTCGGCGGACTCGCCCGCGCCAGCAACTCCACGTTGATAGTATCAATCTCATCGTGGCCATGGATCACGTAAACCGCTGAATCGCCCCAAGCCTGCTGTGCAACTTCATCAAGATTTACATGATTTCCGCCAATAGCTTCAATATGCTCAATCAACTCCGGCCAAGCATAGTCCTTGGTTATATCCAGATTTATTTGCGGATTTGAAGCAATCGCGTTTGCATTCAGTTTGAATGCGTGATATATCGCCCCATAGCCCGACATGGACGATCCAAAAAAGAAAATCGAATTCGGACGATAATCCGTCGAAAACATATGGAAAATTCTGGAGAAGGCTTCACCTTCATCTTCGTCTAGATACCAAGAGTTTTTAGGATCAGAGACAAATAGAAGATCACAGACCTGCCTCTCCAAGAATGACCTCAAGCCCATATATTTGCCACCCTGATTGTGCGTACTCATGACGATCAAGAGTCGCTCAGACTTCACATCAGGATTCAACGGGACATATAAAACTTTCTTACCGCTGACATGACGCTCATGGCGCTCAACAATCTTTGGTAGATCAATCACTTTGTCCATCTTTACCGGCTCGCCCGACGCACCCAACCTGAATAATTTCAACACAGTTGATCTCTACACAATAACTAACGCAACTGGCGCTACGGCATACGCAACGAGACATCCCAAGCAAAAGCCCTACTCGAAAACCTCAGCACCTACCCTAGAAGCGCTAATAAGAAGTAGCAGGCTTTACTGCAGCCTGCTAGCCCCCTTGGGATAAATATTCATCCAGATAATCGCGGCCTTTGCCGCAGCGCCAACAAAGTGCAAAAAGCAGTTAGCTAGTCAAAAATCTCGACCACACCTACTACTGAGTTCTGATCATCAACCACAGCTAGAGCTCGAATTTTATTTTCAAGCATATAAGCTTCCGCCTCAGACAACTGTGCATCTTCCTTGATTGTGTGAGGGTGAGCAGTCATGAACAGCTCAACATTGGCGTGTATCACACCCTCGTCCTCCACCAAAGCCCGACGGAGATCACCATCGGTAACGATACCGACCAGTTTGTCTTCATCCATTACCGCTGTCAGACCTAATCGGCTGCGCGTCATTACCAACAAGCAATCATGGAAGCTCGTGGATGGAGATACAACAGGCGCAGGCGAATGCATTACATCGCGAACGCGGGTCAACAGTTTCCGGCCAAGGCTACCGCCAGGGTGATAGCGGGCGAAGTCCATAGGTTTAAACTGTATTGCTTCAATCAAAGCCACAGCCAGAGCATCCCCCATTGCCATCGTGGCCAACGTAGATGTAGTAGGTGCCAGATTATTGGGGCACACCTCGCGCTCAACGGAAATATCAAGCCAAATATCGGCGTGTTTAGCTAAGGTTGAATTTCCGTTGCCGGTCATTGCAATGATTTTGTTACCGAACGACTTGAGACTCGGGATCAATTTGATCAGCTCGTCAGTTTCACCGCTATAGCTGATCAAGATCAGTACATCGATCGGCTTGAGCATACCCAAATCGCCATGAAATGCTTCTGCCGGGTGCAGGAAGAAGCTGGGAGTACCGGTAGACGCAAAGGTCGCAACCATTTTCTTACCGATAAGGCCCGATTTCCCCATACCGCAGACCACGGCTCGACCTTTACAACTGAGCAAAAGCTCCACAGCGCTCTGAAACTCGCCATCAATACGTCCAGCCAGCTGGGTAACGGCTTGTGCTTGGGCAATCAAGGCTTCTTTGGCAATCGTGAGGTGGTTCATTTTCGTCCCTGAAGACTGAGGTGTACTAAACGGGGAATATTAAGGTCTTTGCAACCTTAAGCAAAGCTCATTGGTCTTGAAGTTGGGTAAAAACCGCTTGTTGCCGATGAGCTGGATCAAAACCCGCTTGCTTCGCCCTCGTAGGGACCACTCCTCAGCTCCCTTGACCGCCCGGCACCGTAATGGCAATGCAGGCGCAGAATCACTTTTCGACTCAGATAACACACACGATCTGCAAATCTCTCCCTCACAGCAGAGCAAGGCTCAGTCGCAATTTGTAACATTTCGCGACACCCCTACCTGCAGCGCACATCAACGCAACACTGACAGGAATCTACATCAGTACGCCGCTCGATTTCAGGGTTTCATGGGACGGCTAGCCTCCAAAATCCCATTTTTTCTGGCAGAAGCCTAATCGGCATCATTGAGCCGTGCCATCCGGGGCTTTGCGGCTAAGCTCGACCTCCACAGACTGGGCATCAGAGCAATTTTTCGTTGTGCCTAACGTCACTATGCAGCAGCATACCGCAGCAAACGATTAGAACTTGGACGTACGGCTCTGCCTGATTGGATGTCATGAACGCAAATTCTCGCCCGCTCTCGGGCAGCAAAACCCACTATCGCTGGCAACGCTCCTCACTTGAACAGAACCTTCGAACCCTGATGCCTCAGTGGAAAGATAGGGCCTTGGAAGTAAGCAGCCAGACATTGGCCTCTAACGCCTCATTCGTCAACTACGTGCGTCACCACCGATTTATTGATCCATGCACAGGTCAACCTGTTGAGCTAGTGGAGAAATCTATCCGCAAGCTTGCCTTCATAGGCAGTCAAGAAGCTCGCCTACATCGTGCTGACGGCATCTTTCGTGGATGCTTACATTTCCGCCACCCTGCCTGCTTCGGAGTCATCGAAACCCCCTGGGAAAGCCTGATTTTTACTGAGTTTGTTCGCGGTAAACCCCCACGAATGCAGGCAATTGCGCGCCAGCTCGCGCTAGGGATTGCCGAGCTGGAGGGCCATAGCAATAGCTATTTGGCCAGCCAACCAGTCTCACAAAAGCCTCTACTGTGGAGCATGGACTTTTTCCGCCCGTGGTTCCTGTTAAGGCCGCGCTTCAACTTCGACCGCTTTCTTCCCTCCCTTGAGCAGCTGGGGTACGAGGACAAGCGCTTCGCAGACCTTGGCGAGGGATTCAAAGCTATGATTCCTCGACTCAAAAAACTGGGGCGCCAGGCGAGGGGGGGGACTCGATGCATTTGCCACATGGATTACCTGCGCAAAAACCTATTTCTGATATCAGGTCAGTTACACGTAATCGATTGGAGCGAAGGGAAGGTAGGGAGAATCGGCTTTGATGCTGGCGCTTACCTAGGGAGCTTATTCCGACGCACAGAGATGATCACCTTTCTCACCGCACGCGCTGAATTCATAGACCAATATCGACACTCTCTAGCCGCAAGGTTCGACGAAACCGAGGCGTTGAGGAACATGCGCTACATCTTCCTGATGACGGCACTGTACCACTGCCTGCGCCCCGAAACGGTTGATGAGTACAGAACAAAAGGGACAATGCACCTACTTCGAGAAAAGTATGATTACCTGCTGGGAGTCGCGTAACCCTCCCTGCGCCGACATCAAAATGACATCACTTCAGCGAAATCCGACGATGATCCTCGATTTCTGGCGGCAAATTTGGACCATTTGAAGCCACCACTCATGTGAAATTGTATTAAGATTCGCACCATCCCTTTTTCTGGCTCACCGTGGGCGCTTTGCGCTCGACGCGATCAACTATCGATTGGAATCTCGCTTCAGGTTTATGGACGACGTCTCACGCCCTCGCTTGCTGGTGCTTTCAAAAGGTGCCCAGCGTATAGACACGCTGCCATCTTTGCTGCCCGATTTCGCGCTGCGAAACGGAGGCGTGCGCCACCTTTCGAAAACTGATTGGGTTATGGTTTGGGGCCGTAAAGCAAGCGCCTTCAAAGCAATATCCAGAGCGCGAAAGGCTGGCAAGCCGATACTCACGCTAGAAGACGGCTTCATCCGTTCCGTGGGCCTGGGCGCCGACGAGCCGCCCCTGTCGCTGATCGTCGATGACGTGGGCGTGTACTACGACGCTTCCCAGCCGTCCCGCCTCGAACAGTTGATCGCCACGCCCCTCGACGCCGAGCAAACCCAACGTGCCCTGGCGCTACGTGGCCTGTGGCAGCAGCAACGGGTGTCGAAGTACAACGACGCACGCATCGAGCTGCCAGCATTGCCGGCCGACTGCGTGCTGGTGGCCGACCAGACCTGTGGCGATGCCTCGTTGCAAGGTGCAGGGGCCGGCGACTTCCGGGCCATGCTGGAGGCGGCATTGGCCCGCTACCCGCATAGCACCATCGTGCTCAAGGTGCACCCCGACGTGGTGGCCGGGCGCAAGGCCGGGCACTTCGACCTGGCAGCGCTGGCCGGCAACCCGCGGGTGCAGGTACTGGCCCACAATGTTCACCCGGCCGATTTGCTGCCACGCATGCGTGCAGTGTTCGTGATGACGTCGCAACTGGGCTTCGATGCCCTGCTTTGGGACGTACCGGTGCACACCTGGGGCATGCCGTTCTATGCCGGCTGGGGGCTGACCGACGACCGCTTGCCGGCACCTTCGCGCCGCAAGCCTGTGCCGTTGGCGCAACTGATTCATGCCAGCCTGGTGGCCTACCCGCGCTATGTCTGCCCAGAACGTGGTCAGCCGTGTACGCCAGAGGTGCTGATCAACTGGCTGGGCCTGCAACGGCGGCACCGCAGCGTGTTGCCAGGCACCGTACAGATGCTGGGTTTCAGCCGCTGGAAAGAACCGCTGGCAAACCTGTTTTTCAATGGCGCGGCCATTCGTTTCGTCAAGCCCGAGCAACCGCTGGCGCAAGACTTGCCCGTGGTGTCCTGGGGCTGCAAGCACGACACCCACCTTAGCGCCCACCCCCTGCCCGTCAACCGAGTGGAAGATGGCTTCCTGCGCTCGGTCGGCCTGGGCGCCGGCAAGGCGCGACCGTTGTCGTGGGTGGTCGATGACCTGGGTATTTACTACGACGCCACCCGGCCTTCGCGCCTGGAGCGCATCCTGGCTGAAGAGCCGTTCGACCCGCAGTTGCTAGCCCGCGCGCATGCTTTGCGCTTGGCCATCTGCGCGGCGGGGCTGACCAAGTACAACTTGCCCGGCGCCAGCTGGCAGCGCCCCGCGCATGCGCAACGGGTGATCCTGGTGCCTGGCCAGGTGGAGGGCGATGCCTCCATCCGCTTTGGCGGCAACCGTATCCGCAGCAACCTGCAACTGCTGCGCGCCGTGCGTGAGCAAAACGCTGATGCGTGGGTGTTGTACAAACCCCACCCAGAGGTATTGGCCGGCACGCGCGCCCGCGGTGACGACGAAGCGCAAACCGTGCACTGGTGCGATGAGGTGATCGGCGATACGCCACTGCAGCAATTGCTGGAAGTGGTCGACGAATTGCATGTACTGACCTCGCAGTCGGGCTTCGAGGCCCTGCTGCGCGGTGTGCCGGTGACGACCTATGGCCAGCCGTTCTATGCCGGCTGGGGGCTGACCCGCGATATGGACCTTCAAGCACCGGTGCAGGCACGGCGCAGCCGACAACTGACGCTGGACCAGCTGGTAGCGGGCACGCTGCTGCTCTACCCCACTTACGTAAGCCTGGTGACCAACCGCTTCACCACCGCCGAACGAACCTTATACGAACTACAAAATTGGCACGCCTTACCGCAGCCTGGAGCTCCCTCCCGATGGCAGGACTTGAAACGACGCTTGAGCAGTTTGTTGGGCATGAAGCGCCCGACCAACTGAATGCAAGGGCGACGCGTGGTCCGCTGCTGCGTATCCCGTCACACAATTTTCTGCTGCTTCAGGGTGTCAGTTCGCCCTTCTTCAGCCGCCTTGCCAAGGGGCTGCGCGATATCGGCCAGCGGGTGCACAGTGTGCGCTTCAACGTCGGTGACGCCCTGTATGGCCCCGGCGGCGCGCAGCTGACATGCCCGCATGCCCCGGAAGACATGGAGGCCTGGTATTCACAGGTGTTCCGCCAACTGGATATCACCGACCTGGTGTTATTCGGCGACTGCCGCCCGGTACACCGCCCGGCCGTGACCTTGGCGCGGCTGTCGGGTATTCGCGTGCACGTGTTCGAGGAAGGCTACTTTCGGCCCTATTGGGTGACGCTGGAGCGCGACGGGGTCAACAACAACTCGCGTTTGCCACGTGACCCGCAGTGGTACCGCGATGTGGGCAAGTACATTCCGCGCTACCAGAATGGCAACCCGTTCAAGCTGTCGTTCGCGGCACGTGCCACGCACGATGTGCTGTACCACGCCGGCGGCGCGCTGAACCGGCTGTGCTTCCCGCGCTACCGCACCCATGCCCCGTTCAACGCCGCCATGGAGTACGCCGGCTTCATCCGCCAGGGCATGCGCCTGCTGCGTGCCCGTGTGCATGACGACGCGCTGGTGGCCGAAGTGGCCCGCGAGCGGCACCCCACGTTTTTGCTGCCCTTGCAGCTGGACAGCGATGCGCAAATCCGCGACCACTCGCCGTTCCAGAACATGACCCAGGTGATCGAGCATGTGATCGACTCGTTCTCGCTCAACGCCCCCTTCGATGCGCGCCTGCTGGTGAAAAACCACCCGTTGACGCCTGGGCTGGTCAACTACCGCAAGGTCACCGAGCAGTTGGCGCGCAAGTACGACGTGGCCGAGCGTGTCGATTTCATGGAAAGCGGGCACATGCCTACGCTGCTCTCGCACATCACCGGCATGATCACCGTCAACAGTACCGCGGGGGCTTCAGCATTGCTGCACCACCGCCCTACCTGCACGCTGGCCGAGCCGATCTACGCGATGCCGGGGCTAACCCACCAGGGCGGGCTGGATGATTTCTGGCAGCAGCCCGAAGCGCCCGACAACACGCTGTTTCAACGCTTCCGCAACACCGTCATCCACACCACCCAGGTCAACGGCGGCTTCTACACCGCCTGCGGCATGGACATGGCCGTGGCCAACTGCCTGGAAGTGCTGATGGCGAAAACCTCAAGAATCGAAAAATACCTATGAGTTCGCATGCCTCACCCCGCTGCATCCTCATCACCGGCGCCACAGGCGGTATCGGTGGCGCGTTGGCGCCTGCCTACGCCGCCCCAGGGGTGACGCTGATCCTGCAAGGCCGGCGCCAGGACCGCCTGGCCGAAATGGCCGAACAATGCCGCGCCCTGGGTGCCCAGGTGTTGCTGGAGGCCCTCGACGTGCGCGACCTGGACGCCCTGCGGGCCATGGTGCGCCGGGTGAGCGAGCAGCATCAGCCCGACCTGGTGCTGGTGGGCGCAGGGCTTAACACCGCCGTGGGCGCCAATGGCGAAGCGGAAGACTGGGACGACAGCCGCGCCCTGATGGAAGTGAACGTGATGGCCGCCCTGGCCACCGTCGAGGCCGCCCTGCCCGCCATGCGCAGCCGTGGCGACGGGCAGATCGCCCTGTTCAGCTCGCTGGCGGGCTGGCGTGGCTTGCCGGTCACTCCGACCTACAGCGCCAGCAAGGCCGCCATCCGGGTGTACGGCGAGGCCATCCGCGACTGGCTGGCGCCGGAAGGGGTGAAAGTGAATGTGATTGTGCCGGGGTATGTGGAGTCGAAGATGTGCTTCGAAATGCCCGGGCCTAAACCTTTTCTGTGGACCGCCGACAAAGCGGCCAGGCGTATCAAGCGCGGGCTGGCGGCGAACCAGGCGCGTATCAGCTTTCCGTTCCCGCTCAACCTGGGCACCTGGCTGCTGGGGCTTATCCCGCAGTGGCTTTCTTCGATGATCCTGCGTGGGTTGAAGTACAGTGATTGATGTTTCCATGTTGCCGGTCGCTTTGATCGGCCTGGGCTTGACCGTCGCGGTCGAGCGCCTGCTGGTTCCCCGCCCTGCCCTGCGTCGCCCGGCCGATTGCTGGCTGCTGCACGCGGGGCTGTGGTGTGTGGCCTTCGGGCTGTTGTATGCACTGACGGCGCGGCCGTTGTTCAGTGGCGTGAATGTGTTGCTGCTGTGGCTGCTGATCGTGCTGGTCAGCAACGCCAAGTATCACTCGCTGCGCGAGCCGTTTGTGTGTGCAGATTTCGAGTATTTCAGCGATGCAGTGAAGTTTCCGCGGTTGTACTTGCCGTTCTTTGGCTTTGGCAAGGCCGCGCTGCTGGCGGCGGGCTTTCTGGTTTACCTGTGGGCGGGGTTGAGCTTCGAGGTGCCGGGCGCGCGGCTTGAGGCGTTGCTGCCGTTGGCGCTGGGCCTGGGCTTGCTGCGCCTGGGGCATCGGCCTGTGAAGCCGAGTTTTGATGCCGAGCAGGATGTGCGTGGCTGGGGGTTGGCGGCCAGCTTGTGGCGGTACTTCTGGGCGGCGCGGGCGCCGGTGGATCGGGACGGGCTGGGCTCGCCGTTTGCTGGTGGGGCTGTGCCGCCCTCTTCGCAGCCGCCAGTGGCCCAGGCCGGGGCGCTGCCGGACTTGGTCTCGGTGCAGAGTGAGTCGTTCTTCGATGTGCGTGGGCTGTGGCCTGGCGTGCGCCCGCAAGTGCTCGAACAGTACGACCTGCTGGCCAGCCAGGCGCTGGCCCGGGGCAAACTGCAGGTGGCGGCCTGGGGCGCCAATACGGTGCGGACCGAGTTCGCCTACCTTACCGGCATCCCTGCCGACCGGCTGGGCGTGCACCGCTTCAACCCGTACCGGGTGCTGGCCCGCCAAGGCCTGCCCAGTATCGCCTCCAGGCTCAAGGCGCAGGGGTACCGGACCATTTGCATCCACCCGTACGATGGTGGTTTCTATGGCCGCAACAAGGTGTTGCCGGCATTGGGCTTTGATGAATTCATCGATGTGAAGGCGTTCAACGCCTCGCAAAAGGCCGGGCCGTTCATTGGTGATTGCGCCGTGGCAGACAAAATCCGCGCGCTGCTGCAGGCGCCAGGCCGCACCCAGCCGCTGTTCATCCATGCGGTCACCATGGAAAACCATGGCCCGTTGCACCTGGAAAGCGTAGCCGCGCACGAGCTGCCCACCTGGTTCGACCGCCCGCTGCAACCGGGCATGAAAGACCTGGCGCCCTACCTGCGGCACATCGGCAATGCCGACCGCATGCTGGGCATGCTGCGCGACACCTTGCTGGCCCAGCCGAACGAGGCGCTGCTGTGCTTCTTTGGCGACCATGTGCCGATCCTGCCCGAGGTGTACCAGGCTGTTGGTGCGCCCGCGGGTGATACCGACTACCTGGTGTGGTCCAACCGCCGCCAGCCTGGCTGCGGGGCCAGGCCAATGCCGGTGCAGCAGCTTTCCAGCACATTGCTGGCCCATGCCTTGGCGCCGGCAACCCGCCAGGACACGCCCATGGCCAGTGCCGGGTTAGCCTGACAACGTGGTGCGTATCGTATTGGGATCGGACCTGTCGCCGGAGCGTGCCGCAGACCCTGCCTTGGCCCGCTTGCTGACCGAGGGGCGGGGGTCGCTGGCGTTCCTGATTGGCAATACGGCCTGCCGCTATCGCCTGCTGGGGGCGGCTATCCACTGGGACCGTGTGCTGCTGGCCTTCGACGGCGAGCAGGCACTGGGCTTTGCCGCGCTCAAGCATGGCCGGCGCGGGCCGTTTGCCTTGCACTGGCGGCCGTTCGTGCGTGAGTTTGGCTTGTTGAGCGGCTGGGTGCGGTTTATCGGGTTCTGCCTGAGCGAGCTGCGCGAATGGCGCTACCCGTTCTTGCTGTACGGGCTGCGGGTCAGCAAGGCCGCACGCCAGCAAGGCGTGGGCTCGGCGCTGGTGCAGGCGTGCTGCGCGCACGCCGCCGGCCAGGGCTTTACCCAGGTAGAGCTGGAGGTGCCGCTGAGCAATCATCGGGCGCAGCATCTGTACCTGCATAATGGCTTTGCCCTGCGCCGCAAGCGCTGGGTGCCGTTCCCGCCGGTGCGCAACATGTGGCGGGCCGTGTAATGCACAACACACCGCCTTTTGTACCCCACCCGCCCGAAGGTTACGTACCACCCGATGCCCTGGTAGACGGCAGCGGCTGGGTCGGCATCATGTCGCAATGGGTGGCCTGGAAGGTGCTGCACCTGCCGCAGTTCCTCGGCCCGGAAGGCCCGCCCTTCTGGCTGTGGCGCCGTGGCCGCAAGGCGCCCAAAGGGCTCAAGGCCATTGCCGGTATCGGCTACAAGCAGTCGTCGGCCCATGCCCGGGTGCTGTGCCAGCGCTGGGGGCTGCCTTACATTGCGCTAGAAGACGGTTTTTTGCGCTCGTCCTCGCTTGGCATCGAGGGCGATACGCCGATGTCCATGGTGGTCGACCCGGTGGGCATCCACTACCTGGCTGACCGCCCTTCGCTGCTGGAAAACATCCTGCAGCAGCCCGAGGCGCTCAGCGCTTATGAACTGAATTGCGCCCGCGAACTGATTGCCTTGATGCGCAGCAGCGGCATCGGCAAGTACAACAACGCCCAGGACCTGCCCGACGACGACCCGCTGGGCCGTGATCGACCGCTGGTGCTGGTGGTGGACCAGACTGCCGGGGATTATTCGATCCCGGGCGGCGGGCTATGCGAAGCCGATTACGTGCGAATGCTGGATGAGGCCCTGGCAGAAAACCCGGATGCCGACGTGCGTGTGCGCATTCACCCGGACTGCCTGGGCGGGCAGAAGCCCAGTTGCCTGCTGGATGCCGCGCGGGCCCGTGGGGTAACGCTGGAGGCGCGGCCGGTAGCCTGGGCGTCACTGGCCCGGCGTGCCCGGCGCGTGTACGTGGGCACCAGCCAGGCCGGGCTGGAGGCGTTAATCCAGGGCGTGCCGGTCACCTGCTTCGGGCTGCCGTTCTATGCGGGCTGGGGGCTGACCGATGACCGCATGGCCATTGCTCGCCGGCAGGCAAGGCCAGACCTTGTGCAACTGGTGGCGGCGGCCTATGTGCGCTACTGCCGTTATGTCGACCCATTGAGCGGCCAACTGACCGATGCCTTGACCGTTGCCCGCCAGTTGGCCAGCAAGAAAGCCCGCGATGCTGCGTTTGCCGGCCCCACCACGGTGCTGGGCGTGAAGCGGCACAAGCAGCACAACATCCGGCGTTTTTTCGCAAGCCGTTGGGGGCAGTTGCGCTTCAGCGTGGACAGCCCGCAACTGATAAGCCAGGTAGCGGCCGAACAGGGCCGGCTGCTGGTATGGGCTGCGCGCGAGCCGGCCGGCCTGGCCGAACGTGCGCGCCAGGCGGGGGTGCCACTGTGGCGGGTCGAGGATGGTTTCTTGCGCTCCACGGGGTTGGGGGCTACCAACAGCCCGGCGCTGTCACTGGTGCTGGACCGGGGTGGCATTCATTACGATGCGCAGTCTGCCAGCGACCTGGAGCAGCTGTTGCAGCATGGTGAATTCGACGCCCCATGCCTGGCCGAAGCGGCGCGCTTGCGGGCGCAGATCGTTGCCAGCGGCACCAGCAAGTTCAACCTGCGCAGCAATGTGCGCCCGGCCTTGCTGGGGCAGCCGGGGCAGCGGCGGGTACTGGTGGTGGGCCAGGTCGAGGATGACGCCTCGGCACTGTGCAGCGGTGGCGGTGCCGGGTGCAACCTGCGGCTGCTGCAACAGGTGCGCGCGCGGTTGCCGGATGCCTGGATTCTGTACAAGCCGCACCCCGACGTGGAAGCCGGCAAGCGCCGCGGGCACATCGCCCCGGCACAGCTGGTGGGGCTGGCCGATCAGGTACTGGCGGGTGTGGACATCGCCAGCCTGTATGGCCAGGTCGATGCACTGCATACGCTCAGTTCCACCGCCGGTTTCGAAGCCTTGCTGCGCGGGCTGCCGGTGGTCACCTATGGCACGCCGTTCTATGCCGGCTGGGGCCTGACCGAGGACCATCAGCCCTTGCCCCGCCGCACCCGGCGTTTAACCCTGGACCAGTTGGTAGCCGGCGCCTTGTTGCGCTATGCGCGCTATGCCGACGTCCAGCAAGACCTGCCCTGCGATGCCTGGCACGCCCTCGCCTGCCTCAGCGCGCCCCACCCGGCGCCGGTGGCCTATCGGCGAGTGGCGCCGTTGCTCAACTATACCCGGACCATGCTCGGCTGTGGCCGGCCATTGGCCCCATCAAAGGACTAGATCATGCCTGTTTCGATCAAGGACATCGGCCGTTACGCGGCACTCCCCTGGCATTGCCTGCAGTTGGCTACCCATGCCAAGTCGTTCGAGAACAACCCGGTGCTGGGCAGCGCCCGGCTCAATGCCCTGGGCCTGCATGTGCAGCGTCGTCAGTTGGCGATGGCCATGGCAGGTTATCGTCGCAATGCGCTGGCCTCGCGGCTGGATGCCGGTGAGCGCGCGCATTTTGAGCAGAACGGTTTTTTCATTCGTGAAAACGCCCTGCCTGCCGAGCAGTTTGCGGCCTTGCGCGCCGAGCTGGGTGCATTGCGCAGCACTGGCTGGGAAATGCGCCAGGGCCGCGCGGTTACCCGCCGGGTCAGCCTTGACCAGGACGTGCTGGCGCAAAACCCGGCCAGTGCGGCGTTTGTGGCGGACCGTGGGGTGCGCGACCTGATTGCCTATGCGTCGTCCAATACCGGTGGCATTACCTACCAGTTGCAGTCGATCGTGATCGACGCCGCCAATGCCGACCAGGACCCGCAGACCCGCCTGCATGCCGACACCTTCCACCCCACGGCGAAGGCGTGGTTGTTTCTGGACGATGTGGCGGATGACCAAGGGCCGTTCAGTTATGTGCCGGGCTCGCACCGCCTGACGCCGGAGCGTTTGGCCTGGGAGTACCGTCAAAGCCTGGGGGCGGCGCGCTCCGGCGAGCAAATGCACCGTGAGGGTTCGTTCCGTATCGACGAGCCCGAGCTGGCTGCCCTCGGCTTGCCGCCGCCCCGTCGCTTTGCGGTGCCAGCCAACACCCTGGTGGTGGCCGACACGTCTGGTTTCCATGCCCGCTGTGCGAGCCATCAGGCCAGCCACCGCGTCGAGATATATGCCAGCCTGCGGCGTAACCCGTTCATCCCCTGGCGCGGGGCGCACCTGTTTGCATTGCCATGGATTGCCAATCACCACATGCGCTGGGATATCCGGTTGAAGCGGTTGATGGGGTTTGGCAAGAAGAGCCATTGGCGGTTTGTGGAGCAGTTGAATGCGTATGAGGCACCGCATATCTGACCCACGCCCGGCCCGGACCGGACCGGTGGTTGAACGCAAACCGTCGTGTAGGAGCGGGTTTACCCGCGAATGGGCCGGGCCTGCGGGCCAGTATCCCTGGCCGTTCACCGTTGCTGCCGCCACCGTATTCGCGGGTGAACCCGCTCCTACACGGAAACGCATCCGTGGTTGGGCGCAGGCCCTCGTAGGAGCGGGTTTACCCGCGAAAGGGCCGGGCCTGCGGGCCAGTATCCCTGGCCGTTCACCGTTGCTGCCGCCACCGTATTCGCGGGTGAACCCGCTCCTACACGGAAACGCATCCGTGGTTGGGCGCAGGCCGTCGTAGGAGCGGGTTCACCCGCGAAAGGGCCGGGCCTGCTGGCCAATATCCCTGGCCAATCACCGTCCCCCTGGTCAGTGGGCACATTCTGCAATGGTTGAATCGCTGCTGGCGTCATGTGGGCGTCTACGCTGGCTCGAACGATCGAAGCCTCAAGGATGACCACATGCACTACGCCCACGCCCACCATCTGCGCCGCCACCGGGTTTCACACCCCGGCAGGCTGTACATGCTGACAACCGTCACCCACCAGCGTCGCCCGCTGTTTCACAACTTCAACCTGGCCAGGCTGGTGGTCAATCACTTGCGCCAGGCAGACCGGGAAAACAGCTGCGTCACGCTGGCCTGGGTGGTCATGCCCGACCATGTACATTGGCTGATAGAACTGAAACAGGTGACGCTGGCCACGTTGATGCGCCGCTTCAAATCAAGGTCCAGCCTTGCCTTGCACAAGGCTGGCGTAACAACCAACCCCATCTGGCAAGCGGGCTACTGCGATCGCGCCATGCGCAAGGATGATGACCTGCTCAACGCCGCTCGCTACATCATTGCCAACCCAGTCAGGGCCGGCCTGGCACCCAATGTCGGCGAATACCCACACTGGGATGCCATCTGGCTGTAGGCGTGGCCCTCACCCCAGCCGCGCCATCTCCTGCGCCACCACCGCCACGGTATGCCTGATCTGCTCTTCCGTATGCTCGCAAGACACAAAAAACCGCACCCGCGCCGAATGCTCTGGCACCGCCGGGTACAAAATCGGCTGGGCATTGATGCCACGCTCGAACAGGGCGCTGGACAAGCGGCCGGCCTTGAACGAACTGCCGGTAATCACCGGGATCACCGCCAACCCAGTACTGGTCGCCGTGTCCAACCCTGCTTCACGCGCCAGGCGCAGGAACAGCTCACCTCGCGCCTGCACTTGCGCTACCCGCTCGCTGTCAGCAGCCAGCAGCTTCAACGCTGCCAACGCAGAGGCCGTGACCGCCGGCGGCATGCCAACACTGTACAAGAAGCCCGGCGCCAGAAACTTCAGGTGCTCGATCAGTGCCGTGCGGCCCGCAATGTACCCGCCGCAACTGGCCAGGGTCTTGCTCAAGGTCCCCATCCAGATGTCGACGTCATCGCCAGCCAACCCATAGTGCTCGCGAATACCTTTGCCCGTCGCACCCATCACCCCCAGCGAATGAGCTTCATCCACCATGAGGAAAACCTTGTGCTTATGCTTGAGCTCGACGAACCGGGGTAGCTCGGGGTAGTCGCCGTCCATGCTGTAGATGCCTTCCACCACCACCAGCACCCGCTCGAAGTGCTGGCGTTGCTCGCCCAGCAGGCGGTCCAGCGCCTGCCAGTCGTTGTGGGCAAAACTCAGACGGCGGGCACCGGACAGCTGGATACCCTGCAGCACGCTGTTGTGAATCAGCTCGTCATGCACCACCAGGTCGCGTGGCCCGAACAGGTAGCCGATGGTGGTGACGTTGGTGGCATGGCCGCTGACCATCACCACCGCATCGTCCACCTCGTACAGGCGCGCCAGTTCGCGCTCCAGCTCACGGTGCAGCGGGCGGTCGCCAGAAACCGGGCGGCTGGCCGACACCGAGGTGCCGTAGCGGTCGATCGCCGCCTTGGCCGCTTCGGCCACGGTCGGGTGGCCGGAGTAGCCCAGGTAGTTGTAACTGGCAAAGTTGAGAAACTCGCGCTCGCCAATCTGCGTCTGGGCACCGGCGGTGCCCTGGTGCATACGGAAGAACGGGTTGCTCACGCCCAACTGCATGGCGCTTTGCTGGATTACCCGCAGTTGCTGGTACCCCGGGTGCAGATCAAAGCGATAGTGCGCTTCGGGCACCTTCAGGGCAGCCTGCTGTACCTGCTCCAGGGTGGCGCCCTGCTCGCCCTCGGCAGCCACATGGCGGCGCCGGGCGAGGGCTTGCTGGATCAGGCGTTGCTTGGCATCGCCACCAAGGCCGGTCGGGGTTCTGGCTGTCATCTGGCACTCTTAATCAATCAATCGGTTGGGTGCCGCGTTGCTGTCGGCCAAGGCTGCGTTCAACTGCGCCAACTCTTCGGCACTGTGCTCGCTGCCATGGCGGGCAAGCACATTCTGCGCCAGTTGCTCTTCGCCGCTGCCCGCTTCACCACGCAGCAGCTCCAGCAAGCGTGCGGCAAGCTTGTCGATGCTGGAGCTGTCACTCAGCTCCATCACCGGCAGGCGAATACCGAAACGCTCCTCCAGCGCCACCACCAACTCAACGCTCATCAACGAATCGAGCCCCATTTCCTGCAGCGGGCGCTGGGCATCCAGGCGTGCTGGCGGCAGGCGCAAAATCTCGCACACCTCGTGCTTGAGCATGTCTACGAAGCGTTCGAGCAGCTCGCCATCGTCAAGCTCCTCCAGCATGCGCTGGATGTCTTCACCGCCACCTTCATCCTCATGATCGCCGCCATAGGCACGGGCCAGTTCGCTGAAGCGCGGTGTAGTGGCGCTCGGCAGGAAGCGCGCCAGGGCCTTGAAGTCCAGTTCCAGCACGCCATGGCCGTTATCACCCTGCAACAGCATGGCCTCAAGCTGTGCCAAGGCGGCCTCGGCCCGCAGCGCCGAGCCCCCCATGCGGCTCTGCAGGGCGTCCTTGATCTGGCTGTTGCGCGCCAGGAAACCGACATCGTCGATGGCGCCCCACAGCACGGCGGTGGCTGCCTGGCCCTGAGCACGACGGTGCCGCGCAAGGGCTTCGAGCCAGTGGTTGGCCGCCACGTAGTTGGCCTGGCCGGGGTTGCCGAACAAGGTGGTGGCCGAGGAGAACATCACGAAGAAGTCCAGCGCCAGCCCCTGGGTCAGCTCGTGCAGGTACTGCGCGCCCTTGGCCTTGGGTTCCAGCACGCGACGCAACTGGTCGCCGTCAAGGTTGCGGATCAGGCTGTCGTCAATCACCGTCGCGGCATGCACCAGGCCACGCAGTGGCCATGGGCTGGCGCCAATGCGATCGAACACCCCGCGCAGTTGCTCACGGTCGGTGATGTCGCACGCCACGGCCTGCACATCGATACCTTGGGCGTGCCACAACGCCAGCTGCGGTTGGGCCTCTTCACTGGCCGGGCCACGACGGCCCAGCAACACCAGGTGACGGGCACCTTTGTCGATCAGCCACTGCGCAGTACGCAGGCCAAAGCCACCCAGGCCGCCGGTGACCAGGTAGCTGGCATCGGCGGCAAGCAGCAATGCCCGCACCGGCTGCACACGGGTGTCGACGGTTTGCTGGATGGGGTTGGCGTAAGTCACCACGACCTTGCCAATCTGCCGCGCCTGCTGCATGTAACGGTAGGCTTCGACCACCTGGTTGGCGTCGAACTCGCGGAACGGCAACGGATGCAGGATGCCCTGCTCGAACAGCTCCATCATTTCGGCGAACAGGCGGCGGGTGAGCGCAGGGCGCTCGCTCATCAGCTGGTCAGCGTCGATACCGAAATAGCTGATGTTGTTGCGGAACGGGCGCAAGCCGATACGGGTGTTCTGGTAGAAGTCGCGCTTGCCCAGCTCCAGGAAGCGACCAAACGGCTTCAGCACCTGCAGGTTGCGGTTGATGGCCTCACCGGCCAGCGAATTGAGCACCACGTCCACGCCACGCCCACCGGTGGCTGCCAGCACCTGGTCGGCATACGCCAGCGAACGGGAGTCGTAGATGTGGCTGACGCCCAGCAGGCGCAGGAAGTCGCGCTTCTCGTCGCTGCCTGCGGTGGCGTGAATTTCTGCGCCCAGCCATTTGGCGATCTGGATGGCAGCGATGCCCACGCCACCGGCAGCGCCGTGGATCAGCACTTTCTCGCCCGGCTCCAGGCGCGCCAGGTGATGCAGCGCGTAGTACACGGTGAAGAAGGTACTCGGAATGGTCGCCGCCGCCTCGAACGACATCCCTTCGGGGATGCGTGCAACGGCGTTGGCGTTGGTGACCAGGCGGTTGGCGAAGCTGCAGGGGCCAAAGCCCACCACACGGTCACCCGGGGCGAAGTTGCCCACTGCCTCGGCGCCTTTGCCCTGCACCACACCGGCAAATTCGAAGCCCAGGGTAGGGCCGGAGAAGCCGTTTTCGATGGCTTCATCCGACAGCAGGCCGAGGGCGAACATCACGTCACGGAAGTTAAGGCCCGTCGCGCGCACCTGAATGTCCAGCTCATCCGCCGCCGGTTGACGCGGCTCACGCACTTCCCAGCGCAGGTTGCGCAGTTGGCCCGGCAGGTCGAAGCCCAGGCACACCCACTGCGCATCGCCCACTGCGCGGCGCGGCTGGTCGGCCAGCACGCGCAGGCGCGGCACGTAGCGACGGCCTTCGGCGTCCAGGGCCAGCTCGGTTTCGCTGTCGGCGTGCAGCAACGCAGGTACCGCCAGCTCGACCGCTGCCGCGTGGGCCAGATCGAGCAGGCGAATACGACAGTTCGGGGATTCGTTGGCCAGGGTACGGCCAAAGCCCCACAACGCCGCGTCGCCGATGGCCGCAACGTCAGCGGCGGTGTCGGCGCTGTGCAGGTGCTCGGCAGCGCCACGGCTGAACAGCCAGCACTGCGGGGCGATCGTCAGCGACTCACAGGCCTGCACCAGCGCGGCCGCTAGCATGCAGCGCTCGGCCTGGCCATCGAGGCCTGTGCCGCTGTCGAAACCGGCCAGGTGCAGCACATGCTCAGGGGGCTGGGCAAAGGCGCCAAGCTGAGCCGCCAGCGCCTGGGCGTCACCCGGCTGCAACAGGTCAACCTGCTGGCCCTGGGCGCGCAGTTGCTCTGCCAGGCGCAGGGCAGCGCCCTGCCCGGCTTCGGCGAGTACGGCCCAGCGCTGCACGGCCACGGGTGCAGCAGTGTCGGCACCGGCGGGCTTGTCCGCCAGCAACAGGTAGCTACCACAGGCGTTACCCGGCAACGCCTCCAGCGTGCGCAGCGCGGTCAGGCCATGCCGCTGCAGCTCATGGCTCCAGAACGCCGGGCCTTGCTGGCGCGACAACGCCTGCTGCGGGCCGGCCAGCCACCAGTCTGGCTGGGCACCGAAGACGAAATCGGCCCATCGCGCCGGGTACTGCCCAAGCAGCGCCAACTGGCCGTGCGGGTTGAGCCGGCCACTGGCCAGGCGCAGGGCGTCACCCACGGTACCCAGGGGGCCAAAGTCGGTAGGCACCAGTACCCAGTCGAACGTACCGGCGTCGGCCAGTTGCTCCAGGCCAAGTACCTGCAGCGCGGGGCAATCGTCACGCAGGCGCTGCTCAAGCTCAGGCTCGGCGACGCAGTAGGCATAATCGAGGCGATCGAAATCCAGGCCGGCGTACAACAGCTCGGCAAACGAAGCGCCACCGAAGCCGAACTCCAGCACACGCAGGCGCTGGCCGCGCGGCAGTTGCGCCAGGCGCGCGGCCAAGGTCTGGCCAATGCCGCTGAGCAGGTGCTGCTGCCCTGCCGCACCCAGCACCAGGCGCGCCAGGCTGGCACCGCTGGTTTCGCGCGGTTGCAGGGTGTCGAAGGCCTGGCTGCCATCCAGCAACGCCGACAGATGTCGGCCGATGCGGCCAACGGAATGGATAATCTGGAAGTACTCGGGGTAGCTCTTGAACAGCTCTTGCCAGATAGCCTGCGAGGTCGGGCGCTCGCCCTGGTCGACCAGTTGCCAGCTGCCATCCGCGCTACGCTGCAGGCTGCCGTCGTGCTCGGCATGGCGCAACAGCATCGCCAGGAAGTCGCCCTGGCCCTGCGACCACTGCGCGACCTGCTCGGCACTGATGCGGCCGCCGGCCTGTTCCACCGCATCGAGGACAAAGCTGTTGCACAGCACATCCAGCAGTGGCTCCACTTCATTCAGGTAACGCACCTGTGCCGGCTCGTCGGCCAGGCACTGCAAGGCCTCGACCAGCGGCGAGCAGGCCACGGCGTTACGCTGCACAGGCACAACCGCGCCTGGCGCGGCCTGCCCTACATGGCCCATACGCTTGATGTCGCCACTGCGGTCGTACTGCAGGCGCACGGCACGCATGCGCGCATCCTTGATCGCCAGTACGGCAGCGCCGCTGGCATCGAACAGGGTGAAGTCGACCAGCAGCGAATGCGCGGTGCGCTTGCGCTGACGCACCTCGGCCAGCACCGGCACACCGCCGGCATTGGTAAAGGCAATGCGCCCAAGCTTGACGGGGATGAACGCCAGGCCATCGTCATGCCCCTGGCGGCTGGCCAGCAGCTCGGTAATCAGCTGGAAGGCACCATCCAGCAGCGCCGGGTGCAGGTGCAGGCTTGCCAGTTCGTGTTCGATGGCAGCAGGCACGACCAACTGAGCCAACACGCGCTCCCCTTCCACCCAGGCTGCGGCCACAGTCTGGTAAGCGGGGCCGTAGTTCAGGCCAACCGCGCAGGTCATTGCCAGGTGCTGCTCGCCAGTGAAGTCTGCCGGGCGGGCTGGCAACGCCGGTGCCCGGGTGTCCAGCAGCACACCGCGCGCTTCGCCCGGCAAGCGTGCGACCACGTGCTGTACCCAGTCTTCGCGTTGCATCAACGTGCGCGAGCTGATGCGCAACGTGCCGTCGGCCTCTTCGACCTGCACGCGCACTTTCTTGATGACCTCGCTGCTCAACAGCAGAGGGTTGTGGATTTCCAGCTCTTCGATATCGACGAACTCGCCCGGCTGGTGCAGTTGCGCCACGGCCAGGGCCAGCTCGGTAAAGCCTGCACCCGGGAAAAGTACCGACTCACCCACCTTGTGGTCGGCCAGGGTTGGGTACTGCTGGGTATCCAGGCGGTTTTCCCAGGTCAGCGCCTGGTCTGTTACCGGGTAACCCAGCAACGGGTGCACGCGCTCGTGGCTCAGCGGGCCATAGGCCTCGGCAGTGACCGGCAAGCTGAAATGGTCGTGCTGCCAGGCATAGTTAGGCAGGCGCAGCGGGCGCCCGGTCACCGGGAAGCGTGCCTGCCACTGTGGCTCGACGGCGGCAATCTGCAGGCGGGCTACGGTACGTTCCAGCAGCAGCGGGCTGTGGTCGTTGCGCTTGAGGGTACCAATCACCTGCCCCGGTTGTTCGCACTCAACCAGCACATCGTTGACGTAGCTGCGCAGGATCGCATGCGGGCCCACTTCGACGAACAGGTTAAGGCCATTGCGCACCAAGGCAGCCAGCGCGCCCTGGAACAGCACCGGGAAGCGAATGTTCTGCCACCAGTACTGGCTGTCCAGGCGTTCGCCGTTCAACTGGCCACCGACGACAGTGGAGTAGAACGGGATCTTCGTAGCCTGCGGGCGGATATGCGCGAGGTCGTCGATAACCGCTTGCTTGATCGGGTCCATGGCCGGCGAGTGGAAGGCGTAGTCCAGGTCCAGGCGACGGGCGAATACCTGGCGCTCTTCCAGGGCCGCTTCCAGCAGTGCCAGGGCGTCGACCTCACCGGCCACAGTGGCGCCGCGGGCGCTGTTCTCGCCCGCCACCACCAGGCGGCCATCCAGTTTCAGTTCGGCAATGAGTTGCGCCGTGGCCTCACCCGAGAGGCCGACCGCCGTCATCTTCCCGGTACCACGGGTCAGGCCCTGCAGGCGGCTGCGGTGGTAGATGACCTGGGTGGCGTCCTCCAGGCTCAACGCGCCGCTGGCCCAGGCCGCCGCCACCTCACCCACACTGTGGCCGATCACCGCCACCGGGTGGATGCCTTCGGCAGCCAGCACTTTGGTAACCGCCACTTGCAGGGCAAACAGCGCAGGCTGGGCGATTTCGGTACGTGCATAACGGCCTTCGCCGTTGTCACCCAGCAGCTCGGCGCGCAGCGAGTAGCCCGCCAAGGGCTGGAACAACGCGTCCACTTCATCCACGGCGGCGGCGAACAGCGGCTGGTCGAGCATCGCCCGGCCCATGCCCTGCCATTGCGAGCCGTTGCCGGAATAGACAAACACCGGTGCCGAGGCGCCGTCCAGAGCCTGGCCGGCCTCCAGCACTGCACTCAGTTCGCTGAGGGTCGGGTCCTGGGCATAGTCGTCCAGCGCCTGGGCGGCTTCGGCCGCGTTGTCGCAGACCAGCAGCAGGCGGTGGCTGTGTGCATCGCGGCGGAACATCGCCTGGTAGGCCACATCGTAATAGTCGGCCTGGGGCTGCCCGGCCAGGTAGGCGGCAAAGCGTTCAGCGGTTGCGCGCAGGCCTTGTTCGCTCTTGGCACTGAGCAGTAACGGCACGCGCCGGGCGCTGGCCGCTTGCGCTGCCGGCGCCTGTGGCTCGGGGCTTTGCAGGATGACATGGGCGTTGGCGCCGCCAAAGCCGAACGAGTTCACCCCCACGGTCAACTGGCCATCGGCCTTGAGCGGAAGGGGCTCGGTGACCACCTGCAGGTTGAGGTCGGCGAACGCGATGTTCGGGTTGAGCGCCTGCACGCCAATGGTAGCGGGCACGGTGCGCTCGGCCAGGCAGTTCAGTGCCTTCATCAGGCCAGCCACGCCAGAGGCGGCTTCAAGGTGCCCGAGGTTGCTCTTCACTGAGCCGATTGGCAGCGGGTTGCCGGCGCCGCGCGCCTGGCCCAGTGCCTCGCCGATGGCGCGGGTTTCGATCGGGTCTCCCACGGCGGTACCGGTGCCGTGGGCTTCCAGGTAGTCCAATTGCTCGGGGGCGATGCCGGCCTGGGCGTAAGCGCGCTTGAGCAACGCCGCCTGGGCCTCGGCATTGGGCAGGGTCAGGCTGGACTTGCGCCCGTCGGTGTTCACCGCACTGGCCGCCACCACCGCCAAAATGGTATTTCCATCGGCCACTGCCTGGTCGTAGTCCTTGAGCAGGAACAACCCGCCGCCTTCGGAGCGGGCGTAACCGTCGCCGTTTTCGTCGAACGACTGGCAGCGCCCGGTGCGCGACAGCATGGTCGCCTTGGCGAAGATCATGAAGCCGAACGGGTGCATGTGCAGGCTGATACCACCCGTTACGGCTTGGTCGACATCACCGCTGAGGATGGCCTGGCACGCCTGGTGGAAGGCCACCAGCGACGACGAGCAGGCGGTGTCGATGGCCATGCTCGGGCCACGCAGGTCGTAGAAGAACGACAGGCGGTTGGCCGCGATGCTCATGGTGTTGCCGGTCGCCGTGGCGCCATCGATGGCCGACAGGTCCTCGAGCAGGCGGTAGGACTGCTCGACACCGGCGATGCCCAGGTACACGCCACAGTTGCTGCCACGCAGGCTGGACGGCTTGACCCCGGCGTTTTCGAAGGTTTCCCAGCACATTTCCAGCAGCATGCGCTGCTGCGGGTCCATCATCGCGGCTTCACGCGGCGAGATGCTGAAGAAGCCAGCGTCGAAAGCGCTGATATCACCCAGGGTGCCTGAGGCGAAGGTGTAGCTGGATGCAGGGCTGGCCTTGTCCGGGTGCAGGAACTCGCGTTTGTTCCAACGCGACGGGTCAACCTGGGTCACCAGGTCGCGGCCCTCCATCAGGTTTTGCCAGAAGCCTGCATTGGAAGAGCCAGGAAAACGGTACGCACAACCAACGATTGCAACCTTTCTACGCTTGATCAAAACCTATTCCTTCAAATCTCATCGGGCACCGTCCCATCCGTCGGACAGCCGGCATGCCTGGCCTGGCCACGAAACTGGCCATTCGTTATATGTCACTGATGATTGTCTGGGTACCTGAAACTGCCATGCACGCAGGGGGCGCAAGACTCATGGTCTGGAACTGGCGTGGGAATGTTCAGATTTGTGTGTGCGGATGATACGCGGGTTGTGGGGGTGGGAAAACCCTGGGGTGAGGGATGGTTCACAGCGTGGGAGCGGGTTTACCCGCGATTACGGTGGTGGCTGCGAGGGTGAACGGCTGATGGGAATTGGCCAGCAGGGGCGGCCCTTTCGCGGGTAAACCCGCTCCTACGGCGGCCTGTGCCCACCCGCCGACCTGTGTCCACCACCAGCCTGTGTAGGAGCGGGTTTACCCGCGAATACGGTGGTGGCTGCGACGGTGAACGGCGGGTGGAAATTGGCCAGCAGGGCCGGCCCTTTCGCGAGTAAACCCGCTCCTACACGACGGCCTGTCTCCAACCCCCGAGGTGTGTCCACCACCAATCTGCGTAGGAGCGGGTTTACCCGCGAATACGGTGGCGGCTGCGACGGTGAATGGCGGGTGGAGATTGGCCAGCAGGGCCGGCCCTTTCGCGGGTAAACCCGCTCCTACACGACGGCCTGTGCCCAGCCACCGATCTGTGTCCACCACCAATCTGCGTAGGAGCGGGTTTACCCGCGAATACGGTGGTGGCTGCGACGGTGAACGGCGGGTGGAAATTGGCCAGCAGGCCCGGCCCTTTCGCGGGTAAACCCGCTCCTACACGACGGCCTGTGCCCAGCCACCGATCTGTGTCCACCACCAATCTGCGTAGGAGCGGGTTTACCCGCGAATACGGTAGCGCCGG
>Ga0182739_1000773_pt1 | contig 37284 bp, 34 predicted proteins | sample eDN5th30CBELigBY_FD_128873 | JGI IMG/M metagenome (GOLD analysis project Ga0182739, IMG submission 128873) | Enriched backyard soil microbial communities from Emeryville, California, USA - eDNA 5th pass 30_C BE-Lig BY (version 2) (version 2) | ecosystem: Environmental > Terrestrial > Soil >... | reverse complement strand
GACCCGGTCGTCCTCCGCGACGAGGACGCGCGCGGCCCCGGCCGCACCGGCCGCCTCCGCGAGCGCCGCGCCTTCGCCCGGACGCGCCACGACGAGCACGACCGGCGACCCGACCGCGGCGGCCGCTCCGATCAGTCCGGGAACACTCGAGGCCAGCCCGCCCCCGGGCGCGTTCTCCGCCAGCACCAGCACCGAATCTGTCATCGTCACACCAGCCGATTCTCGATCAGGAAGGTCGCGAGCTGCTCGCCCGCGTCTCCCTCGTCCACGATCTTCACGCCGGCCTCACGCGCCGGCTTCTCCGCCACCTCGATCATGATCGATCGCGGCACGCTCGGCGCCGCATCCACACCCAGATCGGCCAGCGTCCACGTCTCGAACGGCTTCTTCTTGGCCGCCATGATCCCCTTGAAGTTCGGGAACCGCGGGTCCGGGAACGCCTCCGTGATCGACACGACCGCGGGCAAGGGGGCGGTGACGGACGCGTTGCCGCCATCCGTGGCGCGCACTCCGGCCACCTGCGTGTCCGACAGCTCCCACGAGCTCAGGAACGTGACGGCGGGCACCCCGAGCAGCTCGGCCACCATCGCCGGGATGACGCCGGATGTCCCGTCCGTGGACAGGTTGCCCGCCAGCACGACGTCGAATCCGACCTTGCGGACGGCCGCCGCGAGCACCTGCGCCGTCAGCGTGAGGTCCGCACCCACGAGGTCGTCGTCGAGCACGTGGATGGCGGAATCCGCCCCCATCGCGAGCGCCTTGCGCAGCGTGGTCGGCACCGACTCCGGACCCACCGACAGCACGACGACCTCGGTGCCCTCGTGCGCCTCGCGGTACGCGACGGCCGCTTCGACGGACCGCTCCCCGATCTCGTCCAGGACCCGATCGGATGCGGCCCGATCGGCCAGCCCGGTCTCCAGATCCAGCTTGCGGTCCCCATAGGTGTCGGGGACTTCCTTGACCAACACGACGATCTTCATCGACAACTCCTCACGGGAACACCCTCAGACTAGCGAGAAGTGCATCTATGTATCCATTCGGCGCGAATTCAGCGCGCTCGACGGCGTGCATACGTCGCAATGTATTCACTGCGGGATGCCCAGTACCGTGTGGGGAGAGAGGGGGCCGCATGAGCCGACACCGACCGCTTCCCGTCGATCCCATCGCCGAGGCCAAGCGCCAATGGATCGCCCACGACTGGGACGACGCGGCAGCGGGCATGTCCGCCGTGACGTCGATCATGCGCGCGCAGCAGGTCATGCTCGCGCGGGTCGAGCGCACTCTCAAGCCCTTCCGACTTTCCTTCGCGCGGTTCGAGATGCTGCGGCTGCTCGCCTTCACGAGGGAGGGACGGATGCCCATGGCCAGCGCCATCGCCCGTCTCCAGGTGCACCCCACGAGCGTCACGAACACGGTCAATCGCCTCGTGCGGGACGGATTGGTCCGCCGGGAACCGCACCCCGAGGACGGCCGCGCCGCACTCATCGTGCTCACTCCGGCGGGACGGGAGGTCATCGAACCGGCGACGGTTGCCCTCAACGAGGTGTTCGCCGATCCCGGACTCGCGGTCGACGACATGACGGAGCTCGTGCGGATCCTCGCCCGCTTCCGCAAGGAGGCGGGCGACTTCGCCGACCCGATGCCGATGCCCGACCCGCTCTGACGCACGACCGCCACCGCTCCCGTCCTCGTTCCGCGTCAGCGGTGGGAGAAGTCGGGCGAACGCTTCTCCCGGAAGGCCGCCATGCCCTCCTTCTGGTCCGCCGTGTCGAAGAGCGCCACGAACGCGTGCTTCTCGAGCCGCAGTCCTTCCGCGAGCGACGTCTCCATCGCCGCATCCAGCGCCGCCTTCGCTGCGTACAGCGACGGCAGCGACTTCGACGCGATCGTGTCCGCGACCGTCGTCGCTTCCGTCAGCAGTTCGGCCGCGGGGACGACGCGCGAGACGAGGCCGACACGTTCGGCCTCCTCGGCCCCGAGCATCCGGCCCGTGAGGACCATGTCGGCCGCCTTGTAGTAGCCGACCGCACGCAAGAGGCGCTGGGTGCCGCCCATGCCCGGGATCACGCCGAGGTTGATCTCGGGCTGGCCGAACTTCGCCGTGTCGGCGGCGAGGATGATGTCGCACATCATCGCGAGCTCGCATCCGCCGCCCAGGGCATACCCGGAGACGGCGGCGATCACGGGCGTGCGCACGGCCGCGAAGCGCGTCCACTCGCCAAAGTGATCGTCCATCGCCATGTCCAGACCCGACTTGGACTCCATCTCCTTGATGTCGGCGCCGGCCGCGAACGCCCGCTCGGAGCCGGTGACGACGATCGCGCCGATGCCCGGGTCGGCGTCGAACGCGGTCGCCGCGGCGACGACGTCGCGCATGACCTGGCTGTTGAGGGCGTTGAGGGCCTCGGGGCGGTTCAGCGTGATCCAGCCCACGCGTCCGCGCGTCTCGACGAGGATCGTCTCATACTCGGTCATCGGTGCATCCTCCTCAGGCATCGGCGGCTCTGTCACTCTGTGCGCCGGCACCATCACGACTCTGCGCGCGCACGGTCTCGATGATGCCGGAGAAGTCGCGTCCGGCACCCTCCCCCGCGGCGAAGTCGCGGTAGATCTCGCGGGCGAGCAGCCCCATGCGGGCGTCGACACCGGTCAGCGCAATCGCGAGTTCCGCGAGCCCGAGGTCCTTCGACATGAGCGCCCCCGCGAATCCGGGTTCGTAGTCCCGGTTGGCGGGGCTCGTGGGAACGGGACCGGGAACCGGGCAGTTCGTCGTCAGCGCCCAGCACTGACCGGACGCGTTGGATGCGACGTCGAACAGCGCCTCGTGGGTCAGACCGAGCCGCTCGCCGAGCACGAACGCCTCGGCGACGGCGATCTGGGAGACCCCGAGGATCATGTTGTTGCACACCTTCGCGGCCTGTCCGAGCCCCGCGCCACCGCAGTGCACGATCCGCCGCCCCATCGTCTCCAAGAGCGGCAACGCCGTCGCGAAGTCCTCGTCGGCGCCGCCGACCATGAAGGCGAGCGTCGCGTTCTCGGCGCCGACGACACCGCCCGACACTGGCGCATCGAGGGAACGGTGCCCCGCCGCCTGGGCGAGCGCGTGCGCCTCGCGTGATTCGTCGACGGCGATCGTGGACGAGTCGATGAACAGCGTCCCGGCAGGCGCCGCGGCCAGGAGGCCCGGGGCGTCTGCCGTGCCGCGGTACGCGTCGATGACGTGGCGCCCGCTGGGGAGCATCGTGACGACCACCTCCGCATCCGCCACCGCTTCCGACGCGGATGCGGCGACGGTGATGCCCGCGGACCGTGCCGCGTCGATCGCGGCGGGAACCACGTCGAAACCGACGACGTCGTGCCCGGCACCGAGAAGGTTCCGGGCCATCGGCAGGCCCATGTGGCCGAGGCCGAGGAATGCGATCGTGCTCATGCTGTCTCCTTCGACGGCGTGCGGAGGGCGAGGGTTCCGGCGGGGCCGGGGACGAAGAACGCCTCCACCTCGGCCAGGGTCACACCGGCGAGCGCGGCGGGCTGCCAGCGCGGGTTGCGGTCCTTGTCGACCAGCTGCGCCCGCACGCCCTCCGCGAAGTCGGGAGCGCGCAGCGCGTTCATCGAGACGATGAACTCCTGAGCCAGCGCATCCTCGAGGTCTTCGAGCGACAGCGCGCGGCGCAGCGCCTCGAGCGTGACGGCCAACGCGAGAGGGGATTTGGAGAGGATGCGGTCGGCGACCGCCGACCCGCCGTGCTGCCGGAGCGCGTCGACGATGCGCGCGACCGTCGGCTGCGCGAAAGCATCCGCTTGCTCGGTCATCTCGGCGGCGAGCGGGGATGGACCCGCATCCTGCGCGAGCATCGCGAGGGCCGCGGCCGGCTCCTCCGACTCGAGACCCGACAGCAGCGCGGGCAGCCGGTCGCTGGGCACGAAGACGTCGGAGAAGCCGATGTGGATCGCGTCGGCCGCCCCGATGTGCTCGGCGGTCAGTCCGAGACGGATGCCCGATCCGCCCGGCGCGCGGGAGAGCAGCCACGTCGCGCCGACGTCCGGAACGAACCCGATCGTCGTCTCCGGGAACCCGAGTCGCGAGCGTTCCGTCACGACGCGGTGCGAGGCGTGTGCGGAGACGCCGATCCCCCCGCCCAGGACGAGGCCGTCCTGGATCGCGACGACCGGCTTCGGGTAGCGGGCGATGAGCGCGTTCATCCGGTACTCGTCGCGCCAGAAGTCGGCGGGTCCCGCGAGATCGCCGGTCGTCGCGGACTGGTACAGGCTGACGACGTCGCCGCCCGCGCACAGCCCGCGGTCACCGGCGCCGGTGATCGCGACCCGTGCGACCGTGTCGTCGTCGCGCCATCGCGTCAGCGTCTCGGAGAGGACGCGCACCATGTCGTGCGTGAGCGCGTTGATGGCGCGGGGTCGGTTGAGGGTGAGCAGCCCGAGCTGCCCGCGCTGCTCGACGAGGACTTCCGGTTCGTCCGTCGACGCGTCGGTCATCGGACGTTCTCCAGCAGACTGCGGCCGACGATGAGGCGCATGATCTCGTTCGTCCCTTCCAGGATCTGGTGCACCCGCAGGTCGCGGACGACGCGCTCGATACCGTACTCCTTCAGATACCCGTACCCGCCGTGCAACTGCAGAGCGGCGTTCGCTGCGGTGAACGCCGCATCCGTCGCGAACCGCTTCGCGAGCGCGCATGCCGCGGCGGTGTCCGGGGCACCCGCATCCATCTTCTCGGCCGCCCGCTCGAGCAGCGCACGCGCCGCCTGCAGGTCGGTCTCCATGTCGGCGAGCGCGAAGAGCACCGCCTGGTTGGCGGCCAACGGAGCGCCGAACGCCTCACGCTCCATGACGTAGCGGGTGGCGCGTTCGAGCGTCCACTGCGCACCGCCGAGCGAGCACGCCCCCATGTTGACCCGGCCGCCGTTGAGACCGCGCATCGCGATCGAGAAGCCGTCGCCTTCTTCACCGAGCCGGTGCGAGACCGGCACGCGCACGTCCTCGAAGATGACCTGCCGCGTGGGCTGAGCGTTCCAGCCCATCTTCTCCTCGTTGGGTCCGAAGCTCAGCCCCGGCGTCCCCGCGGGCACCACGATCGCGCTGATCCCTCGGGAACCGGGACCGCTCGTGCGCGCCATCACGATGTACAGCGCGGACGATCCCGCGCCGGAGATGAACTGCTTGACGCCGTTGAGGACGTACGCGTCGCCATCGCGGACCGCCGAGGTGGTGATCGCCGCCGCATCCGACCCGGCCCCGGGCTCGGTGAGACAGTAGCTCCCGAGGTCGGACATCGCCGCCAGGCCCGGGATCCAGCGTTCGCGCTGCTCCAGCGTGCCGAACGTGTCGATCATCCAGGCGACCATGTTGTGGATCGAGATGTACGCCGCGATCGTCGTGTCGCCCTTCGCGAGCTCCTCGAAGATCGCGACCGCGTCGCGCCGGGAAAGGCCCGAGCCGCCCACGTCCTCACGCACACAGATGGCGCCCAGGCCCAACTCCCCCGCCCGGCGCAGCGTGTCGACGGGGAAGTGCTTCTCGGCGTCCCAGCGGGCGGCGTTCGGGGCGAGTTCGGACTCGGCGAAGTCGCGCACGGCTTCGACGAGCGCCGCCCGCTCCTCGATCGTGGTGGTCGTCGTGTACATGGCGGTCAGTGCATCGTGGGGATCGTGAAGCTGGCGCCTTCCTTGATGCCGGAAGGCCAGCGGCTGGTGACGGTCTTCGTCTTCGTGTAGAAGCGGAACGAATCCGGACCGTGCTGGTTGAGGTCGCCGAAGCCGGACTTCTTCCAGCCGCCGAACGTGTGGTACGCGATCGGCACGGGGATCGGGACGTTCACGCCCACCATTCCCACCTCGACACGGGCGGCGAAGTCACGGGCCGCGTCGCCGTCGCGCGTGAAGATCGACACGCCGTTGCCGAACTCGTGGTCGGTCGCCATCGCAAGCGCCTGCTCGTAGTCGTCGGCACGGGCGATCACCAGGACGGGACCGAAGACCTCTTCCCGGTAGATCGTCATGTCGGTCGTGACGTGGTCGAACAGCGTGGGTCCGAGGTAGAAACCGTTCTCGTGACCGGGGACGGTGAACCCGCGTCCGTCGGCGAGCAGCGTCGCACCCTCGTCGACGGCCTGCGCGATGTAGCCCTCGACGCGCGCCTTCGCCTCCGCCGTGACGAGCGGACCGTAGTCGTTGCCGGCCTCCAGCGCGGGTCCGACCTTGAGATCCGTGACCCGCTCGGCGAGCTTCGCCGCGAGCGCGTCGGCCGTCTCCTGACCGACCGGGACCGCGACCGAGATCGCCATGCACCGCTCGCCTGCGGATCCGTAGCCGGCTCCGATCAGAGCATCCGCGACCTGATCGAGATCGGCGTCGGGCATCACGATCATGTGGTTCTTGGCGCCGCCGAAGCACTGCGCACGCTTGCCGTTGGCTGCCGCCGTCGCGTAGATGTACTGCGCGATCGGCGTCGAGCCCACGAAACCCACCGCCTTGATGCGCTCGTCGTGGAGGATCGCATCCACCGCCTCCTTGTCGCCGTTGACGACGTTGAGGACGCCGGCGGGAAGTCCCGCCTCGAGGAACAGCTCGGCGATGCGCAGGGGCACCGAGGGGTCGCGCTCGCTCGGCTTGAGGATGAAGCTGTTGCCGGCCGCGAGCGCCGGTCCCATCTTCCACAGCGGGATCATCGCCGGGAAGTTGAACGGCGTGATGCCCGCCACGACACCGAGCGGCTGACGCATCGAGTAGACGTCGATGCCCGTGCCCGCGCCCGTGGAGTACTCGCCCTTGAGCAGGTGCGGCGCACCGACAGCGAACTCGATGACCTCGACGCCCCGCTGGATGTCGCCCTTGGCGTCGTCCACGGTCTTGCCGTGCTCGCTGCTCAACAGCCGCGCGAGCGAGTCGGTGTCCTTCGCGATCAGGTCCAGGAACTTCAACAGCACACGCGCGCGCTTCTGCGGGTTCGTGGCACCCCACGCGATCTGCGACTGCTCGGCGTTCGCGATCGCGGCGCTCATCTCGTCCGCGCTCGCCAGCGGGACCCGGGCCTGCACCTCGCCGCTGGACGGATCGAACACGTCGGAGAAGCGGCCGGACGTGCCGGCGACATGCTCGCCGCCGATGAAGTGGGTGAGCTCGCGCATGGTTCCTCCGGGTTGGGTCGATAAAGAATTAATAGGATGACCGACTAAATGCTACTCCGTCAAACTATCTGGGCAACTCCCGATTCACCATGGACACTCGCCCGAGAAACCGTATACAGTGTACCGAACCCGCTTTCGCCAGCCCTGCGGGCCCCACACAGCACACGTACGAAGGAGTACCTATGCAAGCGTCCACAGCACGCCGTTTCAGCATCGCTCTCGTCAGCGTCGCCGCAGCGGCTCTCGCCCTTTCCGCATGCGCGGCAGACTCAGGCGGCACCACTCCTACCGAGTCCGGTAGCACAGAGGTGGCTCCCTTCACCTGGGCGTTCGGCACCGGGGCCGCGGGGGGGACCTCGTACAACATCGGCGCCGCCCAGGCGGAGGCCGTGCGTGAGCTCGGCGGCCCAGTCACACTCATCGCGGAAGAGACCGCCGGCGGCCCCGCCAACGCGACCCGCATCGCAAACGGCCAGCTCCAACTCGCGTGGCTTCAGTCCTCCGAGGTGTACGCCGCGCTCAATGGCGAAGGCAACTTCAAAGACACGGGGCCACTCGAGGGATTCTCGCTCGTGCTCGCGGGCACCCAGGGCGGCGTGGGATTCGTCGCGTCGGCGGCATCGGGCATAGAGACGTTCAGCGACCTTTGCGGGCACACCGTGGGAACGACGTCGCCGGGCGCCAAGACCAATCTCGACTCACTCCTGGATTCGGCGGGTGTCGATTCCTCGTGCATCAACTGGCAGGTCGGCGCCTCGTACGACCAGATGGTGACGGCGATCACCGACGGCACTCTCGACGCCGGCGGCTTCATCGGCATCCCCACCGCGGCGGGAACCGCGACGCTGCAGATCGCCGAGTCGGCGGACGTTGTCTTCGTGTCGGCGGACCCCGACGACAAGGAAGCGCACGACGAGAAGTACCCCTACTGGCCACTCTCGACGGTGCCGGCCGGAACGTTCCCGAAGCAGGATAAGGATTGGTTGATCGCCGGCTTCTTCCAGAGCCTGTACACGAAGGACTCCGTGCCCGAGGATCAGGCCTATGCCACGATCCAGGCGCTGCTCGAAACGAGCGAGGCATGCACAACACTCCAGGCGGGCTGCGCGTCGTTCAGCCTCGAAGCGACCGCCGACCGTCTGACCACGGGCGTTAGCATCGCACCGCCGCATCCTGCACTCGTCAAGGTCCTCGAGGAGACCGGCACCGAGTACACCTGGAACGGCTAACCCCGATGGTCAACGCCGGTGAGGAGAGATCTACCATGAAGGCATCGCCAGAGGGGGAGGATGCGACACGCTTCGTGTCTTCGGATACCACCGACCCGGCAGAACTCCGTGATGAACTGGCGTTCATCGAAGATGAGGCGGTACGCGACGCCCTTCCTGCTTCCATCGCGAATCAGGAAGGGCGGCGCAGCCCCCGGTGGGAGGTGTGGCTGACGACGGCGCTGTCCGCCGTCTGGATGTCCTTCCACCTCTGGACGACCTGGCGTGGCGAACTGCCTATCTACCAGCAGCTCTCCGTTGTGCTCGGTTTCGCGCTCGCGCTCGTGTTCATCTGGAACCCGGTCCACCTCGACAAGGACGGCCGCCGGCCATGGTGGGCATTCGTGATCGATGGCGCCCTCTGGGTGCTGGGTATCCTGACATCCAGCTATCTGGCCCTCAACGACGAGGCGATCACGCTCAACCCGGGCGTCTTCACGCCTCTGCAGATCGGCATCGCGATCGTGGTCACGATCCTCTGCCTCGAGGGCGCTCGTCGCGTCGTCGGACTTGCGCTCCCGATCTTCGCCGTCCTCGCTCTCATCTACGCGTTCTACCCCGGGAACATGGGGATCTTCACCCATTCGCCCTTCAACATCGACTACATCTTTCAGACGATCGTCTACACCCGGCAGGGTATTTTCGCGAGCCCCATGGCGGTCATCGGGACCTTCCTCGCGGTGTTCATGATTCTTGCGGCTGTGCTCCAGGTGACGGGCATCGGCGAGTTCTTCATCGATCTCGCGCGGTCGATCGTCGGCCACCTCCAGGGCGGTGCACCCAAGGTGGCTCTCATCGCCAGCGCCCTGCACGGCTCGGTTTCTGGCGCCGGCGTCGCGACGACCGCGACGACCGGCGCCTTCACGATCCCCATGATGATCAGGCTCGGGATCAAACCCCAGCGCGCTGCTGCCTTCGAGGCCGCCGCGGGGATCGGCGGCGCCTTCCTCCCTCCGATCATGGGGGCTGCGGCCTTCATCATGGCTTCCTTCATCGGAGTGCCCTATGCCGCGGTCGTCGTTGCGGCTCTGATCCCGGCCCTCCTCTATTACTGGACCCTCTACTGGGTGATGGACATCGAGTCGCGAAGGCTCAATCTGCCGCGCGACCGCAAGGAGGACCTACCCTCGGTGTGGAAGGTTCTGGGCACCCGTGGATTCCAGGTGCTGCCGATCGTCGTACTCATCGTCGCGTTGACGATGGGCATGAGCCCCGGACGATCGGGACTGTTCGCGGTCTTGACGGCGGTCATCGTGTCGTTCTTCCGCAAAGACACCCGCCTGAACCTCCGCAAGCTCGGCGAGGTTGTCGTCTCGGCGTCGCGCATGATGGTGACACTCGTCATGGCCGTTACCTCAGTCGGCGTCGTGATCGCCGTGCTGAGCTTCACGGGTCTGGGCCTGCGACTGTCGGGGATCCTCCTCGATCTCGCAGGCGACTCGCTCTTGCTCCTGCTGTTGCTGACCGCCGTTGCGAGCATCATCCTGGGGGCTGGCCTGCCCGCCACACCGGTATACCTTGTGCTCGCGATCCTGGTGGCTCCGTCGCTCATCGACTTCGGGGTGCCCCCCCTCGCGGCGCACCTGTTCATCTTCTACTTCGGCGTGCTCGGCGATATGACGCCACCTCTCGCGATTTCTCCGATGGTGGCGGCCGGTATCGCCGGTGCGGATCCGTTCAAGACGACGCTCACCGTGATGCGCGTCGGCCTCGCCGGGTGGATCATCCCGTTCTGGTTCGCGTACTCACCGGGTCTGATCATGGACGGCAGTCCGCTCGCCATCGCACAGGCAGTCATCGCCGCAGCAGCCGGGCTCTTCCTCGTGGCGATCATGCTGCAGCGATACTTCAAGCGGCGCCTGAGCTGGATCGAGTTCGGCATCGCGCTCATCGGTGCAACGGCGCTCATCATCCCGATGTTCGCGGTCAACTTGATCGGCTTTGCCGCTGTGCTGTGGTTCGTCATCTCGCAGTGGCGCGTATCGAGACCGGAGCGCGAGGCGCCGATCGTCCAGTCCGCATGACCGATACACCTCTCCCCCTCCATGGCATCCGAGTGCTCGACCTCAGCACATACGTTCCGGGCCCGTATGCCTCGATGCTGCTCGCGGACTTCGGTGCGGAGGTCATCGCGGTAGAGCCGCCGGGCGGCGATCCCGCTCGGAGCTTGCCGGCACGAATCGGGGGCGACAGCGCGCTTCACTCTTGGCTCGGACGCGGCAAGTCGAGCCTGCGGCTGGACCTCAAAGTGACGGAAGACATCGAGCGCTTGCGTGCACTCGCCGTCGACGCCGATGTCTTCATCGAGGGCTTCACGCCCGGCGTTGCCGCCCGGCTGGGAGTCGACGCCGTGACCCTGCGCGCCCTCAACCCCCGGCTCGTGTATTGCTCGATCTCGGGTGAGGGCCCCCGAGGCACGGCCGCCCCCGGACACGACATCAACTACACTGCCCGATCGGGACTGTCGAGTCAGCTTGTCGACAACACCGGTGTGCCTGTGCCATCCGGCGCACTCGTCGCCGATATGAGCGCCGGCCTGCACGCGACGGTAGGCGTCCTCGTCGCCCTGCTCGAGCGGGTGCGCAGCGGCGAAGGGCAAGAGGTGGATGTCAGCCTGCTCGGCGGCGCTGTGGCTTTCGCCGGTCCGCAGATGGTCAAAGCCATCGCGGGGGACCGGCCGGAGCGCAGTGTCGATCTCAACCTCGGCGGGGATCCGGCATACGGTGTCTACCGCACGCGGGACGATCGATTCGTCGCGCTTGGAAGCCTCGAGGAGAAATTCTGGACCCGCCTGTGCGCAGTCCTCGACGTTCCCCACCTTCACGACCGACGCGCCAGCGAGCCCACCGCCGTACGGACCGAACTCGAACGCATCATCGCAGGCCGTACGCGCGACGAATGGTCCGAGATCCTCGAGCCGGCGGGGGTGTGCTTCTCTCCGGTCAACGATCTCGAGGACGCTCTGGCGGACCCGCTGTTGACGCATGCAGGTCTCATCGGGCGCAATCCCTCCGGACACGCCGTCATCCGCAATCCGATCGCCCTCTCGAGAACACCGGCGGACGACTCGCGTCCCGCACCGTAATGGCGCCTCCGCGGGTATCCCTCGTGTCTTCGGAGCGGAAGTGGCTTTTGGATATAGGATCCAGAAATGGCCACGCCGTCTTCTTCCAAACCTGCAGCGGAGCGGTCACCGCGCTCCCTGCATCGCAAGCCCCTTGGCAGCCAGATCGCCGCCGAGTTGCGGCAGGACATCCTGTTCGGCCGTCTGGCGCCGGGGACCCGGCTCTCGCAACAGGAGCTGTGCGACCAGTTCGGCACGAGCCGCATGCCCGTCCGCGACGCTCTGCGCGAGCTGGTGTATGGCGGTCTTCTCGAACAAGACGGCAGTGGACACGCTGTCGTCGTGCCCCTCAAGCGGTCGGACATCATCGACGCTTTCACGATCGAGGGCATGCTGAGCGGCTTCGCCGTCCGCAAGGCGACTCCCAACGCGACGCCGGAAGACATGGCGGAGCTCCACTCGCTCCACGACAGGATGCTCGCCACGATCGCAGGCACCGACCGGAGCGACATGGCTCAGCTGAACTGGGAGTTTCACCGCAAGATCAACCGGCTATCGCACTCGAAGAAGCTGCTGTCGGCGATCTCGGTCGTATCGCTCGACGTGCCCCGCGACTATCTCAGCGAGTTCCCGCTCTGGGCCGAGAAGTCCAACTCGGAGCACGAGGGCATCCTTCGTGCGATGGAGGCGGGCGACGACCGCGAGGCGGAGCGCCTGATGAACGAGCACTTCGTCGAGTCCGGCATCGCCCTCGCAGAGTACCTCGGCACGAAGAACCCCACCTCCGTCGCCTGACGCTCGGTCGTTCGCCCGGGCGTTCGCGAACGGCGGTCTGATGTTACGCGTCGAGAATAGGCCTTCTGGGGCGGCCTTTGCCGTGTGCGTCGCGACGGCCGCCCTAACGCTGCTGGATCTGTCGAAGATCAACGTCACACTTCCGGCCATCCAGCATTCCCTGGGCGCGACGCCGAGCGAACTGCAGCTGCTTGTCGTCGGCTACGCGCTGGCGTTCGGTCTGGCGCTGATCCCCGCAGGACGGTACGGAGACGCTCGCTCGCGTCGCCGGCTGCTCTTGATCGGACTCGCCCTCTTCGCGCTCACGAGCCTCGCCTGCAGCCTCGCGTTCACTGCGGGTCAGCTCGTAACCGGGCGACTCGCTCAGGGGATCGTGGCCGGCGTCCTGATGCCACAAGTGCTCGGGATCATCCAGCAGCTGTACTCAGGCAAGGCTCGCGTGCGAGCATTCGGCGCGATCGGAATCGTGACGGGACTTTGCGTCGCGCTCGGCCCCACCGTGGGAGGCCTCCTCATCACCATCGGCGGCGACGCATTCGGATGGCGGCTGATTTGGCTGATGAACGTCCCGCTTGGGATCGCGCTGCTCCCGTTCGCGTTCCGCTTCATCCCGCGCGACGCCGTTCATCGCACCCGACACGCCGATCTGGACCCTTTCGGCCTCACCCTGCTCGCCGCCGCAGTCGGATGTCTGCTGGCCCCGTTCGTGCTCACGACCGGTCGATCCGCCGATGTTCCGCAGCGATGGTGGCTGCTCATCGGCTTCGCGGTGCTCGTCGCGGCCTTCGTCGTGTGGGAGCGCGCCTACACACGGCGCGGCGGATCACCGGTGGTCGACATCGAACTCTTCCGGATCGGATCCTTCCGACTCGGAACGGTGCTTTCCGGCCTGCAGTTCACGGCTCTACCCGCTACCTTCCTCGTACTCAATCTGTACGTGCAGCAGGGCCTTCATCAGACCCCGTTCGTCGGCGGACTCATCCTGCTCCCCTATTCCGCCGCCTACATGCTCTCGGCATGGGTGAGCGTCCCGCTGAGCGCTCGGATGGGGCGAGGATATGTCGTGCTCGGCTTCGGGCTCATGCTCATCGGCCTTGCGCTGACGCTGCTCGCCGGCCAGTGGGCACCCGCCGACACGCGCACGTGGGCTCTCGGCCTGGCGTGGGCGGTCGCTGGCGTGGGAACAGGCGGGCTGGGGGCGCAGCTGCAGGCGCTGTCGCTGTCCGATGTGCCGGCGGGTAGCGGGGGGATCTCGGGATCGATAACGCAGCTTGCCCAGCGGCTGGGCACCGCGGTCGGCGTAGCCGCCGCCAGCACGCTCTATTACGTGCCCACCGCGATGATCCCGGGCGCAGAGGGCTTTCATGTCGGCTTCCTGCGCGCGTCCGCTTTCGCGGTGTCCGTCACTTCCGTGGCTCTGGTGCTCGCCTCCGTCGCCGTCATCGCCAGACACCGGCGGTGGCGAGAAGGACCTCGTCCAGAGTAGTGTCGGTATACCGTATTCGAAGGATAGGATGCCGATGAAACTCCTGTCTCCCGCGGGGATCAGCGCGATCACCGACGTGTCGTATGGAGCGCGGGCGGCGCTCGACCCTGGCGATCGGGTGGGTCTGCTCGCCAACTCGTTTCCGGGCTCGGTCGACTTCATCCGGGCTGTCGGGACGGAGCTCGAGAAACGCCAAGGCCGCAGGGATTTCGTGTTCCGCGAGAAGGGCGGGATCCGCGAGTCGACCCTCACGTTGTCCGTCGGCGCAGTTGACACACTCGCTGATCGATGTGACGTCGTCTTCGCTGCGTACGGGCACTGCGGCAGCTGCAGCAGTGCCATCGTCCGTGACGTCATCGCGCTTGCGCAGCGAGGAGTCCGCGTGTGCGCCTTCGTGACAGATGAGTTCGCCGACACCGCTCTGTTCGTCGCGCGGTCCGCCGGCATGTCCGACGTGCCGATCGTCTGGCTGCCGCATCCCATGGCTGCGCGGTCGGCCGCTGAGCGCGCCGACATCGCATCTCGCGTAGCGGACTCCGCGCTCGCCGCGATCGAAGGGGTGCGGGATGTCGCCGTCGCCTGAGATTCTCGAAGCTCGTACCGAGCTCGACGCGATCGAGCAGATGCACAGGGCCGGAATGACGGACGGCCTTCCCGTGATTGTTCCGACCGAGGATCGCGTGGAGCGGATGCTGTTGGGCGTCAGCCTCGATCCGGACGTTCTTCTTGGCGTGGTCGGACCGCTCGACGGAGCGGCGACCGTCGAGAAGGTCGCGATCAACGCCGTCATGGCCGGTTGCCTGCCCGAGCATCTGCCCGTCGTGGTCGCCGCGATCGAGGCGATCACGACGCCAGCCTTCGACATCGGTGCGGTACAGGCGACGACCCACAACTGCGCACCGCTTTTCATCGTGAACGGCCCGGCTCGAGGCTTCAACGGTCCCATCGCCCACGGAACGGGCGCGCTCGGGGCAGGGCATCGCGCGAACGCCGCGATCGGCCGCGCTGTGCGCCTCGTGCTCGTGAACATCGGCGGCGGGCGCCCCGGCGTCGGCGACATGGCACAGCTGGGCCACCCAGGGAAGTTCGCGTACTGCATCGCCGAGGACGAGGACAACGATCCCTGGACTCCCCTACACGTGCGGCGCGGGTTCCTCCCCGAGAGCAGCGCCGTGACCGCCTTGGCAGCAGAGGCACCGCATTCGATCCGTGTGCGCGTGCAGACCGATCGCGATGCGCAGCAGCTGTTGCGCGCCGCGGGCATGTCACTTGCATCCATCGGATCGAACAATGTCCAATTCGGAAAGGGCAACGTCCTGGTGATCCTCAACCCCGAGTACGCCGCAGCGCTCGCCGACCCCGACATAGCGGAGGTCCAGCGCGCGATCTACGAGTCGGCGTGGCAGCCCACGGCTCTCCTCGAGGAGATCCACGGCGACACGATCGACCTGCGCGGGGACCGGATGCACGTCGTCGCCGATCCAGCCGACATCCTGCTCATCGTGGCCGGTGATGGGGGAGGCTACTCGGCGGTGGTCCCGACCTGGGGTGGAGGACCGCACGGATCGATCGCAGTGACCGCGGCGATTCGCGAGCACGACGTCTGCGACTACTCGGGGGTGCCCTCATGAGCTGGCGCCCGCTGGAGGGCGTCCGCGTGCTCGATCTGAGCGGCCTCCTGCCCGGACCATTCGCCAGTCATGTCCTCAGCGATCTCGGCGCCACCGTCATCAAGGTCGAGCGTCCCGGCTCAGGGGATGCGATGCGCACGCTGCAACCCGAGATGTTCGCGGCACTCAACGCAGGCAAGCACTCCGTGGCACTCGACCTGCGCGAGCCTGCGGACAACGCGGTACTCCGCTCTCTCGCGTCCGAGGCCGACATCCTGCTGGAAGGATTCCGTCCTGGCGTGCTCTCCCGTCTCGGCGCAGGATTCGAGGATATCAAGCGCATCAACGATCGGATCGTGTACGTGTCGCTCAGCGGCTGGGGACAGGACGGTCCGCTGGCGTCGGACCCCGGGCATAACGGGACCTTCACTGCACGCACCGGCGCACTGCACCTCAACGGACCGGCCGGTGTTCCCGAGGAGATCCCGGTGCCGTTCGCCGACCTCGCCGCCGCTCTCTACTCCGTCATCGCGGCGGTCGCCGCCATCCGCGACGGCAACCGCACGGCAGTTCACCTCGACGTCGGGCTCTTCTCGAGTGCACTGGCGTTCTCGCTCCCACGCATCGCTGAGTACGTCGGTCGAGAGGCGACCTCCGCGGCCGATGTCATGGAACGACCTGCCAATGGCGTGTTCGCCTGCTCCGACGGCTACATCCTCATCGCCGCAGTCGAGGATCACTTCTGGAGCTCCCTCTGCGACGCACTCGATCTGAGCGATCTGAGCGAGCGGCCGGAGTACATCCACTATGGCGCGCGGAAGGCGGATGCGGCGGCGATCAACGCGCGCATCTCCCAAGCGGTCGCCGGACGCGGCCGCTCGCAGCTCGTCGCCGAACTGCGAGCGGCCGGTGTGCCGGTGTCGCCGGTCATCGCTCCCAACGAGGTGCACCTCGACGAGCAGGTCCGTCATCTCGGCTACCTCGAGCCTGGGCGGCCATTGCGCGCGATCCTGCCGATTCGGGGCGTGGATCTGGACCTGGATGACGAGGTCGAATCGCTGGACGCATCGGGAAACGACATCCGAAGCCGTGGATGGGGCGCTATCAAGTGACTCTCAGCGCTTGCGCGCGAGGAAGGCTTCGACGGCGACCCGATGGTCATCCGAGTCGATCAACCGCGCCATCTCATCGAGCTCGATGCGAGCGAAAGCGGCACGATCCGCCGTTGCGAGCGAGGCTGCGATCAGCCGCTTCGTCGCCGCCCGGCCCGCCGCGGGAAGCGTCAGGAGCTGCTTCGCCCGGGCGACCGCCGCCGCGCGTGCCTCCCCCGGCTCGCACAGGGCAGAGATCAGACCAGAGGCGAGAGCATCCGTCGCACCGATGCGCGCGCCGTGAAGCCAATCGAAAGCGCGCTTGGTCCCGAGCGCCCGCGGCGCCCACCACGCGGCGCCCATGTCGGGCGCCAACGCGATGGCCAGCCACCCCGCCACGAACCGGGCATCGGTCGCCGCCACGGCCCAGTCCGCGCTGAGCGTCATCGCCACTCCCCCGCCGGCCGCGACGCCCTCGACGGCGACGAGGATGGGCTTGGGGATCGTCGGCCACCTGAGCATGAAAGCCTGGATGCGCTCGAGGAGTTCGACGCGCTCCGCCGTCGTCTGCTTGCGCATCGCCGAGATGTCACCGCCGGCGCTGAAGTTGCCGCCTGCACCGGTGACGACGATCGCCTCGACCGAGCCGGCGATCACGGCATCGTCGAACGCCGCCATGAACTGGTCGCGCAGCTGCGCGCTCAGCCCGTTCATCGTCGACGGACTGTCGAGTGTGAGAATCCGGACCGCACCGTCGTCCTCCACCCGCACCAACGTCTGCGCGCTCATCAAGCCTGCACCTCGAATCGCTGCGGTCGCGTGCCGGTCATGTGCGCATGTCCCTTCTGTGCCAGATGGTGCAGCATTGCCACGCCGCCATAGAACGCGAACTGCCGCGGCCCCCACGCGTCGTCGTCGGACACGAGCGCAGACGCGATATCGGCGCCTGTGAGCGTCTTTCCGCCGAACCTGTCGACGAATCGCCTCACGGCGACGTCGTGGATGCGATCGAGCTCGTCTCGGAATGCGGGGATGTCGTCGATCGCGCGTCCATGGGCGGGCAGACCGAGCGCTATTCGCTCGGCCACGATCGCGTCCCATCCGCGCATGAGGTCGGCGATGGCGTCTTCGCTCTCCCAGTCGCGCACGCCGCATTGCGGCAACTCATCGCCCAGTGTGAGGTCGCCAAGGAAGACGACCCCCTCGCCGTTGTCACGGCGGGCGACGATGGCGATGTGGTCGGGGCAGTGACCGGCGGTCGCGAGGATGCCGAACTCGACATCGCCGACGCGCAGCCGATCGCCGTCGTCGACGAGCCGAACCTCGCGCGGCCAGTCGGCGTAGCCGGCCATCATCCGCAGGTCCGCCAACCACTGGGGCAGGTCCTCCTCGCGGACGCCGTTCGCCACGAGGTGTTCGGTGAAGCGGGGGGTGGCGTCGAGGAACATCGCGCGCCCGAGGCGATCGGTGTCGCGCGAGACGACGACCTCCCCCGTGGTCCCGAGCCAGCCGTCGCGGCGCAGCGCGCTCGCGCCCCCCACATGGTCGGCGTGCAGGTGCGTGCAAATGATGGCTCGCACCTCGCCGCGACGGATGCCGGCGATCTCGAGCGCACGCGCGAGTCGCGGCGCTTCGGAGTTGAGGCCGGCATCCACGAGCACGTATCCGTCATTCGTCGATACCAGGAAGGCATTGACGCTGCCACGGGTGAGCCCGCGCAGAGGGAGTCGGATCGAACGCACCCACGTGAGGTCGTCGACCGCTCGGGGCCCGGCGTCCACAAACCCCGCGTCGGACGGCGCCACGACGGGAAGCAAGCCCGCCCGGATGCGGTTCTCGAGCGATCCGGCCCCCTCGGGCGCCGCGAACGCGAACCCAAGCACGCCGTCGAGGGCCGGCCAGACACGGGTCAAGTGCTGCCGGTCGACCCCCGGGCCGACAACAAGCACGGTACCCGCTGACCCTGGTGCGAGCTCCAGGGGCACGACGATGGCGGGGATGTCGGTGCCGGGAACGACATCCGGTGCGTCGCCTCCGCTCACGAGCGCCGCCTGCTCCCGCTCCCGCCAGGGCGCAGACCCAGCGCACCGGCTATCGTCTGTCGTTGGATCTGCGAGGTTCCCGCGGTGATGGTCGTTCCCAGCGCTGCGCGGAGATGCCGCTGCATGGGCGTCTCCATCGAGTACCCGTATCCGCCCATGACCTGGAGGCCCTGACGGGCGACCTCCACGAATGTCTCCGACCCGAACAGCTTCGCCATGCTGATCAGCTTGCGGTCGCCCAGACCGCGCTCGACGAGCCATGCCGCCTGGTAGGTGAGGAGTCGAGCCGCTTCGACCTGCGTGTGCATATCAGCGAGCATGTGCGCGATGACCTGGAACTGACCGATCGGCTGGCCGAACTGCTCACGGCTCTTGGCGTACTGGGTCGCCTCTTCGACGACCGTGACCGCATTGCCCAGGTAGGCGGCGGACGTGGCGACGCGCTCGAGCTCGAGACCCGACATCATGATGCGCCAGCCGTCGCCCTCTTCGCCCACTCGGTTCTCGACGGGAACGCGTACGTCGTCGAGGAAAATCTGCGTCGTCGGGTACATCCGCCGACCGAGCGTCGGCACCTTCGTGATCTCGAGGCCTGGCAGGTCATTGTTGACGAGGAAGAGGCTCAGGCCCTTTCCCGGAGGTGCCTCGGGATCCGTTCTGGCGTAGAGATTGATGTAGGTATCAGGCACGCCTGCGCCGCTCGCGAACATCTTCGCCCCGTTGAGGACGTAGTGATCGCCTTCGCGGACGGCTGTCGTGCGCATATTGCCCGCGTCCGAACCCGCATGGGGCTCGGTCATCGCGATGCTGAAGCGGAGTTCCCCGGCCAAGAACGGCCTCACGAATTTCTCGACCTGCTCGGCTGTTCCATGCCGGGTGATGTTGAGCGCGTTGAAGATCGGCCCGCAGTACGGCAGACTCACGTCGTAACCGCGCCGGCCGATCTCTTCGACGACGATCGCGAACTCCATGATGCCGGCGCCCTGGCCGCCCAGCTCTTCGGGGAATGGCAAGGCGAGCAGACCATTGTCTACCCAGTCCCGGTAGAGCTCGAACGGGAACTCCGCTCTTTCGTCCCTGTCTCGCAGGTACGCGTCGTCCGCCTTCGCGTTCATGAGTTGCCGCACGACTGCGCGCAGCTCCTCCTGCTCTTCGGTGAGTGCGAAATCCATGTCTGGTCCTGATCTCTAGCCAACGGAGACGGCGGATGCGGCGGGGCGCGCAATGAGCGCGGCGTCGACCGCGACGAGCCCGTCATGGGTCTCGAGCAGGGGGTTGATGTCAAGCTCTTCGAGCTCGGGAAGCTCAGCGAAGAGCGCCATGACCCGCTCTGCGACGTCCGCGAGCTGCTCCTGCAGATCGGCACGGCCGACGAGGGCATCGCCCAGCACACGCTCGTCGTCTCGGAGTGCGGCGCGGATGCCGGCGGGCGACGGCTCTCCGACGAGGAGGATGGGCGTGCGTCCCTCGACGTCGGTGCCGCCCAGGCCGACGGTCAGAACAACGCCGAACGCGTCATCCCGCTTCGCACCGACGAACCACTCACGCATGCCTGAGATCATCGACTCGACCAGAGTGTTCGCCGGCTCTCCGTCGCGGGCGAACCGCACGGCGAAATCCTCCACGACCGCGCGCACCTCGTCGGCGGTCTGCAGCGACAGACGCACCCCACCGACCCGCGCCTTGTGCGCGATATGGCGTGAGACGACCTTGGCAACCACGGGATACCGCAGTTCCGTCAAGAGCCGGTCAAGGTCGGATGAATCCGGCGAGACGACGACCGGATCGCTCGTCGCGACCCCGAGCGCGCGGATCGCGGTCTTGCCTGCTGCCTCGTCGAGCAACACGGTTCCCGTCGCGGCGTCGATGTCGTCTTCGGCGCGCAGGATGTCGGCGCGCGCTTCGGCAGCTGCGGTCACGGCGTCCTCCACACCGCGGTAGTCGTGGGAGTGATCGACGACCTGAGTCGAGAGACTCCATTCGAGCCAGCTGCGCACGGCAGCCATGGCCGCCCGCAGCGAGAAGAAGATCGCGACATTCGGATCCGCGGCGAAGACGTCGGCTCCGGGTCCCGTGCCCCACTCGCTGAGCCACAGCACGGCGGTCGGCGTGCCGCCCACACGTTCTGCGGCGAACTCCGTGATGATCTTGGCCCGCACTCCGGTCATGTTCTCGCTCGCGACGGTGAGGGTCACGAGAACAAGCGCGAAGCCCGGGTCGGAGCCGAAGATGTCGAGCGCGCGCTTGAAGATATCGGGGTCACGGACCGCTTCAGCTGTCACGTCGGCGGGATTCGCGACGTTGCCGAATCCGGGCAGGACGTTCGCGAGTGCCGCCTCGGTATCGCGACGGAGCGCAGGAAGCGGCACGCCGGCAGGCTCGGCCTCGTCGGCGGCCATGATCGCCGCCCCCCCGGATGCCGAGAAGACGCCGACTCCATAGGTCGATGCGCGACCGACCTTGCCGAAGAAGGCGGCTGTCTGGACGAGCTCATCGAAGTGATCGACCACGACGAGTCCCGCACGCCGGAAGGCCTCCTGGTACACGGCGTTCGACCCGGCGAGCGCACCGGTGTGCGACCTCGCGCTGGCACCGCCGATCTCGGACTGGCCGAGCTTGTGCACGAGGACCGGCTTTCCAACGGCAGCGGCGCGCCGACCGAGGTCGAAGAGGCGCCGGCCGTCCGCTGTTCCCTCGAAGATAAGGACGACGACGTCGGTGTGGGGGTCGTCGAGCATGTAGCCCGCGACATCGAGCGCGTCGACGTCCGACGAGTTGCCCGGGGCGACCCAGTACGAGAACCCGACCCCGCGATATTGTGCCTGCGTAAGCAGGTAGCCCAGCGCCCCGCTCTGAGCGACGACACCGATACCGCCGCGCACCATCGTGTCGCCGTAGCCGGTGATGAACTGCAGCTCGGTCCCCCGGTGGAAATCGATGAAGCCGAGGCAGTTCGGACCCAGGATCCGCATGCCCTTCTCGGCGAGCTCCACGAGCGATTCCTGCGCGGCGATGCCCTCGGAGGTGCCGGTCTCGGCGAATCCCGAGCCATAGACCACGGCGGCGCGGATACCGACGTCGAAGGCTTCGCGAGCTACCGGCACGACCGCGGACTGAGGTACGCAGATGGCGACGAGATCGATGTCCGCGTCGATGTCGGCGAGGCTCGCATAGGAGCGGAGCCCGAACACGGTATCGGCTTTGGGGTTGACCGGGTACGCGACAGTGCCGTTCAGCAGGAGGTTCTGCATAACATGGCCGCCGAACGCGCCAGCGCGCTCGGACGCACCCACGACCGCGACGCGCCGCGGCGCGAGGAGTCGCTCGAGCTCATCGCTGGGATAGAGATGCGGGCGGGAGAATGACGTCGCTGTCATGAGACCTTCCTCGTTCTTTCTGTATACCGTATTCGAATCTGCCGAGAAGTGCAAAGCCCCGACGTACCTCACGAAAGATGCCCGTGAACCGGTTCCGGTGGCTCAGATAAGAATGCCCGCGAACGGCGGGCACGATTCGAGGTATGGGAAGTGGGTTGTCGATGGCTGCGAGGGCGGAGATCACGGCGAAGTATGCGAAGGCGTCGAAGAAGGACAAGAGCAGGCTGCTGGACGAGGTGATCGCGGTCACGGGCTGGTCGCGGGACAACGCCCGACGCAGGCTCGCGCAGGCAGCAAAGACGCGCCCCCGGGTGGTGAGGACGCGGAAGCCACGCAGCCGGAAGTAATCGTATGACGCGACGAAGGTGCTGCAACGTGTGTGGGCGTTCTCCGGCGGGATGAGTGGGAAGTATCTCGCTGTTGCGATGCCGGGCCTGGTGGACGCGCTGGAGCGTCACGGTGAACTCGTGGCGGGCAAGGACCGCTACTCGGACGTGGTGCGGGTGAGCTGCTGGCGATGAGCGCCGCGACGCTCGACCGCTACCTGGCCCCGGCCCGCGCGAAAGACCCGCTGCGAGGCATCTCGACGACACGGCCGTCGCCGCTGCTGCGTTCCTCGATCACGATCCGCAAGGCCTGTGACGAGGTCGAAGACGCGCCCGGGTTCTTCGAGGGCGATACCGTCGCGCACTGCGGTCCGACGATGCGTGGCGAGTTCTGCCGGACGGTGAACCTGACGGACATGCGCACCGGATGGGTCCAGACCCGCTCGATCCGCAACAACGCGCACCTGAATGTCCTGGCCGCTCTCCAACACGCCGTCGATCAGGTCCCGTTCGAGGTCACCGGGCTCGACTTCGACAACGGGTCCGAGTTCATCAACCACGACGTGATCGGCTGGGCCGCGAACCGGAAGATCTTCTTCACCCGCTCCCGCCCTTACCGCAAGAACGACCAGGCCACCATCGAGTCGAAGAACAACCACCTCGTGCGGCGCTACGGCTTCTACTGGCGCTACGACACCCCCGAGGCGCTGATCCTGCTGAACCAGCTCTGGCCGCTGGTGAACGACCGGCTGAACTTCTTCACCCCGACGAAGAAGCCCATCGACTGGTCGACCGATACAGCCGGGCGCCGCAAGCGGGTCTACGACGCCCCGAAGACCCCGCTCGTGAGGCTGACCCCGTTTTCCGGACAGGTGGTTGGTTGGTCAGGCTGCCAGCGTGAGCTGGCGGCGTTCGCACTCTAGCGGGCTGATGTAGCCGATGGCGGAGTGGCGGCGGCGGGCGTTGTACCAGCCGTCGATCCAGGTGTAGGCGCCGCGGCGGGCCTCGCTGATCGTCGCGAAGGCGTGCCGGTGGTAGTACTCGTTTTGGACGTGGACCAGAATGACTCCGCGGCGGCGTTGTCCCAGCACACGCCGGTGCGGCCCATCGACCTCAGCACGCCGAGCTCGGCGGCAGCGCTCGCGAGTTGCGCGCTGGTGTACTGGGTGCCCCTGTCCGCGTGGAAGATCACTTTCCGTGGCAGCGCGCCTCGTAGAGCGACGGCCTGGCGCAGCGCGTCCTCGACGAGGTCGGTGTGCAGGCTGTCGCTCACGGTTCGACCCAGGACGCGGCGGGTGTTGCCGTCTCTGACAGCGCAGAGGTACGCCCATCCCTCACCGGTGTGCAGATAGGTGATGTCGCTGAACCAGGCGATATCACGCTCGCCTTGATCGAACCGGCGCTCGACGAGGTCAGGGACCGGGAACGGATCCTGCCCGTGGATGGTCGTCGGCGGGTGCCACGTCGCCGGGCTGATCCCTGTGACCCGTCCGCTCGCATCAGCTTCGCGACCGTCTTGCGCGATACCGTCACGCCCGCGTCCTGCAGGTCGGCGTGGATCCTGGGAGCGCCGTAGGTGCCGTCAGAGGCAGCATGGAACTGGCGGATCTGCACCGTCAACTCCACTGCTCGTTGCTGCCGCGGCGAGGGCCCGGGCGTTTCAGATGGTCTGTGTAAGGGGTTGAGGTCTCACCTCGAAGGAGACACTTGTGACCATGAACGCGATCAGTCCGGAGCGCGAGGAGCGTCGCCGGCGGCAGAAGGAGCTCGCTGACCAGTTGAAGTCGTCGGGCGCGATGGACGAGATCTTCGCGAAGATCGATGCCGGAGAGCAGCTCACGGGCGAGCAGGGCTTGCTGGGCGGGATGCTGAAGGCCGCGCTGGAGCGAGGCTTGGATGCGGAGCTGACCGAGCATGTCGGCTACGACCGTGGTGACGCGGACGCGTCGCTGTTCCCGAACTCCCGCAACGGTACGACGCCGAAGACGGTCGCGACCGAGGTCGGTGACATCGAACTCGCGGTGCCACGGGATCGGAACGGGTCGTTCACGCCGATGCTGGTCCCGAAAGGGACCCGTCGCCTCGATGGTCTGGACGCGATGATCATCTCGCTCTATGCCGGCGGGATGACGATCCGCGATATCCAGCATCACCTCGAGTCCACGATCGGCACTGAGCTCAGCCACGAGACGATCTCGAAGATCACCGATCAGGTCGCTGACGAGGTCCTCGCCTGGCAGACCCGGCCGTTGGAAGCGCTGTATCCGGTGATCTATCTCGACGCGATCATCGTGAAGATCCGTGACGGCGGGCACGTGCGCAACAAGGCCGCGCATATCGCGGTCGGGGTCGATATGGACGGCATCAAGCACGTCCTCGGGATCTGGGTGCAGGCCACCGAAGGCGCGAAATTCTGGGCAGCAGTGTGCGCGGAACTCGCCAACCGGGGCGTCCGCGACGTTCTCATCGTCTGCTGCGACGGGCTCACCGGGTTCCCCGAAGCGGTTGCCGCGACCTGGCCCGAAGCGACCGTGCAACCCTGCGTCGTGCACCTGATCCGCGCCGCGATGCGGTTCGTGAACGACAAAGACCGTAAGCCGGTCGCGATCGCTCTGAAACCGATCTACCAGGCCGTGAACGAGGACGCCGCGTTGGACGCGCTCGACGAGTTCGCGGCGTCGGAGTTCGGGCGCCGCTACCCGTCGGCGGTGAAGTCCTTCCGAGACGCGTGGGACCGATTCACCCCGTTCCTCGCCTTCCCGCCCGAGCTGCGGCGGGTGATCTACACGACGAATGCGATCGAGTCGCTGAACTTCCAGCTCCGCAAAGTCACCAAGAATCGGGGTCACTTCCCCAACGACGCCGCCGCAGTGAAGCTGCTCTGGCTGGCGATCTGCGACATCGAGGACAAACGCGCCCGCGCGCGAGAGAAGGAACGAGGCCGCCCCGCGAGCGAACGCAAAGCCTCCGGACGACTCATCGAGGGAGCAGTGACCACGAACTGGAAACAAGCCCTCGAACAGCTCTCACTCGCCTACCCCGACCGAATCCGCCCCTACCTCTAACCACCCGACCCCGCCCGCTTACACAAACAACTTGACAGGCCCGAGGGCCCCGCAGCCACGCGAGCGCCCCATTCATAGAACCGGCGGCGATCCACCCCCAGCAGGGCGCACATGCGAGTGATCGTGATCGTGCTGTCCGGGTCGGCCTTCTCCGCCTCGATCATCGCGAACCGTTCCTCGGGTTCTGCTTCGATGCGAAGAAGGCCGCTGCTTTTCCCAGGAACTCGTTGTCCATCCGCAGCTCCTGCACCTCGCGGCGCAACCGCTCCAACTCGGTGCGCTCGTCGACATCCAGCGGCGCCACAGCCGTGCCGCTTCGCGCACGCTCCTGCGCGACCCACCGGCCAAGCAACTGCTCGCCAACATTCAACTCGCGCGCGACCGCTGCGATCGTCCGGCCGGTATCGATCACCCGCCGCGCGGCCTCACGCCGATACTCCGGCGTATACGTCTTCCTGCTCTTCGTGCCCATCATGGACATCCTCCCCGACAGACCCACGAACACGCAGGTCCCGCCTGGTCAGTGTCCGGAATCCGGGGTCAACCTCACTCGACCGGCTTCTCGAAGCCGGAGTGGTCTCGACTACGCAGGAAGCCGAATTGCGCGCCCGCCGCGACAAACTCAACCCCGCCGAGATCGCCCGCCGCATCCAGTCCCTCCAGGACCGGCTCACCGGCCTCGCCCGAAACAACACCCTCGACCTCCAAGCCGCCATAGCCGCGCCACCGCCCGACACCAGCCGAGGCGTCAAGCTCCGCCCAGCCAGCTGACCCTCGCGGGCATAATCAAATGAGGCACCGGGATCACTTCGCGGGCATTCCTACCTGAGGCACCTCGAGCCCAGATACTCATCCGCCGAACGCCTGCGGGTCGGCTGCTGATCACAGATGCGACATGATCTGTTGTGAAGTTATACATCTGGTATATCTTCGTAGTACTGGCAGAAGTCGACCACCGAGGGGGTGCACGTGCGTGCGAGTGTCGTCGAGCGCGTCGGCGCTCCATTCGTGACAGTCGAGGCCGATCTCGATCGCGCGATCGGACGCGAAGTCGTCGTCGATGTCCGCGCGTCGGGACTCTGCCACTCCGACCTGACCATGGCGCAGCACGATGTCGGGCAGCCGATGCCCGTGCTGCTCGGGCATGAGATCGCCGGCGTCGTCGTCGAGACGGGGCCGGACGCACGCTCGTTCGCGGTCGGTGACCACGTGGTCGGCTGCCTGATCCCGTATTGCGGCGAGTGCACGGCGTGCCGAGCCGACCGCGTACTGCAGTGCGAACGACCGTGGGCCACGATGCGGGAACGGGGCGCCGTAGCCCGAGTCACGCTCGACGGGCGCCCCATCACTCAGGCCTTCGGGCTCGGCGGGTTCGCCGAGCGAGTGCTCGTCCACGAAAACCAGCTCGTCGGGGTTCCCGCGGAGGTGCCGTTCGCGCAGGCTTGCGTCCTCGGGTGCAGCGTCATCACCGGCGCAGGCACCGTCGTCAACGCGGCACGGGTGAAAGAGGGCGAGATCGTCGTCGTCGTGGGGGCGGGCGGCGTGGGCCTGAACGCGATCGCCGCTGCCAGGCGCGCAGGAGCCGATCGGGTGATCGCGGTCGACATCTCCGCCGACAAGCTCGCGATGGCGACGCGCTTTGGCGCAACCGACGTGGTGGACTCGTCGTCCTCCGACCCCGTGGACGCCGTGCGAGGGATCAGCAGGCGGGGGGCGCACGCGGTCCTAGACTTCGTCGGTCTCGGTCAGGTCAGCGCGCAGTCGCTGTCGATGACCCGCACCGGCGGCGGGCTGTACCTCGTCGGCATCCTCGACCCCGAGGCCGTCCTGCCCATCCGCACGTACGATCTCGTCAACTCCCGCACGCACATTCAAGGCGTCGCGATGGGTGACTCGGTGCCGCGGCGCGACATCCCTGCGCTCGCGCATCTCTATCTCGACGGGCGCCTCGACCTGGACGCGCTCATCACCCGTCGCATCGCGCTGGACGAACTCGACGGCGCGTGGGCGATCCTGCGCGAGCCCGACGTCGCCCGCGTCGTCATCACGTCGTTCTGACTCGTGCCTAGTACGCCGAGATCCCGCCGTTAAGGCTGATCGCCTGGCCGGTGAGCTTGCCCGACCGCGGGCTGCAGAGGAACGTGATGAGCTCGGCCATGTCGTCGGCGCTCACAAGCCCCAGCCGGGCTGCCGGGACCGCCTTCCCGAACAGTTTCGCGCTGAACTCGTCGGTCTGAATGCGGTCATAGCCGCCCGTGCCCGTGATGAGGGACGGAGTCACGACGTTGACCCGGATACCGTTGCGCTTGAGCTCCATCGCCGCGGTGCGCGAGAACATCACGATCGCTGCCATCGCAGCGCCGATCGCGGCCTCGCCGGGCGTGGGCGACTTCGCAGCGTCCGAGGCGATGTTGACGACGACTCCAGACTCCTGTTCCGCCATTATGGGCCGCGCCGCGTGGGTCATGTGCATGGCACCCGCGATCTGGGTGACGACGGTCGGCAGCAGGTCTTCTGTCTCCATACGGAAGAGCAGAGTGGGTCGGCCGATGCCGTTGGTCGAGTTCACGAGGATGTCCACGCGGCCCCATCGGTCTACTGCAGCCGTCACGGCGGAGTGAGCATCCGCGGCGCTCGTGATGTCGGCGGCGTGGAACACCGCATCCGCTCCGTGCGCGGAGACGCTCTCCACCGCGCGTGCTCCCCGCTCCGCGTCGCGCCCGACCAGTAGGATCCGCCGAACTCCTGCCTGGGCGAGGCGGTGCGCGGTCGCGAGGCCAACGCCGCTCGTGCCACCGGTGATGATCGCGACCGAGGCGGCGAAGGCCGCCTCCTCGCGCCTGTCGAATCCCTCATCGCTCATGCGTGAATCTCCGCCTCATAGTCCGCGCGCAAGTCGATCTTGCGCACCTTACCTGTCGCCGTCGTGGGGAACGAGTCCACGATCCGCAGCAGCTCTGGCCACTTCTGCCTTGTCACACCCCGGCCCTCGAGATGGCGCGAGATCTCGTCCAGCGTCACCGACCTCCCCGACCGCAGGACGACAAACGCGCAGCCCTTCTCGCCGAGACGCTCATCGGGGACAGCGACGACCGCGACCTGCTGGATCGAGGGATGGGCGAGCAACTCGTTCTCCACCTCGAGTGCGCTGATCTTGATCCCTCCGCGGTTGACGATGTCTTTGATCCGATCGATGTACTGCACGAAGCCGTCCTCGTCGATGCTGCAGATGTCTCCGCTCGAGTACCAGCCGTCAGCGCTTCTCGACTCCCATGTGCGGTCCGGATCTTCGAAGTATCCCAGGAACACGTGTGGTCCGCGGGTGCGGTATTCGCCCGGCTCATTCGCTCCGAGCACGACCGAGTGGTCGTCGGGGTCGACGATCTGCGATTCGATCCCCGGAAAGGGCCGTCCGTCGCGGTTGATCATCTTCTCCCACGCGTCACCGGGCAGATTCGCCGTATGCAGCGGCGCTTCGGCCGAACCGAAGACACGCAGCAGATGCCAGCCGAACTCGTCACGGGCGCGCTGGACGAGTACCTGCGGGATGCGCGCGCCACCCGACATGAAGTACTTGAAGCTGCTCAGGTCGTACGATGCACGGTCGGGGACCTCAAGCATCGCCGCGATAAACGGCGTCGCACTCACGGTGACGTGCGGCCTCTCCGTCGAGATCAACTCCAGGGCGCGCACGGGATCCCATGCATCCTGAAGCACGAGCTTCGCTCCGCTGAGCAGAGCGGCGTAAGGGCCGAACAGCAGTCCGGTCACGTGCGCGATCGGGCTCGGCATCCAGATCGGAGTGTCGGGTCCGAGCCCGGCCGCTTGCTTCATGAGCAGAGGCGGGACGAGGTCGGTGTTGTGGGTGTGCACGACCCCCTTCGGGGAACCCGTCGTGCCCGAGGTGAAGCTGATCTTGGAGATCGAGTCCGGGTCGGGGCGCAGTGCCGTGTACCCCTCGGCGGAGAGCGGAGGGGTGGTCAGGAGCTGTGCGAAGTCGACGACCGCGTCGTCGTCGGCATCCACGAGGATCACCTGCTCGAGCGAAGGCACGTCCCCTCGGATGCGGGCAGCCATGGCGGCGTAGTCGAACTTGTGATGCTGCGCGGGCGCGACGTACGCCTTCGCACGGCACTTGTTCAGCATGAAGGTGACGTCTTTCTCGCGATAGATCGTGAGCATCGTCATCGCTCGCAGACCCGCACGCTGGACGGCCAGGTAGGTCTGCACGAACGCGATCGAGTTGGGGAGTTGCACGCCCACGAAGTCGCCCGGCTGAAGGCCGAGCGAGAGCAATCCGGCCGCCAGGCGGTCGACGGTGTCAGCGAGTTCCTTCCATGTCGCCCGATCGCCCGTGTCGGTCACTACGGCGACGGCGTCAGGCCGCTCGGTCGCGTGAACGGTAAGGAAATCGGTCAGCACCGCGTCCTTCCACAGGCCGTCGGCACGGAACTTCGCCATCACCTCGGGTGTGTACACGTCGCTGGCGTGGCTGATAGCGTCGTATCGGTCGTCGCGTTGGGCGGTCATGAAGACATCGCCTTTCTCTGCGGGTTTCGGGGTTCAGCGGCTGCGGAGGAAGACCTTCGCTGGATCGTATGAGCGCAACAGGGCGAGCTCGGTCGAGGTCGGCTCGGGCTCGGGTTCGGCGTCAGGGGCGACGCGGAAGACCCACGGCGAGTCTTTCCGCATCGCGGCGACGGCCTCGTCGAGCGTCTCGCCGTGAGGAGCGAGCCAGCGACGCAGCATCCATCCTTCATCGTCGCGCTCGAAAACGCCTCGGGACGAGACGATCACTCGCACCCGGCGACCCGGGCTCGTGATGTACGCGAGATCGGTGACCAAGCGCCGGTGGTTCACGGTCAGCAGCACCTCGTCGGCACCGCTCGCGATGTCGTTCGCCCCGCCGGACCCGACGAGGTAACTCCCGTCGCTCGCGTACGTCGAGGCGGTGTTGCCCTGCTGGTCGATCTCTCCGGCTCCCAGCACTCCGAGCGCGCGAGTGGACGGCCCGGACACAAGGGCACCGAGAGTCGTCATCACATCGGTCAGAACGGTGCTCGTGGGGATGTTGCGGTTGGAGAAGATGAACGGGTCGCCGGCTTGAGGCGTATAGCCATACATCCCGATCTCGGCCATCAGCCGCACCGGGACTCCCGCGGCGTTGAGGTTCTCGACGGCCATCCACGACGCCAGATTGGACAGTCCCACCCCGGCGAGGATCGCCTCGATACCGGCCTCCTGTACGCGCCGCCCGATCTGACGGCTCGCGCTCGTGACCTGACGCTCCACGGCGGTGGGCGGACCGGTCCACGGCTCGGGTGCAGCGGGTGGGTGCGATGCCTCGTGCACGAGGGCCCGCTGCCGCTCCACACCCAGCTTCGCGAGGTAGTGGTCGTGCGAGTCGACGCCGAGGATCCATTCGTCAATCCAGGCGGAGAACGACTCGGGCGTGCGGCTGGCAGCCAGCACGTCGCGCATGAAGGGTCCGTCGTCGACGTAATCGTCGATTCCCGCGATCCCACCGCTGAAGATCCCGTACGGGTGCGCGCCGAACGGCGCGGGGCAGACCGCCCGTACCAGGTGGCCGGGAACACGGACGAGCGCGTTGTTGTCACGGATGACGGCTGCGTCGACGATCTGCTCGACGGTGGCGATCACGCCACGACGTGCCGCAAGGCAACCCCACTGCGCTTCGCCGTAGGGCGCCGAAAGGAGGAGATTGCCGTCGGCGTCCGCAGCGAGCGCGTGGATCAGGGTCACGTCGGGGCGCAGTGCAGCGACCGCAGCGACGGGATCACCTCCGAACGGATTCTCGACCACCCGGAAGGCGTCCGCGTTCTCATCCGCCATGGCACTGCCGATCATCGACCGGACCGGGAAGAGCGGCACGCCGAGGCCACCGGCGACGAGTCGCGCAAGCAGCCCCCACATCGACCAGCTCTCCATGGTGACTCGCTCCTCGGCGACGGCCCTCTGGAAGGCGGGATTGGGTCGCGCCGACGGATAGTTCTCGCCGACGAATGACGCGATCACCTTCGATACCACTCCCAGCTCCACGAGGGAGTGCTGCACACTCACCAGGCCCGCCGTCGCGAGGGTAAGCTCGGGCGCCGTTCCCGCGAAGGTGCGCGCCAGCTGCATGAGGGCGGCGTTCGGCCGCGCTTCGTTGTATGCGGCAAGGACGACGTCGCGGGGGCGCACCAGGGTGCCGATCGCCTCCGCGAGCGACATCACCTTGCCCATCTGCGGGCTCGAGGAACCGGTCATCCGATCACGAGTTCATCGTCAGGCCACCACTGACTGAGAGGGTCTGGCCGGTGATGAAGGACGCCTCGTCCGAGGCGAGGAAGACGATGGCAGCCGCCTGCTCCTCGGGTTGGCCAACGCGCTTGAGCGGAACCGCGCGGATCATCTTCGCGATGACATCCTGATCGGTCTGCGCACGCATGAGCGGGGTGTCGGTCGGCCCAGGAGAAATCGCGTTGACACGGATGTGATCACGTGCCGCTTCGCGCGCGAGCGACTTGACAAAGCCGATCACGCCGGCTTTCGCGCCCGCGTAAACGGTCTCGCCCATCGTGCCCACCTTGCCGGCGTCGGAGCTGGTCAGGACGATAGAGCCACCGCCGTTCGCTGCGAGGTGGTCCAGCGCCGCCCGGCTGAAGAAGATCGCGCCGAGGAGGTTGATGCGGATGATCCGCTCCCAGTACTCCTCGGTCTCCTGCGCGAAGAACGTCGTATCCGACCATCCGACGGTGCTGATGAAGGACTGAACGCCACCGAACGCCTTCACCGACTCCTCGACCAGCTTCTCGCTGTCGGCGCGTACCGTGATGTCGTAGGCGACAGCGACGGCCTTCGCTCCGGCGTTCCCCACGAGAGTTGCGGTCTCTTCGGCTCCCGCGAGGTTCTTGTCGGCGACGACGACCTGCGCGCCGCGCTCGGCCAGCAGCAAGGCCGTCGACCGGCCGATGCCACTGCCGCCGCCTGCGACGACGACCGTCTTGTTCTCAAATGTCATGATGTCTCCTCGGTGGTTCTTCACTGCTCAGCGGAACCGGTCGAAGTCGGCGGGGCGCTTCTCGAGGAACGCCTGCGTGCCCTCGTGGAACTCGTCCGTGCCGTGGATGAAGTTGATCATCTGCTGACCGTGCTGAACCGATGCCCAGAGCTGGTCGGTCTCGAAGTTGAGCGAGAGTTTGGCCACGCGCAGCGCCTGCGGGCTCATGGTAAGCAGCCGATCGCACCACGCCTGCACCGCGGCATCCAGCTCGTCCGCGGGCACGACCTTGTTGATGAGACCCATCTCGACCGCCTCGGCGGCTGGGATCGGCTCGCAGAGCATCACGATCTCGCGCGCTTTGCGCTCGCCGACGATGCGCGGCAGGAGCTGTGTGCCCCACCAGACGGGCACGCTGCCCATCTTCGGTCCGGCTTGGCCGAACTTGCCGTTGTCGGCAGAGATCGTGAGGTCGCAGATCATCTGCAGCTCGTTGCCGCCGCCGACTGCGTAACCGCGGACCTTCGCGATGATGGGCTTGCCGCATCCGCGCATGATGAGAGACAGATTGCTCGTGCGGCGGTTCATCCGCGCCGCGCCGCTCGGGTCTGAGGCGTCCTCCCAGTTGATGTCACCGCCCGAGCAGAACGCCTTGTCGCCCGCTCCGGTGAGAACGATGACGCTCACCGCGCGGTCGGCTTCGGCGGCGCCGAAGGCGTGGATCAGTTCATCGAGCGTCTCTTCGCGAAAGGCGTTGCGCTTCTCGGGTCGGTTGATCGTGATCGTGGCGACGCGGTCGGCGACCGTGTAGAGGATGTCGGTGTAGGTCATGCGGGTTCCGCTCCAATCTGAGGCGAGGTGTGCGCGGAGGCGCGCGCGGCGAAGGTGGGCACAGTGCGATCGACGAACGCCTTGATGCCGATCCGCTGGTCCTCGCCCGTGACGTGGTCGAGCGCGTGCGGACGCTCGGCGGCCATCGCCGATGCGACATCGAGGTGGAGATCCTCCAGCACTCCGCGCTTGATCTCCCAGTTGAGTGACGAGCTCTTGGAAGCGAGGAGGGCAGCCATCCGCTCGGCCTCCGCCAGGACGTCGCCTGTGGGCACGAGGGCGTTGGCGAGGCCCCAATCGAGAGCCTGCTGCGGCGAGATGAGCTCCCCCGACATGATGATCCACTTCGCGCGGCGGGCGCCGACGAGACGCGCGAGCCGCTGGATGCTGCCGCCCGCGGGGAAGAGCCCGAAATTCGCGTGCTGATCACCGATGCGCACGTCGTCACCCAGGACGACGAAGTCGCACACGTGGGTCAGCTCGATCCCGCCTGCGAACGTGATGCCGTCGACGGCAGCCACGGTCGGGACACGACACGCCTCGAGGGCGTCGAAGGCGTCGTTCCAGGTCGTGAGGAAGCGGTCGAACGCGATGCGGTCGCCCAGCAGCGGCTCGATCATCGCGAGGTCGCCGCCGGCGCAGAAGGCCCGCCCGGCGCCCGACACCACCATGGCCCGGATCGTCGGATCGCCGTCGACGTCCTCGACGTGCTGCGCGATCAGATCGACGCTGTCCTGATCGAGCGCGTTCAGCTTATCGGGCCGGTTCAGCGTCATCCACGCAATGGGCCCGCGTTTGTCGAGAGTGACCTTCCGGGCACCGCTCATCAATTCGTCCCCTGGAGCGAACGTCGGGCGATCAGGGCGCGCTGCAACTGATTGGTGCCTTCGTAGATCTGGCCGATCTTCGCGTCGCGCATGAGCATCTCGACGGGGTATTCGTCGATGTAGCCGTAGCCGCCGTGCACCTGGACCGCGTCCGTCGTGACCCGCATCGCCGCGTCGCTCGCGTAGGCCTTCGCGATTGATGCGAGCTGGCTGCCCGAGGGGTCGCCGAGCGCAAGCGCCTCGGCGGCGTCGCGCGTAAGCGCGCGCGCAGCCGTGACGGCGATCTCCATGTCGGCGAGCAGGAACTGCACGCCTTGGAACTCCGAGATCACGCGCCCGAACTGCTGGCGCCCCCGCGCATACTCCAGCGAGTGCTCGAGTGCTGCGGCGGCGATTCCCACCGACATGGCAGCAACGGTCACTCGGCCGCCGTCGAGGCCAGCCATCAGCATGCCGAAGCCCCGGTCCTGCGTGCCCAGCAGGTGATCGGCTGGGACGCGGACGTCATCGATCGTGATCTCGGCCGTCGCCGAACCGTGGAGGCCCATCTTGTTCTCGAGCCGGCTCACCGCGATACCAGAGCGGTCTGCGGCGACGAAGAACACGGAGATGCCGCGAGATCCCTCGCCCCCGGTCCGCGCCATGACCGAGTAGAAGTCGGCGGCGCCGCCGTTGGTGATGAATCGCTTGCCGCCGTCGAGCACCCACTCCTCGCCATCGCGCCGGGCCCGGGTCGCGAGCTGGGCGAGATCGGAACCGGCTTCGGGCTCGGTCGCGGCGATCGCGCCGAGGTGCTCGCCCGCGGCGATTCGCTCCAGTTCCGCGAGGAGCCACGGGTCGTCCTGCCCCGCCTCGGCGGCGCGGACGAGCATCTTGCTCGCCGTCCAGTGCGCGGTCAGATAGGTGGCAGCGCTCGGGTAGACGCGGGCGATCTCCTCGACCACGACCGCTTCCGCGCGAATGTCGAGATCGATGCCCCCGAAGCGTTCCGGCACGACCAGCCCGAGGAAGCCCGCGTCGGAGAGGATCTCGCGAATGCGCGGTGAGAAGGCGTGGGACTGCTCGGTCTCGCGCACGAGCGGCGCGATGCGCTTGGAGGCGACCCCCCGGGCGGACGCAGCGAGCTCGAGGAGCTCTTCGGGAAGATGGTGGTCGAGCATGGTTCAGCGCTCCGCGGGGAAGAAGATTGGGCCGTCGACGTCCTCGGGCTCGGTGCGGACTACCCCGATCTCATGCTCCATCGGCATGCCCCGCACGGGGTCGATGCCGCGAGGATCGATCTTCGCGAAGACGCGCGTGCCCTCCGGCATATCGATGTAGCCGACCCAGAACGGCGCGGACTGACCGTACGGCGGGCGCTCCACCCACACGGCCTCCACAAGAGTGCCGCGCGGAGAGACCGCGACCTTCTCCATGGGTGTCAGGTCGTTCACGCACAGGGCACGAGGCGGATAACGATGCTCGTGGCACGTCGGGCACCGCGTCTCGACGAGCACCCGTCCCTCACCCAGGTCGTCGAGGACGAGGTCCGCGTAGTGCGGGGGGTTCGCAGTGGACATCGGCGTCTCTTTCGTTCGGGCGCGCTCAGCGCGCAAGGATGATCATCGAACTGGTGGCGAGGTCGCTCTCCATGAAGCCGCCACTCAGTTGGGCGAGTGCGACCTTCGCGCCCTCGACCTGGCGCGGGCCGGACTCGCCGCGCAGCTGCTGCGTCAGTTCGACGAGCTGCGCCGTTCCGGTAGCCCCGAGCGGGTGCCCCTTCGTGAGCAGGCCGCCGCTGGGGCTGATCGGCAGTCGACCCCCGATGGAGAATTCGCCCGCCTCCACGGCACGACCACCCTCTCCCTTCGCGACGAAGCCGAGGTCTTCGGCGTGGATGATCTCGGTGATGGTGAACGCATCGTGCACTTCAGCGAGATCGACGTCCTCCGGTCCGATGCCGGCCTTCTCGTATGCCTTCCGAGATGACAGCACGTCGAGGTGGAAGGTCGTGAGCGGCTTGATCTGGTCGTACTCGCCGCTGGCGAGCACCGACGCGGCCACCCGCACGGCCCGCTTCTGCGCGCCGTGGCGCCGCACGGCATCGGGCGACATCAGCACGACGACCGCGGCCCCGTCGCCGGTGGGGCAGCAGTCGAACAGGTTGAGGAGACCCGCCACCGACGGGGATGCGATGACCTCTTCCACTGTGACGGGGCTGCGGTATTGCGCGACCGGATTGTGCTCGGCATTCTTGCGGTTCTTGACCGCCACCATCGCGATCTGCTCGCGAGTGGTGCCGAAGTCGGCCATGTGCTCGGCGGCGGAAGCGGCGAACACCGCGGGGGGTGTGAACCCGAAGTCAGTCTCGACCTCGACCCCGTCGGATGTGATCGGGCGGCCCTTCTCTGCCCGCACGGACATCTTCTCCACCCCGATGACGAGTGCGACGTCCTGGAATCCGCCCGCAACCGCCATGTAGGCGACGTCGAATGCCGTCGATCCCGACGCGCAGTAATTCTTGACGTTGTAGACGGGGATGGTTCGGATGCCGAGCTCCCAGCCGATGAGCTGACCCACGCCGCTCTCGTGATTGTTCAGAATGCCGCTACGCGCCGATCCGCACGAAATGACGTCGACATCCTGCGGCCCGATGCCAGCATCGCGGAGCGCGTCGAGTGTCGCGGCGCGTCCGAGCGACGCGAGGGTCTCGTTCGGGAACTTGCCGAAGCGGGTGATGCCCACCCCTGTGATGAAGACGTCCTGCATGTTGGTTCCTCGTTCTCAGATCTGGTCGATGCCGCCGAGCACGGCTTCGTCGAGGCGGATGTGCGAGCCCCCGCAGGCGGCGACCATCCGCGCGTCGCGCACGAGCGCGTGGACGGGGAATTCCTTCATGTGGCCGTATCCGCCGTGAGAGTGCTGCGCCATCTCGGTTGCCCGGACGGCGGCGCCGGATGCCGCGAGGAAAGCCCCCGCCGCCCCAGCCCGGGCCCGCGGGCCCACGACGCCGACCCCGGCCGCGCCGAACACCGCCTGGCGTGCAGCGATGATGCGGGCCGCCCCGTCCGCGAGCATCGCCCGCATCTCGCCGAACTCGGCAATCGGGCGTCCGAACTGCACGCGCTGACGCTGGTAGTCGCGGGCCGACATGACGGCGGCCTCGCCGATTCCGAGGGCGACAGCCCCTGCGATGATCCACGACGCCGCCTCGGCGTCCTCCGGCGCCGTATCCAGCATCCGTCCCGTGCCGTCCACATCGAGGATGTCGTGCGTGACATCACGAAGACCCTCGTACTCGTCGGTTCGCATCACCGAGACCACCGCGCTGCGAGGCAGGAGCAGGACTCGGCTGCCGATCACGAGGATCGCGTCG